>Ga0208570_1000197_pt1 | contig 27791 bp, 17 predicted proteins | sample DeeseametaMP1202_FD_184192 | JGI IMG/M metagenome (GOLD analysis project Ga0208570, IMG submission 184192) | Marine microbial communities from the Deep Indian Ocean - MP1202 (SPAdes) | ecosystem: Environmental > Aquatic > Marine > Oceanic | place: South Indian Ocean | collected 2011-03-08
CTTGCCAGGGTGGATATGGGCAGCAGCCATACCCTGGGCCAGATGACATTGGATCTGAATACTGGTGCGGCCGATGGCTTCCAAAGCGGCAGGCATGGCCGCCAGGTCGGTGACCCGGCGGTGGTATTCAATACGGATTGGCAGGCCGCTTTCTTCCAGGCGTTGATCTATTTGGGGGCGGGCCCCATGTACCAGCACGATACGGATTCCGAGGCTGTGCAACAGCACAATATCCTGAATAAAATGCAGAAAGTTCGTGTGCGCGACGGCTTCGCCGGGAAAGGCGATTACAAAGGTCTTACCACGATGGGCATTGATATAAGGTGTGCTGTGGCGAAACCAGTTTACATACGCCTGTGTGTCAGAAGTCATCTACTATTCCCCGAAATGGTTACCCCGCTATTATCCCTGGTGAATCAGTCGTCTGTCAGCAGTTTTGTATTTCCGCCCACAGCGGCGGTGTTGACGGAAATGGTTTTTTCGTTGGCTAAGCGTAGCAGATAATGGGGGCCGCCGGCTTTCGGTCCGGTGCCTGAAAGATCCTGGCCACCGAAAGGTTGTGACCCCACCGTGGCTCCGATCATGTTGCGATTAATGTATATGTTGCCGACCTGAGCGCGGCGGGCAACGGTTTCACAAAATTGATTGATGCGGCTGTGCACGCCTAATGTAAGGCCGAATCCGGTCTGGTTGATCTGGTCGATGATCTGGTCGATTTCCTCTGCCTTGAAGCTGATTACGTGCAACACCGGGCCAAAAACTTCTTCGTAGAGTTCGTTAATATCCTCCAGCTCGATGATGGTGGGTGGTACGAAGTGTCCTTTGCTCTCGGGTATCGTGCCTTGGTACAGAACCCGCCCCTGTTGTTTGAAACGTTCAATGTGCATCAGCAGGTCAGAGCAGGATTTAGCATCGATCACCGGTCCTATATCGGTTTCCCAATCCAGGGGGTCGCCCAATTGATAGGTATCCAGATAGCCGGTGAGCGTTTCCAGTGTTTTCTCTTTAACGTCTTCCTGAATAAAGAGAATCCGCAACGCCGAGCATCGCTGACCGGCGCTATCAAACGCCGATTGCACGATGTCGCGGGTGACTTGTTCGGTCAGAGCGGAGCTGTCTACGATCATCGCATTCTGTCCGCCGGTTTCCGCAATGACGGGAATAATGGGGCCGTCCCGTTCGGCTATTTTGCGGTTGATTTGTCGCGCGGCCAAGGAGGAGCCGGTAAACATCACGGCGCGTAATGCGGACTCATTCAGAATGGTGCTTTCTACGGTTTTGGCTTTGGCCGTTAGTACTTGCACCACTTGTTGCGGAAAGCCGGCTTTATGGAACAGTTCAATGGCTTTGCTGGCGATCAAGGGCGTGAACGTAGACGGTTTGGCAATCACGGTATTGCCTGCCGCCAACGCAGCGGAGACCTGCCCGGTGAAAATGGCCAGTGGAAAGTTCCACGGGCTGATGCAAAGTACCGGACCTTTGCCTTCCAGGTGCAGGCTGTTTTCTTCACCGGTGACCCCAGGTAAGCTGGTGGGCTCAAATAATTGCCGTGCCTGATTGGCATAATAGCGTAGAAAATCCACGGCTTCGCGTACTTCCGACAAGGCGTTGTTCAGGGTTTTACCCGCTTCGCGCATGGCGATCAGAATGAGCTCTTCGTAACTTTCCTCATACAGCTTGGCGGTGGTTTCCAGCAATGTCGCGCGATCTTCTACATCAGAAAAACGCCAGGTTTTCCACGCTTCTCGGCTGGCGTCGAATGCGTGGTGACAATCGTGGCGCTTGGCCAGCCAGTAATACCCGACAATATCATCCGGGTCAGCCGGATTGTAAATCGCCTGCGAGCGTTCGTCATCCGGCTCCGGGTTGACTACAGTCGCGCTTAGCATGACTTTCATTTTTTTGCTGAGAATCTGCAGTGTGTTTATGCTTTCCAGGTTGAGGCCAAGCGAGTTTTTGCGTTGCGTGCCAAAGATACGTCGGGGGAGGGGGATTTTCGGATTGCGGAAGCGCTCGACTGCTTGAATGTTGGATCCGGGCTCTTCAATCATCCAGGTGCCGTCGCTTTGCGCCAGCTGAATTTGTCGCACGAACGAGGTGTTTGCGCCGTTTTCTAATAAGCGCCTTACCAGATAGGGCAACAGCTCCTGAAAGCGGCCAACCGGGGCGTAGATGCGGCAGTTAATATCATCGTAATTTTCGATCAGGTGGTCATAGAGAGACTCGCCCATACCATGCAAGCGCTGAAACTCAAAATTGCGAACGCTTTTTGCTTCCGCCATGGTCAGAATGCTGGCGACGCTATGCGCATTGTGGGTGGCGAATTGGGGAAATAAAAAATGCCGACTCTGCAATAATGTTTGTGCGCAATGTAAATAGCTCAGATCGGTGTGGTCTTTTTGTGTGAACACCGGATATTCCGCCAGGCCCAGTTGTTGCGCCTGTTTGATTTCTGTATCCCAGTAGGCGCCTTTTACCAGGCGCAAGGGTATTTGGCAGTGCAAGGATTTGCTGATATCCATCAACCACTGAATGACGGCGGGAGCGCGTTTTTGATAGGCCTGTACTGCGAGTCCTAATTTACCCCATTGGCGAATTTTATTGTGGCTCACTGCGCGGGCAAACAGCATCAGGCTGGGTTCCAGGCGCCAGGACTCTTCCGCGTCGATGGTGATCGCAATGTCTTTTTCCTGCGCCAGGAGCAATAGCTCCATCAGATTGCTGTAAGCCTGATCCAGCGCTTTCTCTTTTTTCAATTCCAGGCGCGGATGCAGCGCGGATAATTTGATGGAAACGCTGCCGTGCTCCTTGCGCCCAGGCAGGTTTTTACTGAGGTAGACGATGGCATGCTCATAGGCTGCTTTAAATCGCTGTACGTCCGCCTGCGTCATGGCGGCTTCGCCCAGCATATCGTAGGCGTGGTAATAGCCTTTTTCCGATTCAGCCTGACCGCGATGCAATGCGTCTTCGATGGATTCGCCAGCTACAAACTGCTGGCCGATCACCATCATTGCCTGACGTACGGCACTGAGTGCCAGTGGTTCACCGAGGCGGCGGAATACGCTTTTAAACGAGTCGGTGAGCCAATTGCCACCCAGTTGTTCCTTGCCGAGAATTTTCCCGGTTACCAATAAGCCCCAGGTGGAGGCATTGACCCAGCGGGCGTCGCTGTGGCCCAGGTGTTCGGCCCAGTTGCCCTGACGTAAACGGTCCTGCAAAAAACGTTCAGCGGTTTCCTGGTCCGGTATCCGTAACAGGGCTTCGGCCAGGCACATCAGAGTGATGCCTTCTTTGTTGTCGAGGCCGTATTCTTTGAGCAGGGTTTCAACCCGGATTCCTGGTTTGGTGCTTCGGATAGCGCTTAGAAAGTCGGTGGCATAGGCACGTATTTTTTCCCGCTCAGCGTATTCCTGATGATAGCCCGCCAGCAACTCTTGCACGGCGTCTTCTTCGCTGCGCAAATATCCGGTGAGTATGTTATCCGGGAGCGGAAACTCCAACCCCATGGATGAGGGGGCTTTACAGCGCGCCACAATTCACTCCTGTTGAATTCACTTAATTCATTTTGGCACAGGTTGCGCCGGGATGTGAGATTTCTTTGTGGGCCGCATTGCGCGGCTTGCTGTGGTCGAATCAGGAAGCCGCTCGCTGCCCGCTGCCAGCCGGTTCCGTATCCTGATCACCGAATATTTTCAGCAAAATGACCGGCAGTAAAATAAGGTCAACCAGTACTGCGCAAATAATAGTGATGATCGTGATTAAACCCAGATCCTGGTTGGGGACGAAATCAGAGAATAATAGCGAGGTAAACGTAATCGCCATCATGGCAGTGGTAAGAATCATGGCAACCCCTACGGTATCCATAGCGTATTCCACGCTGCGGTAATTATTCAGCTTTAACTGTTCACGACCGTATTTGTATTTCGCCAGGAAATGAATGGTATCGTCCACCACAATACCCAGGGTTATGGTGATGCCCACCGACATGCCGAAACCGATTTTGCCACTGATCACGCCCCATAGCCCGAATGCCATTGCAGCCGGGAACAGATTCGGAATCATACTGGTTAGGCCCAGCGACCAGGAGCGGAACATAAAGATCAGCAGAAACGAAATAAACACCAGTGCTACCACAAACCCTTTGGAAAGATTATTCACATTGGTGAATTGCATATGTGCGAAAGCGAGATTACCACTGCCGATCACGGCACTGTCGGTATCGAATTCGTGAAGCTGCAACCATTGTTTCAGTTGCGCTTCCAGATTGATTAACTCTTTATCTGAAAGCTGATCGTAGATCACAATGACGCGACTTTCAGAGCGGTCGAAATTCACCAGGTTATTCAGATCCTGGCCGAAAGGCAATGACATCTCATACATCAATAGGTATTGCGACGCCAGTTCCCGCGAGTCGGGAATGGTGTACCAGTCGGGGTCGTCCTGGTGCATGTTCCGGTTTAGGGTTTTCATGACCTCAAGCAGAGAGGTGGCTGAACGGAAGTTAGGGGATTGCTGCAGTTTATTTTGCAGATCCTCCAGCAGGGCCAGATATTCCGGATCGTAGATACCGCCTTTGCTGGTGGCAGGCAGGCTAAGGTTCACGACGACCGAGCCGCTGATACGCTCAATCAGAAAATCCATATTACGTCGGATTTCCAGATTGTCATCAAAGAACTCCACGAAATTATCATCCAGTCGATTGAGAGGCACCAGGGAACCCAGCAGCACCATAACGGCAACGAAGCCGGCGATAATTTTGTTGGCGTGGGGTTGATAGAAGCGGATCAGTCCACCCATCGGCGGGAACACGGTGACCCCGGACGCTTTACTGGGAAGATAATAGACCAGCGCCGGCAAAAAGCTGATGGACGCCAGCATGGCATAAAGAATGCCGATACCGGCAGCCGTCCCCATATGAGCAAAGGGTGGCGATTCACTGAAGTTGAGGGCGAAAAAACTGATCGCAGTGGTGAGACTGGTGAATATGATGGGGGAAAAATTGACCTCGATGCTTTTGATCAGCGCCTGCTTTTTATCAAGCCCCTGAGCCAGTCCCTGGGCATAGTTCACCATCACATGAATGCAATCCGCCATCGCCAGTATCACAATGATGGCCGGTGTATTAGCCAGGATAGGGGATACCTTGACTCCACTCCAAAGTACTGCGCCCATCCCCGCCAGAATCGATACCAGGGCGGTTGCGATGCAGGCCAGATTGCCCAGCAGGTCACGCAACACAAAGGTCAGAAACAGGAACACCAGCACCAGCGCAATCGGAAAAATAGTACGGCCATCGGTCTCGACAATTTCCGGCAGAGTCACCTCCACCGCCACCTGGCCAGCTATGCGGAAATGAACGTCAGGGTATTGGGCTCGGATTGCTTTAATGTGTTCTTTGACGTAGTCCACGACTTCGACCGCGGCTTGGCCTTCTTTGTCCTGTGGCAAGTTGAGAGCCACCACCACCAGAGCGATGTCGCCCGCCGGGGTGATCAGGTAGTCCTTGACGCCGACTTTACCGGTCGCGTATTGCCGGCGTTCAGCCAGATCCTGGTCGGACAACGTACTTTCGTCGCTGACCAGGTATTCCACCATCAGCTCATCCCCGTCGACCCGGGTATACAAGTGGTTGCTCAGGGATTCCACCCGTTGTGAATAGGGTATTTGCCAGCCGAATTCGGTTAACGCCTGAATTGCCCGCAGGGTGTTACGGGTGAAGACATCCTTGTCAGAGGGCTCGACGATCACCATGATGTTCTTGTCGCTGGCGTATTCGTCTTCCAGCTTGATCAGGTCGTTGAGATGCTGATCGGTGGATTTAAAAAAGTCGCGCTGATTGGCGGAGAATTCCGCATCTTTAGCGCCGGCCCCCAGAATGACGGCCACCAGAACCACCAGAAAAATACTGGCTTTGGGGAAATTCATGACCAGTTCGGCCCATCGCTTGGCTAACACATCCCGTTCCTTACTGCAGGTGAAAAGCGGATCTCGCAACTGGAACCCGGGGGTTCTGAGATTCAGCTAATACTATACACTTTGTATTGCGCCGGGTAGCGCGAGAAGGATCATATAAACGGGAATTTTTGTCATTTCCGACAATTAAAAGATGGGCCGTCCCAAGGTGGCCGTTGCTGCCATGGCCCGCCTGGTTTCAGCCGTGTTCCGCCTTGGTCTTGCGTTCCAGCTTATCCATCAGCGCCATGCACAGCGCCGATACCACAAATCCCATATGCAGGATCAGAAGCCACATCACTTTGGTCTCATCAGAGGCGTTTCCGGCCGGGTTGAACTCCATATAGGCTTTCAGGAGGTGAATGGCCGATATTGCGACGATCGAAGCAGATAGCTTCAGCTTGAGCGAACCTGCGTCCATTTTTCCGAGCCAGGTTAATTTCTCCGTGCCTTCGTCAATGTCGATCTTAGAGACAAAATTTTCGTAGCCGGAGAACATCACCATGACTACCAGGCTGCCGACCAGCGTCAGGTCCACCATGGTGAGGATTTTCAGAATCAGGGTTTGTTCGGGCATTTCCAGCAATTTGGGGACGATATGGATGAATTCCTGGAAAAATTTGAAGGCCAGCACCAGCAATAGCAAGCTCAAACCCAGGTAAACCGGTGCCAATATCCAACGGCTGGCGTACAGCGCTTTTTCGATCAGTGATTCCATGGTGAACTACTTCCGCTACAACAGTTTGATGGGCGCAACGATACCCGATTTTTATGGTTTGGTCACGGATATGGAATCCGTAATTGGTTCAGGTAAGCTGTTGAGTCTACAATTGTTCAAAGACGCCATAACTTTCAGTTTTTCACTCCATTTATCCGCAGCGGGAAGAATCCAGTACAGTGACCAGCATAGGTAAAGGCAAAGCCAGTTTTCTGCAGCCCAACATCCGTATCGACGCACGCTGGGTGCTGGACGGGCTTACGGAAGACGGCCGCCTCAGTGAGCGGGATATGAACTTTGTATCTGGGCAGCGCCGCGACAAGAGTGAGCTGAACTGGAACCCTTTGCAGTTCGTCGCCAAATTCAACCTGGATGACCAGCAAAACGAGAACAAGAAGCTCGATTTGGATAGGTTAACCGAATGGCTGAGCAAACGTTGCAACCAACCTGTCTATTACATAGATCCGTTGAAAGTCGATGTCACCACGACCACCTCGGTTATGTCCTACAACTTTGCTGAGCGACACGAAATTCTGGCGGTAGCGGTAGACGACGAAACGGTCACGATTGCCAGCGGACAACCTTATTGTAATGATTGGGAACAGGGGCTGGAACAAACATTAAAAGGCAAGCGCATTAAGCGGGTGGTAGCGAATCCGGCTGACCTGAAGCGCTTTACCCTGGAATTTTATAATCTGGCGCGGTCGGTAAAAGGGGCCAGCGGCGGCAAAGGGCCCTCCAACGTCACCAATTTTGAACAGCTACTGCATTTGGGGGAGCTGTCTTCACCCGATGCCAACGATCAGCACATCGTGAAAATCGTGGATTGGCTGTTGCAATACGCGTTTGATCAGCGCGCCAGTGATATTCATCTGGAGCCGCGCCGAACTACCGGTAATATTCGATTTCGCATTGATGGCGTTCTGCACGACGTATATGAGCTGCCTGCGGCCGTTATGGCTGCCGTGACCAGTCGCATTAAAATACTGGGGCGGATGGATGTTGCGGAAAAGCGGCGACCACAGGACGGACGATTAAAAACCAAAAGTATGGAAGGTGAAGAAGTGGAGCTGCGCTTATCCACCTTACCCACGGCTTTTGGCGAAAAAATGGTGATGCGGATTTTTGATCCGGAAGTGCTGGTGCGTTCTGCAGAACAGATGGGGTTGACCGATGACGATTACGCCCGATGGCATAATATGATAAGTCAGCCCAACGGCATTGTTCTGGTGACGGGCCCTACCGGGTCGGGTAAAACCACGACCTTGTACTCCTCCCTGAAGCAGCTGGCCACCCGGGAAGTGAACGTGTGCACCATTGAAGACCCGATTGAAATGGTGGAGCCGTCGTTTAATCAGATGCAGGTTATGGATAATGTTGACCTGAGCTTTGCTGACGGGGTTAAGGCATTATTACGTCAAGATCCCGACATCATCATGGTGGGGGAGATTCGTGACCTGGAAACGGCGAATATGGCAATCCAGGCGGCGTTAACCGGGCATTTGGTGATCTCTACCTTGCACACCAATGATGCGCCTTCGGCGGTGGTGCGGTTAACGGATCTGGGGGTGCCGCCCTATATGATTGCGGCCACCATGCTGGGCGTTATGGCGCAGCGCTTAGTGCGAACGCTGTGCCCCCATTGCAAGCGGGATACACAGGTAGACCAGGATGTATGGGAAAGCCTGATCAACCCGTGGAAAGGCAAGCAGCCGGAGACAATCAAAGCGCCGGTTGGCTGTCTTGAATGCCGTAAAACCGGTTATATGGGGCGTATGGGTATTTACGAAGTGATGCCTTTGTCACAGGAGCTGAAGGACATGATCAGCCACTCTGCGGACCTGTCTGAAATCCGCAAGCAGGCAATGAAAGAGGGCATGCGGACTTTGCGACTGAGTGGTGCCCAAAAGGTTGCAGCAGGCCACACTACCCCTGAAGAAGTTCTTAGGGTCGCGCCTGCCCTAACCAATTTATCCTGATTCACCGTTATTGGCTTTTGTGCCGCATCCCAAAATTGCCTTACTTAGATTCCCTTAAGCAGTAAACGCTTGCTAGAATGGGACCTCCCAATGTGACAGACGCCAAATCAGGACGAGAATCTAGCGGTTGGATCTGCCTCCAAGCCATGTTCTGAATCGTTGGCCGGATCTAAAGCGTGCCGTAGTCTGCAATAAAAATAAGAAGTGATTGAAATGAGCAGTTTTTTGTCGGCGTTTTCACCGATTGGTAATTTAAAGCAATTGTTTGTAAGGCCCAATGAGCACTTTGCAGTACTGGACGGGTTTCGTGCCCTATCCATGCTGATGATTCTCGTGTTTCATACCTTTGCTATTTACGCTTTCCAGAGCCCGCATGTGGAAATGATTGATCTGATTGAGGAGAGCACTTGGTCGGCCTGGGCATGGAACAGCGATAAAGGCGTAGACATTTTTTTTGTCATCAGTGGCTTTTTGATTACCGGAATTTTGTTAAGGCAACTGGATAAAACCGGCGGTATACGTTTCGGTAATTTTTATCTGCGACGCTTCATGCGGTTAAGTCCCGCTTATTGGGTTTTGATCGCGTTGTACGTGGCTTACGGTTTGCCCAATGTGCAAAACATCTGGGCCAACCTGCTCTATGTGAATAATTTTCTTCCCTACGACGATCAGGCCATGAACTGGACCTGGTCGCTGGCCATTGAAGAACAGTTTTATCTGATTTATCCGGTCTTGTTGCTGATTTTGGTTCGGTATACCACCCGGCCTCTGTTCTGGTTATGGGTTTTACTGGCAGCGTCCTGCTTGATCCGCTTTGCCATCATCATTTCAGATGAGCAGCTGCGAACTTTACCCGGTAGTCGTATTGTGATGGATGAGGCCTATCATGCGTATCATTTCAGTGTGCTCTACGATAATTTGTATACCCGGTTTGGTGCTCTTTTATGCGGTTGCATCGCGGCATTTTATTATTATCATCACGAGCAGGCGCTGCGGCGCTTTCTGAATTCGGGATGGGGAAAAGTGTTTGAATTCACCAGCTTTGCTTGCGTCATTTTACTTATGTGGCTGCCGGTGCTGGGCAGGCAATTCGACGATCAGCAGACGCTGATGATTCTCTACCAAACGTTTAGCCGCAACGTTTTCAGTGCCTCCATCGCTTACTTGGCGTTGGTCTGTATCGAGCACGGTTATCTGAGTCGGTTTCTGAATTTAATCTTTTCCAACCGTCTTTGGTATCCCATTGCACAACTCTCTTATTCAATGTATCTGTTGCATGTTTTTCCGATTGTTATATTGGTCCAGTTGGGTGTGCAGGCCATGGATAAATACCCTGAACGCTACGATTACACCCATTGGCAGGCCATGAGTTTGATCTGTCTGTACAGCACCGTGATTACGATCATGGGCGCCCTGGTTATTTATCTGTTGGTTGAAAAACCCCTCATGAACTTACGTAAATAGTGAATATTATGGGCGCAAACAACACCGGCCAAGAACCGCAAAGTAAGACCATATGGTGGGCTCTGGTATTAGGCATGTTATTGGCGTTGCCCGGCTTGTGGGTGGGGCTACAGCTGGACGATTATTTCCATTGGGGGTTGGTAACCCAGCGCAGCCAGGTGTTGCAAACGCTCAGTCCGGCCAGCCCGTATGGGCTGTTCAGTTTTCTCGACGGCGATCCGGCGCGGGTCGTGGACATGATGAATCTTGGCTTGGTGCCCTGGTGGACGTATCCGCAGGTGGAATACGCGTTTTGGCGCCCCCTGACTGAATTAACCCACGGTCTGGATTACTCATTGTGGCCACAGACGCCGATGTTGATGCATCTGCAAAGCCTGATCTATTTCGGCATCATGTTGTGGCTGTGTTTTCAATTATTCAAAAAAATACAGGGCGAGTCCTCAGCCTGGTTATGGGCTTCGTTCCTATTTGCATTATCCTATTCCCACGGTGTGCCGGCGGGCTGGTTAGCAAACCGGAATTCGGTTTTGGCGGTGATATTCGTGATACTGACGATCGCATCCCATCATCGATGGCGGGAGTACGATCAGTCTGCAATAAGTTTACGTTCCTGTTTGTTGTTGGTGTTGGGTTTGCTGTGTGGCGAGATGGCGGTTACCGCCGGGGCCTATTTGCTTTCTTATGCGCTGTTCTACGACAAAGGTGATTGGCGCTCGCGCTTTTATTCACTGGTTCCTTATGCGGTGGTCGGGTTGGCCTGGCTAAGTATCCGCGCGATTCTGGGGTATGGTGCCAGCGGTTCAGGCCATTATCTTGACCCATTGAGTACGCCGATTCTGTTTTTGGAGATGCTGACCCAACGGGTTCTGGTGTTGGTGGGCGGTTTGTTTTTGGTGGTGCCGCCTGAGCTGGGGTCTGCTTTACCCGCCTATCGGATTTGGGTCTATCTGGCATTGTTCTTGTTAGTAATCTGGGTCGCGTGGCCGTTATTGAAGTCTGACCGGCGGGCCCGGTTCTGGTTGTGTGGTTCGTTGTTGTGTTTGATCCCGGTCGCCAGCACGGTGCCACATTCGCGTCTGTTAATTGCTGCCAGCGTCGGTGCTGCCGGCTTTCTCGGTTTATTGTTTGTCGCTTGGCGTAACGGGAAGTTGCGCCGTAGCGGATTGGCCGGAGCGGCCACCGGGATTGTGGCGGTATTGCTGATGGTGTTGAACCTGGGGCTGTCGTCGCTGTTATTACCATTGGAAATCGTTTCTATGCGTCTGATGGGGGACAATTTTTTGAATAACGGAGCGGTGTCCTGGAACCTGCAGGATCTGCCCCAAGGTGCGACACCGATACTGATAAATCCGCCGCTTTCCAGTGCGGGTGGTTATATTAACGGTATCCGCTTATACGAAGAACTACCTGTGACGGCTAAAACCTGGTTGCTGGCCTCTGGTACCCGCTCCCTGAAGGTATCTGTGTTGAACCAGCATACGCTGGATATCGAGTCGGCGGAGGGGTTGTACGACGCCCAGCAAGAAGGGGTTTTGCGTGGTCCGCAAGCGCCGTTTTCCGTTGGTGACTCGGTGCAGCTTGACGGCATGATTGTCACCGTGATGGCGGTGGATGAGGGTGTGCCGACCCAGGCCCGGTTCCAGTTTGCCAAGCCCTTAAACAGCGATCTTTACCGGTTTGCACATTGGCACGGTGGGTCGGTTGCACCGTGCCGTTTACCCGCAAAGGGCGCAGCGATCGAATTGAAAATGAATTCAGAGCAATGCGCAATGCCATAGTAGGTAGCCAGCGGTATGTTATCGTATGCGTCTTCATAACCGATGCTGAGGACTGCCATGCTTTCCGACAATCAATTTCCAGAATCAATTCAGCAATCTCTGCAAATCGCTCTTGATCGTTTCCAGGAGGCGCTCAACGAAGCGGGGTTGCAAGCCCGTTTTGATGGGTTTGACGAGAAATTAAAGCAGCAGCTCGTTACGGTTTTTCTCGCCAGTGATTATGTAGCGGATCAGTTGCAGCGTTTTCCGGATTTGCTTTTTGATTTGTCGGACAGTGGTGATTTGAACTCCCGTATCAGTGCCTCTGCGTATAACCACCGATTGCAGGGAAAGTTAAGCGCGGTTATGGACGAGCCGGCTTTGTCAGTCGTCCTGCGAGAATACCGTCGTCGCGAAATGGTGCGCATTATTTGGCGCGATGTCACCGGTCTGGCCGAGTTTGCAGAAACGGCTTCCGACCTGAGTCATCTGGCGGATGCCTGTATCGAACAAGCCTTATGCAAAATCTATCAGTTTGTTCAGCCGCAATGGGGCGCCGCCTATTTCAAAACAACGGAGCGGGTACTACCACTGGTGGTTATCGGTATGGGTAAGCTGGGTGCCGGGGAGCTGAATTTATCATCGGACATTGATCTGATTTTTGCCTATGCGCGTGACGGTGAAACCCGCGGTGGCCGGAAGTCCCTGGAGCACCGTGACTTTTTTATGCGTGTCGGGCAAAAGCTAATAAAAGCGTTAGATGAAAATACCGCGCATGGGTTTGTATTCCGGGTCGATATGCGCCTGCGGCCATACGGCAGTAGCGGAGCACTGGCATTGAGTTTTCGTGCGATGGAGCGTTATTACGAAGAGCAGGGCCGCGAATGGGAACGCTACGCTATGATCAAGGCTCGCGCTATAGGGCAGGATAACGGGGACGGTGACCGGCTGTTGAAATTGCTCAAACCGTTTGTGTATCGTCGTTATGTGGATTTTGGTGTCATAGAATCTTTGCGTGAATTAAAAAAGCTGATTAATCAGGAAGTGTTACGGCGGGGCAATGAAGAAAATGTAAAAACCGGCGCGGGCGGCATCCGTGAAATTGAATTTATAGCGCAGATTTTTCAACTGATCCGCGGTGGGCAGGATGTGGATTTACAGCAGCGAAATTTGTTGCAGGTGATGGGGATAATCCGGGATCTTGAATTATTGCCCGCCAATGTAGTGCAATCCTTAAGCGAAGATTATGTGTTTTTACGTAATGTGGAACACCGAATTCAGGCCCTGCATGATCGTCAGACCCAGGTCTTGCCGGATAGTGTAGAAGATCGGTTGCGCATCGCGTTGGGGCTGGGGTATCCGGATTGGGATAGTTTCTATGCCGATCTGAAAAAGGTGCGCACCCGGGTCCGCACCCATTTCGACAGCGTGATTGCCGTGCCCCAGGATCAGGATGAAGTGGAAGTGTTGGACCAGGCCGTCGCCGTCTGGGTTACCGAACAGACAGAGCAGGAAGCATCAGAGGACCTAACCGATCTGGGCTTTGATGAGCCGTTGGCGGCATTGCATTTATTGACGGAGTTTAAAAACAGTCGTTCGGTCTCCCATATGCAAGCGGTGGCTCGTGAGCGTCTGGACCGATTGATGCCCATGTTAATTAACGCCTGCGCCCAACAGGCCTGTCCCGGCTTGACGCTGGAGCGGGTGTTGCGATTGCTGGAGTCTATTACCCGGCGTTCTGCTTATATCGCGTTATTGGCAGAAAACCCGGCTTCACTGGATCGTCTGGCGATGCTATTTGGCGCCAGCCCTTGGGTGGCCGACACCATTGCCCGTTATCCTTTGTTGCTGGACACGTTGCTCAACGAGTCCACGTTATTGTCTCCCCCGGATAAGGACACCCTGCAGCATGAGCTGAGGCAAACACTGTTGCGCATCCCCGAGGACGACCTGGAGCGGCAAATGGATGCTCTGCGCCAGTTTAAATTGGCCCATGTGCTGCGGGTGGCGGCTTCGGAATTAGCAGAAACGCTGCCCATCATGAAAGTAAGTGATTACTTAACCTGGCTGGCCGAGATCCTGCTCCAGGCCGTTATGGAGCTGGCTTGGCGGCAAATGGTGGAAAAACACGGTTGCCCGACGCGGGATAACGGGGAGCCCTGCAATCCGGATTTCATTATTGTCGGCTACGGTAAAGTGGGCGGCATCGAACTCAGCTATCAATCGGATCTGGACCTGGTTTTCGTTCATGACGGATCCAGTGAAGGGGCTACTGATGGCGAAAAGAGCATCGACAACAGTGTGTTCTTTACCCGGCTCGGGCAGCGGATTATCCACATTCTGACGTCTAAAATGGCGTCGGGGTCGCTTTACGAGACGGATATGCGCTTGCGCCCCTCTGGCAATGCGGGCTTGTTGGTCAGCTCGCTGAAAGCATTTGAGGAATACCAGAAAAAGCAGGCCTGGAACTGGGAGCACCAGGCGTTGGTTCGTTCCAGGGTCGTGGCAGGGTGCCCGCGCCTGCAGGAGAAATACAATGCGCTGCGCCTGGGGGTTCTCGCCCATCGCCGGGATGCCGTTAAACTGCAGCAGGAAGTCGTTGAAATGCGTGAGAAAATGCTTGGTCATCTCAGCACTTATAAGGATCTTGAGCTCAACGAGGCGCGATTCGGCAAGGATAATCAGTTCGACTTAAAACAGGATCCGGGCGGCATTGTCGATATTGAGTTTCTGGCCCAGTATCTGGCTTTACGCTGGACCCGTGAGCACCCGCAGATGGGGCGCTGGACGGACAACATGCGTATTCTGGACAGTGCACTGGAGCAGGGCAAGTTGAGTCAGCAGCAGGTGGCACAACTGCAGAACGCCTATCTACAATATCGTAGCCAAACCCACGTTTTGGCGCTGCAAAATAGCCGCGCCAAAGTGAGCGCCGAGCGATTTGTCGAAGAACGTCGCCAAGTACGGCAAATCTGGCGTGAAACCCTGAGCTAATATGGTATAGTTCCCCGTTTTCGGGGCCCCCAACAGGGCTCCAGTTGACAAACCTGCGAAGGAGAATTGAGTGATGTCCATGGCCGACCGTGACGGTCTGATTTGGTTTGATGGTGAAATGATCCCCTGGCGTGATGCCAAGGTCCACGTGCTGACTCACACTCTGCACTATGGCATGGGCGTTTTTGAAGGTGTCCGTGCATACGAAACCGTCAACGGCCCTGGTATTTTCCGGCTGCAGGATCACACAGACCGCTTATTCCGCTCTGCGCATATCATGAATATGAAGATCCCGTTCACCAAGGAACAGGTCAACGAAGCCCAGCTGGCGGCCGTGCGCGAAAACAACCTGCCCCATGCCTATCTTCGTCCAATGGTGTTTTACGGATCAGAAGGGATGGGTTTACGGGCCACTAACCTGAACGTACATATGATTGTTGCTGCCTGGGAGTGGCCCTCTTATATGTCACCGGAGGCCAAAGAGGTCGGCATCAAGGTGCGTACTTCTTCCTATACCCGTCATCATGTCAACATCACGATGTGTAAGGCAAAAGCCAACGGCAACTACATCAACTCCATGTTGGCACTTAACGAAGCCCTTTCCTGCGGTGCCGAAGAAGCGCTTCTACTGGATCCAGAAGGCTATGTTGCAGAAGGCAGCGGTGAGAATGTGTTCGTGGTGTATAAAGGTAAGTTATATACGCCGGAATTAACCTCCTGTCTCGACGGCATCACCCGTGACACTGTGATTACGCTGGCCCAGGAGCTGGGTTACGAAGTGATAGAAAAACGCATTACCCGCGATGAAGTCTATGTAGCGGACGAGGCGTTCTTCACGGGTACCGCCGCTGAAGTATTACCGATTCAACAGCTGGACGGTCGTATCATTGGTACCGGTAAGCGCGGCCCGATCACCCAGCAATTGCAATCGCTCTATTTTGATCATGTTATGGGAAGGGTAGACAAGCATTCTGAGTGGATCAGTTACATCTAAACAGTCCCTGACAGTCTGGCTGCTCACGGACGAAAAACCCGGCCACCGCAATCAATTGCTGGGGTTGGGTGAGCGATTGCAGGCAGTAGCCGGGGCGCAGGTCGAACTGCGCTCCTTGCAACAGATGCCCATATCCATCAGCGATTGGCTATTGAAAAGGGCGCCCGATACCGGAGAACAAACTTGCCCTGACTGGGTTGTCGGTGCCGGTCACCGCACTCACCGCAGCGTGTTATTCTCGCGTCGTCTTTTTAATGCTAAATCGATTGTATTAATGAAGCCTACCCTTCCTTTGGGCTGGTTTGATGCCTGTATTATTCCCCACCACGATAACCCCCCCCAGAGAGAATCGGTGCTGGCGACCCACGGTGTCCTTAACACCATGACGCCTCGCCCCCATGGCCGCAAAGCCGATCAGGGTGTGATACTTATCGGCGGTGAAAGTGCGCATTTTACGTGGCATTCTGAGCGGGTAGTGCAGCAGGTGACCGATATTTGTATGGCACAGCCGTCCCTGCGCTGGACGCTGTCCACCTCCAGGCGCACCCCGGACGATTTCTTCCCCCTGCTGCAGCAACGCAACCTTCTTAATCTGACCTTGATGGCTGCCGACCAGACGCCGCCGGGTTGGGTGCGGGAGCAGCTTGAAAGTGCAGTGCAGGTGTGGGTGACAAGGGACAGTGTCTCCATGGTTTTTGAAAGTATAACGGCGGCTGCGCCAACGGGGTTGCTGGCGCTGCCAGCGGCGAAATCCTCGCGGGTGGTGAACAGTATGAAGGACGTGATAAAGCAGGGGTGGGCGATGGATTTCGAGCATTGGAATACTCGGCTTCCCCTGCCTGACAATAAACAAACGCTTTGGGAATCCGATCGCGCTGCCCGTTGGCTGTTGCAACGGTTCGGAGTGAGTCTATGAAAGTGTTGCAGGTATTACCGTCGTTACAAGGCGGGGGAGTTGAAGTCGGTACTTTAGAAATCGCGCGCGCGTTGGTGGCCGCGGGGCATGACTCCTGGGTGCTTTCCGCCGGCGGCGGCATGGTGGCGCGATTGCAGGAAGAAGGCTCCCGTCATGTGGAGTGGAATTTGGGTAAAAAGAGCCTGTTGAATGTGCTTCAGATACGGAAGCTCAGGCGCTGGCTTGCACAGGAAAAATTTGATCTGGTGCATGTGCGATCCCGAATGCCGGCCTGGGTAGTGTATCTAGCCTGGAAAAAGATGCCGGTGTCGAAGCGGCCGCGTTTGATGAGCAGTGTACACGGGCTGCATTCAGTCAGCCGATACAGTGCGATTATGTGCTGCGGTGAGCGGGTTATAGTGGTTTCCAAAACCGCCCGGGAGTATGTGACTTCTAACTATCCGGATGTGGACCCAAGCAAACTGCGTTTGGTGTATCGAGGCATCGATCCCGCACGTTACCCCTGGGGGTATCAGGCTACCGAAGACTGGAAGCAGAAGTGGTTTCAGCAATACCCGCAGTTGCGTGATCAGTTCGTTGTCACGTTGCCAGGGCGGATTACCCGTTTAAAAGGCCATTTGGTTCTGCTTAAGGTGGTCCGGCGGCTTCTGGATAGTGGCACCCCCGTCAAAGCCGTTATTGTGGGGGGAGATGATCCTAACCGTATGGGGTATCGCAAAGAGATCGACGAGGCTATTCAGCAGGCAGGCCTGCAAGAGGCTGTGGTTTTCACCGGCCAGCGTAGCGATATGAGGGATATTTACAGCGTATCGAATGTCGTATTGTCGTTATCAACCAAGCCGGAATCATTTGGCCGTACGGTGTTGGAGGCGTTGAGCCTGGGAGTGCCTGTGGTCGGATTCGCCCACGGTGGTGTCGGGGAAATCCTGGCGGCCTTGTATCCGGATGGCGCCGTAGCACTGGGTGATGAGGCGGGGGTGGCGGAGGCTATCACGCAACTGAAGCAGGGCAAAGCGGGAGACCTCAAACAAAATAACCTCTTCTTACTTTCGAACATGCAGCAGCAAACACTGTCGGTCTATCGAGAGTTAGTGCCATGAGCTGGGTTGCTGCGCTTTTGTTGCCAGGGGGGCTGTTGTTTCTGGCTTTTAGTTACCGCTACGCGTGGTGGATGCCGGCGATCAGTTACCGGCGACCGCGCATCTTGATGTATCACATGGTCAGCGAGCAAAAGCCGGGGCAAAAATTCAAAGGATTACGAGTGACGCCGGACCGGTTTGAGCAGCAGGTCTGCTATTTAAAACGCAATGGCTGGAACTTTGTGACCATGAGCGAATTGATGGCGTCCACCTCACACATTGAGAAGACCGTTGCGATCACCTTTGATGACGGTTATGAGGACAACTATCTAAATGCTTTTCCGATCTTGAAGAGGCACCAGGCGAAAGCCACATTGTATCTGGTCGTTGATCGTCATGACCGGGACTGGTCCGTGAATAAGAAAGCGCACCACAATAGCGGCGAGCTGGCCCGGGAAGCAAAGCTGACGGATGAGCAAATTGTCGAAATGGTTGAAAGCGGTGTCTTTGAGTTGGGGGCGCACACCCTTACGCACGTCAATTTACACAAGGCGGACAGGGAGTTGAAAACCCGGGAAATTGCGGACAGCAAAACTCAGCTGGAAACGATGTTTGGAGTAGCGGTGGACAGTTTTGCTTATCCGTTCGGGATTTACGATCAGCAGGACGTTGCCATCGCCGCCCAGTCGGGATACACCTCCAGCGTAACGACCATTGCCGGAATTGACGAGGACCTGCACGCGGACCCTCACCAATTGAAGCGCGTTAAAATCAGCGGCAAAGACAATCATCTTGCTTTTATGTTGCGCATGAAAACGGGCAAGCGGGGATACAAAAAGTAATTTCGTGTTTTTCTGGTAGAGTCCAAATAGAGTCCGGAACAGGGTACTATTGCCGGGTAGTGAATTTAACCACAGAGTCCAAAATGCAGAAAAAAGAAAAAGGCCCGACAGATTTTCAGCTTTATATGCGCTTGCTTAGTTATTTGAAGGGACTGAGGTTTTATTTTGTTGTCAGCATATTGGGCTTTATAGTGTTCGCTTTGACACAGGCGGGCGCAGCCCATCTGTTCAAATACTTCATTGATGGCATTCAGTATAAGAACGAACAGTACATGCTCTATGTCCCGATAGCGCTGATATTGCTTGCTTTCGTAAGAGGGGTCGGTTTCTTTGTCGGTAACTATTATATTTCAAAGGTATCCCTGGGCATAATTCATAAAATTCGTTGTGAATTGTTCGAGCACTACATGTACGCACCGAAGCACTTTTTCGATAAAAGCAGTGTCGGTGAGCTGATGTCAGTGATCCTGTATAACGTCGGCCAGGTAAGTAGTGCTGCAACGGATGCAGTTAAGGTGGTGGTGAGAGAAGGCTTTACGGTCATTTTCCTGATGGGCTATTTGTTCTATATGAACTGGCAGATGACGCTTTTGTTTTTGATCATCGCTCCTGTGATCGGCACCATTATTTATTATGTGGGAAAACGCTTAAAAGATATCAGCAAAAAGATGCAGGTATCGATGGGGGATATTACACACACTGCCAAAGAATCACTGTCGTTGTTTCAGTTGGTTAAAGCCTATGGTGGTGAAGGGCGGGAGGCTGAGCGCTTCGATAAGGCCAGCAACGTCAATGTCAGTTTAAGCCTTAAAATGGTGCGCACCATGACGGCTGTTTCCCCGGTGATGCAATTTATAATTTCCATCGCGTTGGCGATTCTGATGTATACGATCATGGAGTTTTTCGGAGATCACAGCGTGGGTGATATAGTTGCGTACCTGACCGCGGCTGGATTGATCCCGAAGCCTATACGACAAATGGGTGATATCTGGGGCATGATTCAACGTGGCCTGGCGGCATCAGAATCCATCTTTGAAACGCTGGACGAAGAGATAGAGCAAGACACCGGTACGCACAGCGCAAGGCATTTGCAAGGTCGCATAAGTATTCGCAATCTTTGTTTCACCTATGATGGGGCGGATGGTAAACAAATCGATAATATAAATCTCGACGTGGAGCCAGGGCAAATGATTGCGTTGGTAGGCCAGTCGGGTAGTGGCAAGACCACCATCACGAGTTTATTGCTGCGTTTCTATGATTATCAATCCGGGCATATTCTGCTGGATGGCGTTGAACTAAAAGACTACAAGCTTAAAGAACTCAGGCGGCATATCGCGCTGGTGTCGCAGAATATAGAGCTAACTAATGACAGTATCCGGGGTAATCTCAGTTATGGATTTGATCAGGAGCTGAGTGATGAACAAATATGGCATGCGCTCAAGCAAGCCAATGCAGAAGAGTTTGTTCGAAAACTGGATGAAGGCCTGGATACTATGGTGGGTGAAAATGGAACCCGTTTGTCTGGCGGGCAACGTCAACGAATCAGTATAGCCAGGGCCATATTAAAAGATGCACCGATTTTAATCCTCGATGAAGCAACGTCGGCATTGGATACGGAATCGGAACGCATGATCCAGGATGCATTGGATAAAGCGACAAGAAACAGGACAACCATAGTCATTGCCCATAGGCTATCAACTATTCTGGAGTCGGATTGCATTTATGTGTTGGATGCGGGTCACGTAGTAGAGAATGGCAAACATGACGAATTGCTGAAAGCCGGAGGCCCATACTCCCATCTATACAATATACAGTTTGCCGGCAACAACGAGAACGACGAATAGATAACAGAGATTCCCAAATTATGCCTTCTACTCCGGTGGATGTGACCCATTCAAAGAAAAAGAATTTACTATTCACTATCGCCACGCTGGTAACCAGAAAGGACGAGTATCTGGAAATGGTGGACAGCGCATTGCAGTCCGGGTTTGATCGGGACGATGTGGAATTTATATACATAGACAATAGTTCAGGCAATCAATTTGATGGCTTCTCCGGTACAAACCATTTTATTGCAAGGGCCGCAGGCCAGTATCTTATCATCTGCCATCAGGATGTATTGTTTGATCAGGATCGGTGTGAGCAGCTAATCGAAAAAATAAATGAGCTGAGTGCCCTGGATGCGAACTGGGCGATTGCGGGAAACGCTGGAAAGCAAGTGAATTCCTCTCTGGCGCTCAGAATTAGTGATCCACATGGGGAGAATGTTACGGTGGGCGATCTGCCAGCCGAAGTCGTCAGCCTGGATGAAAATTTCATTATCATTAATACAGCTGCCAATGTCGGTTGTACCCGCAATATAGCTGGGTTTCATTTGTACGGAACCGACCTTTGTTTTAATGCCATGCAGCGGGGTTACAAGTGTTATGTTATCGATTTCCATTTAACCCACAAGAGTGTAGGCGTCGTGACCGATGCTTACCACCAGGTCAAACAACAGATAATAGAAAATTATGCTCGGCGAAAAGAGTCCGTAGTTATTCAGTCGATGTGTTCCCGCTTTTATGTTTCGTCCTCTCGAATCAGAAATATCCTGCTAAACCGAAAATCGTTACTGAACCTGCATAGCAGTCTTTCTAAGAAAAAAAGTAAACAGACGTAATTTGTCTAATCTATAGAACGCAGCCGCCGGTTAGCATTGATCAACAAGCATGTAAGTCGGGCGAAGGTGACATTCTGAGGAATAATTCAGCTATCACGCAAAAAAGTGAGGCCGAAATTAACCGTTCAAGGAAGTGGCTGCGTTCCGGAAAACGAGCGACCCGTTGGTACTAATTTAATCGAATCGCCTGTGCCGGGCGGTAGGTTACTTCTCCTTTATCATTCTCTGGGCACAGCACTCAATGCTATTCTGGCCAATAGTCCATTCAGATTGGCTAAACACCCGTGCGCTGCGTCGCACTGTGGGTGTATTTGCGGTACTTATGGCGTAGCCCTGTGATAATTTCAGTGAAATAACATAGCAAGAACCACACCCCATGAACGCAATCAGTATCCCTTTTCAGCAGCGAACAGCGACTGTTAATAGCCAATGGTTATTGTTTCTTTACGGTGCGATCCCCTTGTGCTTCGTTTTTGTACTGCTGGATAAGTTGCTGTGGGGGAATCAATGGCGCGATCAGTTATTGCCCACTAACCCGGCCGAGATACTATTCTGGTCCGTAATTTTTAATTTTCCCCATATCGTGTCGTCGATGGTGACCATGGTAGATCACGAGTATTGGCAGTTTTATCGTAAACGTGTACTGCGCGCGATTATGATCATCGTGTCCGGGTTAGTGATTATCAATTATGTGGTGCCGCTAACGTTGCCAGCTATGGTGGCTGAAAATATTTTTCTGGCCTACTTTTTATTTTTCTCGGCCTACACGGTTTGGCATGTATTATCCCAACAGTTCGGTATCGGAATGATGTTGATGCGGGCCCGGCCCGATCAGCAATATCAAACCTGGCGATGGCTATCAACCATTGCGGCTACGACTCTGTATTTCATGGTGTTCGGAAAATATTTCTTACGCGATCTCAGCTTCTTCAATATAGGCGCCGAGCAGTGGATGAAAGGCATCGCGCTGGTATTCATTGTGTTGTCCACGCTGACCGGCGCTGCGTTAGTCAGTCGGTCGCAGCGGCGTCTAGGCAGTTTCTATTGTTTGGGTAATCTGGCTATCTTGCCCGCTACCTTTTGTCTTCTGCAGATGGGATACGATATTTTCGTTATCGCGGTACCCCGGTTTTTGCACGATTTGACGGCGTTCATGATTTATAGCGTACATGATCAGAATCGTAATCTCGAAGAAAAGAAAAACCGGATTTATCGCATGCTCTCGTTCATTCCGCTTTCGCCCTTGATTTTGTGTCCGATTCTGGCGCTGGTGCTGGCTAACTCCATTGAATGTGGATCGGTATTGTTGGATTCTTTGTTGGGGGTGTCCCGTAATGTGCCCGATAAATGCGTGTTGAATCCTTTTACGCCACTCGAATCCACCGCGGCGTTAAATTACCGTATGGGGTTGTGGATGCAGATCTCATTGACCATTGGCTTTCTCCATTATTATATTGAAGGCTTTGTTTGGAAACGTGATTCCCTTCACCGGCACTCAGTCAGCTTTAGCTAGATGAACGAGGGGCTGCTGCAACCCATTGGTTCGTTTATTGCTTCTGGCCGGCTGGTCCTTTCCTTGTGCCTGTGTATAGCTTGGTGTATTTGCTGGTCAGTGTCGTGTTCCCAGGTTATCCCGCATCATACTCAGCACGCGGTCTGTATAGTCGTATTTCATCAGGGCATCTGTGTTCGGCCCTGAATGCCCCCGGATCGAGTGCTGGTCTAATTTGATAAGAATTGAATTCAGCTCTGCTAGATCCCCGTAGGTAATAACCGGATCGTTTGCGTTGAAACATCGGGGAAGATCTGCAACGCGATCGGTGATCAGCACGGCACCGGCGCTCACCGTTTCAAAGCAGCGCATGTTCAGACCATGCTTTATATTATTACTATTAATGATATTGAGTACGTACCGGTGCGAACCATACAGCCTGGCGACGTCAGCAAGCGGAATGTTGCGGGAATGAACCTGATGGCTGGACGGCATCGGCTTATCCCACCCCTTGCCATAGATCTGTACCGGTCGTTCGATGGCGCGTAACATTTGATATCGGTTTTCCGAATAAGCGCCAACAAACAGAACCTTGTGATCGCGCTGCTGCCAGGGCTTGGCGAGGGGTTGAAAGAGGCTGACGTCGACGGCCAGAGGCAGGTAGGTGGCACGGTTGAGCCCCAGATCGCACCCCTGTTGCTGAAGATGGCTGTCGGTAAAATAAAAGCGGTCAATAAAATCGTTGTAATGACGGATTGACTCGGGAAAAAAATCCCCGATCCAGTAGGCCGACTTGAATTGGGGTTTGAATTGCTTCAATACGGCCTGCACCGCCTCCGGCAGCGCTATCAGGTCCGGCAAGATAAGCAGCTCGGGTTTGAACGTTTGCAGCAAAATGCCCAATTGTTGCGCCAGGTGCGAATCCTGCCATTGCTTACTGACCAGTCCTTTGGCACGCTTCACAAATCGATCTGTAGAACTCTGGTGATTCAGGGCTAGAAAACGGCAATCAAGGTTCATCTTCCGGCAGGCAATAAAGACATGCTCGGGCCATTGCAGAATCCCGCCACGCTTGCCCATCACCAGTATGCGGGGTGGGCTTTCTCTGTCCGTTACCATATTCTGATCTCTGTTCCTTGGGGGGCTCGGATTGTTTGGTTTCTCTGAGCTTAAACGCAGTATTGTACGTTTGTGTGCGGGCAGTGCGCCACTGCGGCGCCAACCAGCAACAGAGATAGCCAATTCAGGTTTTAATTTTTTGCTTTCGGATTTTTTTTTGGATCTGCGCTTGGGTGTGCAGACGCCACGACCTATAATTCCCGCTGACAGGGATATTTGAGAATTCTATGCTGACACGCTGGCTTTATTCGCTTGCTTTTTATCTGGCGATTCCGATTATATTAATACGCTTACGGAAGCGGGTGAAAAAGAACCCGGCCTATCGCCATCGTATACGCGAGCGATTCGGCTTCTATAGCGGGCGCAAGCCGGAGCAAAGTATCTGGTTCCACACCGTTTCAGTTGGCGAATTCGTTGCCGCAAAATCACTGGCGGACCGGGTGTTGAAGGCCTATCCGCAACATACATTGGTTATAACCACCATGACGCCTACGGGCTCAGATCGGGTGTGCGCTGCCTATCAACAGCAAATAGCGGAAGGTCGTGTACTGCATGTGTACGCGCCCTATGATTTGCCTGGCGCAGTCAAGCGTTTCCTGAACTGGTTTAACCCGCGTTTGCTGGTAATTATGGAAACCGAGTTGTGGCCGAATATTATCCATTTCACCGATAAGCGGAATATCCCGGTGGTGGTCGCTAACGCCCGGCTTTCCGAAAAGTCCGCAAACGGTTACCGCAAAGTCCTGCCCCTGTTCAGGCCAATGATGCGGGAAGTCTCATTGATTGCAGCGCAATCGGACATTGATGGGGAGCGTTTTGTCGAGCTTGGATTGCCACCTGCGAATCTGCAGGTGACCGGCACAGTGAAATTCGATCTGGATATTGAGCCCGGTATGGAAGCATCGGCCAAAGAGTTGAGGGGGCTGTGGGGGAACGAACGTAATATATTCATTGCAGCCAGCACCCATGAAGGGGAAGATGAGCAATTACTGGAAGCGTTTCTGTATATACGCAGTAACATTGAAAACGCGTTAATGGTGATTGTGCCGCGTCATCCGGAACGTTTTGAAGCGGTGGCGGACATAATTAAAGCGCGTGGCTTCCAGTTCAGCCGCCTCAGCCGAGATGAGCCGGTGGGTGAATCGACGGAGGTGGTGCTGGGTGATACGATGGGCGATTTACTACGCATGCTGGGTGCGGCAGACGTTGCCTTTATCGGCGGTAGCCTGGTACCGGTAGGCGGTCACAATATGTTGGAGTCCCTGGCGATGGGAACACCGGCCTTCACGGGTCCTCACGTTTTTAACTTCCAGGTGGTGGCGGATTTGCTTTCCGAACTGGATGTGCTGCGCACCGTTTCTTCGCCGCTGGGATTGGGGCAGGCAGTTGTCACCTTGCTTAACGATAGCGAGGCTCACAAAACCCTGGCAGATCGCGGCAGACAAGTGGTGCAGGATAATCGGGGTGCCATGGAGCGCTTGTTTAATCTGATTAGCAAGTATCTGTAGATCCGGAACCTTCTTTACGTTTGATAATGCCCTCCTGGTTGCTGCCTCCCTTAGCACTGTATATAGTGCTCTAATACACAACACAATTGATTAGCCTCGTGCTTGACGAGGTTTTATTTCCATTCGAAAAAATAAGAGATGACCATGAGTGCCTATTCTGAAGATTACCTGAGCCAAAGCGCCCAAGTTGATACTGCCTCAGTTCAACCATTCCCCAATTCACGAAAAGTTTATGTAACGGGTAGTGAGCCGGATATCCGGGTGCCGATGCGGGAAATCAGCTTGAGCGACACTCCTACGGATTTCGGCGGAGAAAAAAACCTGCCGGTTTATGTATACGATACTTCAGGCCCCTATTCTGACCCTGAGGCACGGATTGATGTGCGCTCCGGATTACAGGCGATTCGTGAAGGCTGGATTCAGCGACGCGGAGACTGCGAACAGCTAAATGATTTGAGCTCGGCATTCGGTCGCCGTCGTAAAGACGATCCGATGTTGGCCAATTTACGTTTCAATCATACGCGTAGCCCGATTAAAGCCCGTTCCGGTGCCAACGTAAGTCAAATGTATTATGCCCGCAAAGGTATTGTTACTGCGGAAATGGAGTTCGTTGCGATTCGCGAAACCATGAAATTGCAGGAAGCCCGTGAAAACGGTTTGATGCAGCAGCAACATCCGGGGGAGTCGTTTGGAGCCCGCATTCCCGACGAAATTACGCCTGAGTTTGTCCGTCAGGAAGTGGCTATGGGGCGGGCAGTTATTCCTGCCAACATCAATCACCTGGAATTAGAGCCTGCTATTTTGGGGCGCAACTTTTTGGTGAAGGTGAATGCCAATATCGGCAACTCCGCGGTGACTTCTTCCATTGAAGAAGAAGTTGCGAAGATGACCTGGTCTACCCGTTGGGGGGCCGACACGGTGATGGATCTTTCCACCGGTAAGAATATTCATGAAACCCGCGAATGGATCGTGCGCAATTCGCCGGTTCCCATCGGCACGGTCCCCATTTATCAAGCGCTCGAAAAAGTAGGCGGTGTGCCTGAGGATTTAACCTGGGAACTGTTCCGGGATACATTGGTTGAACAAGCAGAGCAGGGGGTGGATTATTTCACCATTCATGCCGGTGTATTGCTGCGTTACGTGCCGCTGACAGCGAAACGACTCACCGGAATCGTGTCCCGCGGAGGTTCCATTCTGGCGAAGTGGTGTCTTGCACATCACAAAGAAAATTTCATTTACAGTCACTTTGATGAAATCTGCGAAATTATGACCGCATACGACGTGACATTCTCGTTAGGGGATGGCTTGCGTCCGGGCTCGGTTGCGGATGCCAACGACGAAGCCCAATTCAGTGAGTTGAGAACGTTAGGCGAATTAACGAAGAAAGCCTGGGAGCACAGCGCTCAGGTTATGATCGAGGGCCCCGGCCACGTACCGATGCACATGATCAAGGTGAATATGGAAGAACAGCTGAAGCATTGCCACGAAGCGCCTTTCTATACGTTAGGCCCGCTGACCACGGATATTGCACCGGGTTACGATCATATTACATCGGGCATCGGTGCGGCCATGATTGGTTGGTATGGTACAGCGATGTTGTGTTACGTCACCCCAAAAGAACACTTGGGTTTGCCGAATAAAGCCGATGTAAAAGAAGGTCTGATCACTTATAAAATAGCGGCCCACGCGGCGGATCTGGCGAAGGGTCACCCAGGTGCTCAGATTCGCGACAACGCCATGTCCAAAGCCCGTTTTGAATTCCGTTGGGAAGATCAGTTTAGCTTGGCGTTAGATCCAGACACCGCCAAAGCCTATCATGATGAAACCATGCCCAAGGAAGCCCACAAGGTGGCTCACTTTTGTTCGATGTGTGGCCCCAAGTTCTGTTCAATGAAAATCACCCAGGATGTGCGCGAGTATTCTGCCGGCCTTGAGGCTTCCGCCGCGGCGGAAGCACAGCAAGCAGAACAGGGTATGTTAGAAAAGTCCCGTGAATTTAAATCGCAGGGTGCTGAAATTTATAAGAAAGTGTAATGTCAATCCGTCCGGGGCAAAAATAGTCAACGGAGTTTGATTGTTCCCGGGCGTGTTTCTGGCTAGCCTTAAGTAACAGATCAACATTAGAAGTCGTTGTTGACGAAAGGTAGATTCATGGACAGGAAGGAAGGCCCCTGCTTCTCGCATAATGATGTAGAGGTATTGGAAAAATCGACGGTGTATTCCGGATTTTTCAAAATGCAGCGCTATCAGATTAAGCACCGGTTAATAAAAGGGGGCTGGAGCCCGGTGTTATCCCGGGAATGCTTTGATCGTGG
>Ga0208570_1000206_pt1 | contig 26766 bp, 26 predicted proteins | sample DeeseametaMP1202_FD_184192 | JGI IMG/M metagenome (GOLD analysis project Ga0208570, IMG submission 184192) | Marine microbial communities from the Deep Indian Ocean - MP1202 (SPAdes) | ecosystem: Environmental > Aquatic > Marine > Oceanic | place: South Indian Ocean | collected 2011-03-08
GGATAATATGGAATCGTCAATACTCACCCTGTTGATATTTGTACCTGTAGCCGGAGCAGTTTTAATGCTGTTTTTTGCTATGTTGTACGGAAAAGAAAACGCCCATTATTATAAATGGATTGCTGCAATTACAACCGGTATTCAGCTGGTCCTGGCAGGAATTTTATATCTTAATTTTGATCCGGCTTTAAGCATCACAGAATCACCATTTACCGTACAATTGAATTGGATTACGCATTTTAACATCCAGTACTTTTTAGGCGTAGATGGTTTAAGCATCCCCATGGTTTTATTAACTGCTCTCCTATCTTTTATCTGCATCATTTCCAGCTGGAAAATTGAAAAACAAGCCTTAGGCTACTTTTCTCTTTTCCTCCTATTGGATGCCGGAATGATGGGTGTGTTTTTATCCATGGATTTCTTCCTCTTCTACATATTCTGGGAAGTCATGCTGCTGCCCATGTATTTTCTCATCGGTATCTGGGGCGGACCACAGCGAATGTACGCTGCCATTAAATTCTTCCTCTATACATTATTTGGATCTGTATTCATGCTGCTGGCACTACTGGCATTGTATTATTACTCTGATCCACATACGTTCAGCCTTATCACGCTCATTCAAACGGTGGGCAGTATTGATGCCACCCTCTGGGGATTAAGCGTTAAATACCTCATTTGGATAGCCCTATTTATAGGTTTTGCTATAAAAGTACCCATTGTTCCCTTTCATACCTGGCTGCCCCTGGCACATGTGGAGGCGCCCACAGCCGTTTCGGTTATTCTTGCGGGTGTGCTGTTGAAAATGGGTACCTATGGATTCCTGCGAATCAGTTACCCCTTACTGCCAGGTGAGGCGGTAAACTTTGCCTATATCCTGGCTGTGCTGGGAGTAATAAACATTATCTGGGGTGCTACCAATGCTATCGCCCAAATTGACTTGAAGAAGATGGTAGCCTATTCATCGGTGAGTCATATGGGTTATGTGCTATTGGGAATTGCTGCTGCCATCAGTGACAGCCCTGCCGGTGCCCAAGCTGGAATGAATGGCGCTCTCATGCAGATGTTTAACCATGGAACCATTACGGCAATGTTGTTTTTGCTGGTTGGCATGTTATATGATAGAGCTCATCATCGTTGGATAGTATTCCCCAATGATTATGAAAAGCCGGAATTAGCCGGCCAGCAGGGATTTGGCGGTTTGGGCGCCAAGGTTCCCGTTTATACTGGCTTTGTAGCCTTTGCATTTTTTGCGGGACTTGGTCTGCCAGCCCTTTCCGGGTTTATCAGTGAAGCCATGTGTTTTATCGGCGGCTTCAGTGTTTTCCGCACCTTAACCATTATTGGTACTTTAGGAATTCTATTGAATGCCATTTACTTTTTACGAGCATACCAGAGAATCTTTTTGGGACCACTCAATGAAACCTATAAAGATTTAACGGATATTAGCCGCAGGGAATTATTCACCATAATTCCACTTGCAGTATTAATCTTATTCTTAGGCGTCTATCCAGCGCCATTACTGGATATGATCAGCCCGGCAATGGATGGAATCATTAAAATCGTACAATCCGTAATTTAACGGAGACTGAAATGTCGAACCTCAGCAGTCTAACATATTATATTCCCGAACTGATTATTATTTCAGCTATTTTGCTGGTGATCGTATTGGATGTAATTCCTGCTTGTAAGAAATATACCTTCTCTCTATCCCTTGGCGCTATACTATTGGCAAGTGTTTTCCTCTGGCAGAGTTATGGTGAATCTCATGGTTTGTTTATGGGGATGATCAGTATTGACCCTTTTTCTCATTTTTTTAAAATGATATTTTTGCTTAGTACTTTTTCCATTATTCTCATATCCCGTTATGAAAAACAGTTAGACAAAAATTATTCAGCTGAATATAATGCCCTGCTGTTAATCGTTCTTCTGGGCATGTTTCTCATGTCATCCTCAATCAACCTAATAATGATTTATCTCTCGATTGAGTTGGTGAGTATTCCATCGTATATACTGGCAGGAATGCTGAAGAATGATAAAGAATCCAATGAAGCATCGCTGAAATATGTAATTTTCGGCTCCTTTGCTTCCGGCTTAATGTTGTTTGGACTGAGCATCCTCTATGGTATCACCGGCTCAACCGATATTGGAGTAATTACCGCCGCACTGCAAGCCATTGAATACCCTTTAAGCATTTACTTCCCCCTTATTTTAATACTGGTGGGATTTGGCTATAAAATATCCATGGTGCCGTTTCATTTCTGGACACCGGACGTGTATGAAGGCGCACCTACGCCCATTACCGCCTTTTTATCGGTAGCACCAAAGGCAGCCGGATTTGCCATTTTGATTCGTGTATTCTATACCATGTTCACCCTGGATGGCAGCGTAAGCGCCACCTTGCCCCTTACCAATATAAATTGGCCAGCACTCATTGCAGTAGCCTCAGCCATAACCATGACCCTGGGCAACCTGCTGGCAGTTCAGCAGGAAGATGTAAAGAGATTGCTGGCGTATTCCACTATTTCACATGTAGGCTTTATGTTGATGGCATTTGCCATAATCAGCCCTGACGCAGTACGCGCTATCATGCTGTACCTTTTTATTTACCTCTTTATGAATCTCGCCGCCTTTTACATGGCTATATTTGCCTCCAATAAACTTAATGCCCATCATATTAACGATTGGGATGGGTTAAGCAGGAAAAACCCGGTTCTATGTGCCTTCATGGCGCTGACACTCATTTCCCTTACCGGTTTGCCACCAACGGCTGGGTTTGTAGGAAAATTTTATATCTTTGCTGAGTTATTTAAACATCAACAATTCTACTGGCTGGCTGTGGTTGCCATTTTAAATTCAGTGGTCTCGCTGTACTATTATTTTAAAATTGTCAAAAGTATGTACCTAGTCGATGTAGAAGGTGAGGTAAATAAAATTGAAGCTCACCCGGTTGTAAATTGGTCTATTATATTATTTTCTGCCCAGAACATTCTCTTCTTTATTTATTGGGAACCTCTTATTGGCTTTATTGAAAAATCTATAAATCTCTGGAAAGGATAATCTCTGAATGGAAACAAAAGCTCTCAAGGATACCCAAGTCATTATGCATGAGTTGGTTCTCCCTAATGATACCAATTTATTAGGTAATGTACTGGGTGGCAGGGTTATGCATCTTATGGATATGTGTGCCGCCATGTCTGCCTACAAACATGCCCGTACCGCAGTTGTCACCGCCAGTGTAGATCAATTGGATTTTCTGGCCCCGGTGAAAATGGGTGATATCATGATATTAAAATCCTCGGTGAATTATACCGGTAAATCTTCTATGGAAGTGGGGGTGCGGATTGAATCTGAAAATCCGAAAACCGGCGCTATCTACCACACTTCTTCTGCCTACCTGACCTTTGTTTCCTTAAATGACAATGGCAAACCCCAGGGAGTTCCAATGGTAACTCCGGAAACAGATGTGGAAAAACAGCGCTTTGAGGAAGGTAGGGTACGCCATGAAGAGCGTAAACGGAGATTGAGAAAAGATAATAAATGAGTTTTAAGAGTAAAATTATAATATGATTGAAAATTATTTCCCTATACTGGTGGTGTTCATTCTAGCTTTTGGATTTGTGTTTATATCTCTGCTTGCCTCCCATTATTTTGGCCCCAGAGTGAAAAATATTGTCAAAGATATGCCCTATGAATCCGGTGTTGATTTAGTGGGAAAAACAAGAGTCCGCATATCCATTAAATATTTTCTGATTGCGCTGATATTTATAATCTTCGATATTGAGATAGTATTTCTTTTCCCCTGGGCGGTTGTTTACCGTGATTTCCTGCCATTTGGAAAATTTATTTTTATTGAAATGGTTGTATTTCTTGCTATCCTCACATTTGGCTACGTTTATGTCTGGAAAAAGGGAGCGCTTGATTGGGATTAACCTACCTAAATTTAAGCTTATTCTTATAAGGCAGATTAAGACATTTGAATAACATGTGTATGGACACACATTAAACTGTACAGACATAAATAACGGAGACAAGATATGCAGCCGGATGATATTAAATCAAACATTTTAACCACCACACTGGAAAGCGCTGTCAATTGGGGCAGAAAACATTCCCTTTGGCCTATGCCTTTTGGTACTGCCTGCTGTGGGATAGAATTCATGGCGGTATTAGCTGCCCGTACAGATATAGCTAGGTTTGGCGCCGAAGCCATACGTTTTTCGCCGCGGCAGTCCGATTTACTGATTGTTGCTGGTAGAATTTCAATAAAAATGATGCCGGTTCTGATTCGAATTTATGAACAGATACCCGAACCAAAATGGGTTATTGCTATGGGCGCTTGCGCATCAACTGGCGGTGTATTTGATACCTATAGTGTCATTCAGGGTGTAGACAAATTTATACCAGTCGATGTTTATGTCCCCGGCTGCCCTCCACGTCCCGAAGGAGTAGTGGATAGTTTAATTAAGCTGCAGAAATTAGTGGAAACAGAAAAATTTTCTGATTATTCGACTACTCGGGGGAAATAAATGCTCCTTTCAAAAATTATTACCAAGGTCCATGATAAGTTCCCGAGTGTCACCCTTGATACCACCCAGTTTGCAGGGGAAGATATCATTCATATTCAAGGGTCCTATAACTTAGATGTTCTAAAATTGTTCAGGGACAATGGATTTAACTTCCTGGCTGATATTACCGCTATAGATAATTTAACGCTGGGCGGTTTTGAGCGCTTTGCTGTTGTTTACCACCTGCTGTCACACGAAACTGCAGAAAGAGTAACCATAAAAGCATACGTGCCTGAAGATCAACCCGAATTACCATCCGCAGAATCTCTATGGAAAACTGCCGATTGGCAGGAAAGAGAAATATATGACCTTTTTGGGATATCATTTAAAGGCCATCCCAATCTAATCCGCATCATGAACCCGGACGATTTTCAAGGCCATCCATTACGAAAAGATTATCCGCGTTTGGGAAGGAAAGAAAGAGATGATTTTCCGGTGGTTAAACGTGGAATAAATAAAGAGGCTGCACAATAATGGTGCAGGGAGCAGATAAGCCAATGGATACCGAGCGGATGGTTCTCAACTTTGGCCCCCAGCATCCATCTACTCACGGTACTCTGCGTATTATTATGGAACTGGAGGGGGAAACTGTTATCAAGGGCACCCCCGAAATTGGTTATCTCCATTCCGGATTTGAAAAACTGGGCGAATACCTTGATTATAACCAATACATAACTATTACAGACCGCATGAATTATCTGTCCCCGCTCTGTAACAATGTAGCTTATGCTTTGACAGCAGAAAAACTCATGGGGCTTGAAGTTTCTAAACGTACAGAATATATTCGTGTACTAATGTGCGAACTGAGCAGAATTGCTGATCATATTTTGAATGTGGGAATGCTGGCAGTGGACTTGGGAGCCCTGACTGCTTTTCTGTATGGATTTCGGCTCAGGGAAGATATTTATGACCTGTTTGAGATAGCAACAGGTACGCGGCTTACAACCAGCTATACTTTGGTTGGAGGTTTAATGCGGGATATTCCGGACAAATTTGATGAAGCCGTTATCAAAGTTCTTGATAATGTGGATGTGGTTGCCCGGGATATTGAGACCCTTTTAAATAAAAATCGTATCTGGCAGGATCGGACCAAGGATATCGGAATAATATCAAAAGAAGATGCCATATCTTACGGACTCTCGGGACCCATGGCACGGGCATCGGGTATTGATTGGGATATTCGGGTACAAGAGCCATATTCCAGATATGAGGAATTCGATTTTGATGTGGCCATTGCATTAAATGGAGATGTATTTGACAGATATTTGGTTAGAATGGAGGAAATGCGTCAATCTGTGAAAATCTGCCGCCAAGCTTTGGATAAAATGCCTGCAGGCGATGTTATGGTTGATCCGGATTTAGGTTTTAGTCTTCCCCCAAAAGATGAGGTTTATAATTCAATAGAAGGATTGATATATCATTTTGAGATTACTATGCGTAATAGAGGAATGACACCACCCATTGGAGAGGCCTATGTAGCTACGGAATCTCCCAATGGAGAGCTTGGTTTTTACATTGTTTCCGATGGAGGCAGGGTGCCCTACAGGGTCCGCACACGTCCGCCGTCACTGATGAATTATTCAATTTTTCCCAAACTGATTGAGGGACATATGCTATCCGATGCACCGGCAATTATCGGGAGCACGAACGTTATCGCAGGAGAATTGGATCGTTGAACACCATGGCCACTCCCCAAGAAAAGTTTATTTTTGCCAATCCGGATAAAGTGGATAGAATATTTTCCCAATATCCGGATAAGAAATCAGCCACATTATCTCTACTGCATTTAGCGCAGGCGCAGGAAGGATATATTTCTGGGAGCGTCATTGATACCATTGCTGACTTGGTAGAATGTCACCCTGCAATTGTCATGGATTGTGTTTCCTTTTATAGTATGTTCTTTACTAAACCTCAAGGCCGCCATAAAATTCAAGTTTGCCAAACACTTTCCTGCAGCGTTAATGGAGCTGATGCGTTAGTTGATCATGTAACCAATAAATTTAGTATCAAACCCGGTGAAACGACCGATGATAGACGGTTTACACTTATGAAAGTAGAATGTCTTGGCTCCTGCGGCACAGCGCCGGTAGTACAGATCAATAACGATTATCATGAGGGGTTAACCAATGAAAGATTTGATGAATTGCTGGAGTCTCTGCCATGAACGCTTTTAAACCTGTCCTGACGGAACATATTCATCAGAAAGACTGTCATACACTCCCCTTTTACAAAAGTGTCGGTGGATATAAGGCTTTAGAAAAGGTGCTTGCTATGCAACCTGACGCTGTTATTCAGGAAGTGAAAGAGTCCAACCTGCGCGGCAGGGGTGGCGCTGGATTTTCCACCGGGGTGAAATGGGGCTTTATTCCAAAAGATAGTGATCAACCAAAATACCTAATTAACAATGCCGATGAAAGTGAACCGGGTACTTTTAAGGATAGACTATTGATGAATAAAACTCCTCATCAGATGTTGGAAGGGATGATTATTGCATCCTATGCTATTAACTGCAATACAGCCTTCATTTACATACGGGGAGAATTCTATAAAGAATATCAGTTGTTGAAGAAAACATTAGCTGAAGCATATCAAGCCAACCTATTAGGCCAGGGGATTTTTGGCTCAGATTACAATCTGGAGGTTGTTATTCATCGCGGCGCTGGAGCTTATATTTGCGGTGAAGAGACGGGATTAATTGAATCCCTGGAAGGTAAACGGGGCTGGCCAAGAATAAAACCACCCTTTCCTGCCATCGAAGGTTATTTGCACTGTCCAACGGTGGTAAATAATGTTGAAACCCTTGCCTGTCTTCCCCATATCATTAATCACGGAGCTGACTGGTTTAAATCTATCGGATCCGAAAAAGGTCCCGGACCGAGACTTTTCTGTGTATCAGGCACGGTAAACAATCCCGGAGTTTTTGAAGAACCTATGGGCATCTCCCTTAAAGAATTGATTTTTGACAGAGCTGGGGGCATTCCAGAGAATAAGCAATTAAAAGCTGTTTTCCCCGGCGGATCATCATCGGCAATTCTCACTGCGGAGGAAGCATTGGACGTAAAAATGGATTTTGAGGACCTGGTAGAAAAAAAGAGCATGCTGGGTTCCGCAGGAGTCATTGTTATGGATGAAACCGTAGATATGGTGCAGGCATGCCTCAATATCGCCCGATTCTACGCCCATGAATCTTGTGGACAATGTACCCCCTGCCGGGAAGGAACTGCCTGGCTTGTAAAAATGCTTACTCGTATAGTCAATGGGCAGGGTAAGCCGGATGATATTGATATGCTGTATGAGATCACGGATAACATAGGCGGTCGCATTGATTTTTCAAAAGGCAGTTTTGGAAAGACGATTTGCCCCTTTGGAGAAGCAGTAGCCTGGCCCGTTCGCAGTTTTGTAGAAAAATTTGAAAATGAATTCCGCAGCTATATACAGCAGGTGGAGGCAGTCGCATAATGCCACTTTTGAAAATTGATGATTTAGAGATAGAGGTAAAAAATGGTACGACTGTTTTGGAGGCTGCGTTAGAGAATGGGATTGATATTCCCTATTATTGCTACCATCCAGCCCTGGAAATCGTAGGAAGCTGCCGGATGTGCCTAGTGCAGGTAGAAGGGATGCCTAAACTGCAGGTATCATGCAACACGTTTGTTGGAGAAGTTCCCCCGGAGCGGAAAGTTGACGGCAATTTTGATATGGTAGTGCAGACACAGAACGACCTTGTTATACAGGAAAGAAAAAACATACTTGAATTTCTTCTTTTAAACCATCCCCTTGATTGTCCTGTATGCGACCAGGCTGGAGAATGTTATCTTCAGGACTACTCCTTCAAATTTGGAAACGCCCATAGTAGATTCGATGAGGATAAAAGAGTACGTCCCAATGAATATCTGGGGTCGCAAATTGTCATTAACCACAACCGCTGTATCTTATGCAGTCGTTGTACACGTTTCACTCGCGAAATCTCGGGAACCAGTGAATTATTTGTGGATGAACGTGGTTACAGCTCAAAAATAGCAGCACTGGAAGATCGGCCGCTTAATAATCTTTTAGCCGGTAATGTGGCGGATATTTGTCCGGTAGGTGCACTTTTAAGTACAGACTATGTTCACAAGAATCGCATCTGGAACCTGCAAAAAAAGTCTTCTGTATGCCAGGATTGCAGTGTGGGCTGTAACATTGATGCCTTCTATCAGAAGCGGAAAATATTCCGATTAAATCCCAGGGAGAACCAGGATGTAAATGGTTACTTTATGTGTGATATAGGCCGCTATGGATTCCACCGATTTGAAGATTTAGAACGGGTAACTCGACCCCTGTTCAAATCTAATGGAATATTCAGTGAAATAAGCTGGGATACAGCAATTGAAAAGATAGGTGATAAGTTTAATGGCGCTGAAGAAAAAGTTGCGGGTGTTTTATCTCCTTTTCACACCAATGAAACAAATTTTATGCTTGGGCGCTTCATAAAAGGAATTATTGGAACCTTCCCTCACATTGAAGACGAAGAAATAACGTACCCATCCGGCTTCCGAATTAGTAGCGACCGCTCCCCTAATAAGCGGGGTATGCATGATGTTTGTCCATCAATTGTGGATGATCTTGCTTCGGAAATCAATGATAAGGAAATCCGGGTGATATATATACTCGATAACGAGATCGATAAAGAAATAGATGAAACCTGGAATAAAATATTAACGAAAATGGATTTTATCGTCGTTCAGGCTTACGCTATGACGAGGTTGGCGAAATCCGCACACCTTATACTTCCTGGGCTTGCCCCTTTTGAACGGGAGGGAACGATCACTAATGATCAAGGCCGTGTTCAATGGCTGCGGTCTGTGTTACCCAATAATGGAGAATCCCGCCCTGATTGGGAAATTCTGAATTTACTATATAAAACCGGTGAGCGTTTTTCTGATATCAATGAGCTAATGAAAGGGATGGGGGAACAGTTTCCATCTTATTCTGGCATGACTTTTTTTAAATTGGGAGATCAGGGACTTCCGCTAAATGGAAACTTAAAAACTTAATGGACTTTTTGGCCTTATTAATAATTTGTGTAAAGGTTTTATTAGTGTTCGCAGCAACAATGCTTACAGTTTTGCTCATGATTTATGCCGAAAGACGAATCTCTGCTTTTATTCAGGGGAGATTAGGACCAAACAGAGTCGGTCCCCATGGACTTTTACAGCCCATAGCTGATGGAATAAAATTCCTCATGAAGGAGGATATTATACCGGCGGGTGTAGATAAACCAATTTACCTGCTTGCTCCGGCAATGCTGCTTATTCCAGCCTTAATGACCTTTGCAGTCATACCATTTGGTTCTGATATTACACTTTTTGGCAGAAATATTCCCCTGCAAGTTGCTGATGTGAATGTGGGTATCCTGTATATCCTCGCTTTGACAAGTATTGGCGTTTATGGCCTTGTATTGGCTGGCTGGGCTTCTAACAGTAAGTACCCCTTAATTGGAGGGCTCCGTTCATCCGCACAACTCATTAGTTATGAATTAACTATGGGTCTTGCTATTGTAAGTATCGTTCTTTTATCGGGCTCATTAAGGCTAAATGATATCATTAGTCAGCAGCAGGGGCATTTCCTCTCTTGGAACGTTTTTAAACAGCCGCTTGCATTTCTTATTTTTTTAATTGCCGTTTATGCAGAAACCAATCGGCTGCCCTTTGATCTTACCGAAGCTGAACAAGAATTGGTTGGGGGATACCATACTGAATACAGCAGCATGAAATTCGCCATGTTTTACATGGCTGAGTATGCCAACATGATTACTGCAGCGGCATTAACGGTCACACTCTTTTTTGGTGGATGGGATCTGCCATTTTTAAATGAAACCTCAATGGGCATGTTAGGCGTTGTTCTTTCCGTTGCAGCATTTATTTTGAAAACTGCATTTTTTCTGTTTCTCTTCATTTGGGTTCGATGGACTTTCCCGCGCTTCCGTTATGATCAGTTAATGAATCTGGGATGGAAAGTCATGCTTCCATTGGCGCTATTCAATATATTTATCACGGCTGGTTATCTCGCCCTGACTATTTAGAAATAATGGCAACAATCATTAAGTCGTATGAACCTACTTTCTGGGATAAACTTTATATCCCAGCCTTAGTACAAGGGCTTTTAGTCACCTTCAAACATTTATTGAGAAAGAAGGTAACCATTCAATACCCTGAAGAAAAGCTTATTCCGCCAGAAGGATATCGTGGTCTTCATCGGTTGAACAAAGATGCAAATGGCCGAATTAAGTGTGTCGCATGTGATATGTGTTCGGCAGCTTGTCCTGCTGATTGTATAGATATTATCCCTGGGTCTTCTCCCTGGGATGATGGAAAGGAGCGTTATCCAGTAAGTTTTGAGATTGACCTTCTGAAATGTATATTCTGTGGTTTTTGTGAAATGGCATGCCCTGAAGAAGCGATCGAATTAACAGAAATTTATGATTTTTCAGATTATACTCGGGAAAAACTGATTATTGATAAAGATGGACTGCTTGATGTTTATGATAAAACAAAAGATAAAAATTATTATTCTAATTCACAGAATCTTACAATAAAAGAATAGAATTGATCCCAGATTAGTTACTAATTGATGACATTCCTTTTTTATTTTGTAGCCTGCCTCACTATAATTTCAGCTTTATTTGTAGTGTTAAACCGCAATCCTGTGTATAGTGCTGTGATGCTTGTCCTTTGCTTCTTTTCAATAGCCACCCTTTATCTATTATTAGAGGCGTATTTTGTAGCTGTTCTTGAAATTATAATTTATGCGGGTGCTATTATGGTTTTGTTTCTATTTGTAATCATGCTTTTAGATTTAGGCAGAGAAGCTGCCTTACCGAAATTGAAAAAACTTGATAAGGCTCTTTCCCTATTTCTGGTAGTAATTATATTCTTAGGTATTCTCACTTTAACTATATGGTCAGGTGGAGACCTCCATCAAACTTTAAATCCCAGTTCAGTAGGAGATATCAAAGCCGTAGGGAAGGCACTTTTTACAGATTATCTACTGCCCTTTGAAGTTGCTTCGCTGCTACTCCTGGTTGCCTTAATCGGCACGGTTTATTTAGCTAAAAGGAGAGTGAAGTGATCGTACCAGTTGAACATGTTGTTATTCTTTCCCTGCTGCTTTTCTTGATTGGAATTATGGGTGTTTTGTTTAGAAGGAATGCTATTATTATTTTTATGTCCATTGAGTTGATGCTCAATGCTGTTAATCTGTGTTTAGTTGGCTTTTCTCGCTATCACCAAAGTGTTGACGGACAAGTCTTTGTTTTTCTGGTCATGACCCTCGCAGCAGCAGAGGTGTCGGTTGGATTGGCTATCATTGTTGCTTTATACAGGAACCGTCAAACCATCAATATTGATGAAATCAATTTGATGCGGGGATAGAAGTGAATTATAATTTTACTATAAAGATATTGTTGAATAGCAGTAGAAAGATTTTTAATCAGACAACAGTCATTTTTCCATGTTGAGTCAGATCAGCTTGCTAAGATAAAACAGAACAGATGGATACCATCATATCTATAAAACCATTACTGGCAGTATTAGTCTCTACGATAGGAGCCCTGCTCATCATTTCCGCCGGGAAAAAACCCAATCTCAGAGAGTTCTGGTCTATTATTGCAGGTGTATTGAAGCTGGGCATTGTCTTATCCATGGTGCCGACAGTGGTTTTCGATAAGAAGGTAATTGAATATACCCTGTTCAAGTTGCTGCCCGGTATTGATATCAGTTTCAGAGTTGATGCTTTTGGTCTGCTGTTCGCCCTGGGAGCTGCACTGCTCTGGATTGCTACATCCTTTTATTCCATTGGGTATATGCGTTCAACCAATGAGAAGTGCCAGACCCGCTATTTTGCCTGTTTTGCCGTATCCCTGTCCACTACAATTGGTGTGGCTTTTTCTGCGAACCTTTTTACAATGTTTCTGTTCTATGAGGGCTTAACCATTATCACTTATCCTCTGGTGGCCCACAAGGACACTCTGGAGGCTAAAATGGGGGGTAGGAAATACATCATTTACCTGCTGGGAGCCGCTAAAGCCTTTTTAGTCGCAGCTATCATTCTCACTTATAATCTGGCAGGGACACTGGAGTTTTCAAAGGATGGGATTTTTCCGGCAATTGTTCAGTCAGCCCAGCCGGAACTGCTGTATCTAATCTTCGTCTTGTTCCTATTTGGATTTGCCAAATGTGCTATCATGCCCTTCCATAGCTGGCTTCCTGCTGCAATGGTAGCCCCAACACCCGTGAGTGCGCTGCTGCATGCAGTTGCCGTAGTGAAGACGGGGGTTTTTTCTGTCCTGCGTATTATTTTCTTTGTTTTTGGACCCAACTTAATGATGGATATTGGTGTGGATGTTTTTGCCATCAGCTTAGCGTCATTTACCATTATTACAGCCTCACTTATTGCCTTGAGCAAGGATAATCTGAAAGCACGGCTGGCATTTTCAACCATCAGCCAGCTTTCCTACATTATCCTGGGGGCGGCACTGCTGACCCCCAGCGCAATGGTAGGTGGTATTATTCATATTACCAATCACGCCTTTTCAAAAATTACCCTGTTTTTCTGTGCTGGTTCAATATATGCTTCCTCCCATAAGACCGAGGTCAGTCAGTTAAACGGCATAGCCAAAAAAATGCCCTGGACTATGGCCGCCTTTACGATTGCCACATTAAGTATGATAGGAGTCCCTCCTGTTTGCGGCTTTATTACAAAATGGTATTTGGTTATTGGGGCAATGGAAAGGCATAATATCGCAGTCCTGGCTGTGCTCTTGGCAAGCTCGTTTCTTAATGCGGCTTACTTTGTCCCCATAGTGTATAAAGCCTATTTTGGCAGAGAAAATCCAGGAGAAGAGCATGAAGCTGAAGATACTCACGATAACCAAAACAAGGAAATTCCCTTTATAGTGGTTCCGCTTAGTTTGACAGCCATTGTCAGTGTTGTTCTGGGTTTGTATCCCGATTTTATTGTCCAATTGGCTGAGAGTGTTGTGCGATGAAATTAGTGAATATGATAGAAACTCTCCGGACAAAAACAGTAAAGAAAATTGCTTATGGAATCTTGGTTTTACTGGTTATGGTGGATTTTATCATTCCCCGCCATGAAGTTCACTTTTTTGGCGATAAAATCCCTGGATTCTGGTCGCTCTTTGGTTTTAGCGCCTGTGTAGTGATTATAATTGTATCCAAATGGTTAGGCAAGAATGGCCTTATGAAGGATGAAGATTATTATGATTAATGATTTTATTCATCCAGCTGTTTTTTACCTTTTAGGAGGACTCCTTATTCCGCTGCTCCGGGGAAAAGTGAAGCAGGGCTATATGCTGCTCCTGGTTGTAGCGGCTTTTCTTGCTGTTGTAATTATGCCCCAGGGAACATATGGAGTGTATGAGTTCCTGAACTGGAAATTGACTTTTGGTAATGTAGATAAATTGAGTAAGGTCTTCGCTTACATTTTCACAATCATGGGAGTAATAGGAGTCATTTATTCGCTCCATGTTCAAAATGATGGTGAACATCTTGCTGCATTCTATTATGTGGGTGCTTCCCTGGGAGTGACTTTTGCCGGCGATTTTTTAACTTTATTCTTATTTTGGGAGATCATGGCTTTTTCTTCAGTATTTCTGGTTTGGTATCGAAAAATACCTGCTTCTGTTGCTTCGGGATTTAGGTACCTGTTATGGCACGTTGCCGGTGGACTGATATTGTTAGCAGGGATTATATTATATTATTCAATAAGCGGCGACCTGACCATCAGGCATCTGCCCTTCCATGGGTGGTGGCCGGGAGACATAGAGGGCATGGCCTTATTCCTTATTTTGTTGGGGTTTATTTTTAATGCGGGTGTTCCTCCCTTTGGCGCCTGGCTTCCGGATGCTTACCCTGCCGCTACTGTCACAGGTGCCGTATTCATGAGTGCTTATACTACCAAGACTGCAGTCTATGCCTTGATCCGTGTCTGTGCCGGCTCAGAGATTCTCATTATTCTGGGCGTAGTTATGGCAATTTATGGCGTGGTATATGCAGTATTGGAGAATGATGCCCGCAGGCTGTTAGCTTACCACATTATCAGTCAGGTGGGCTATATGGTTGCTGGCGTCGGCTTAGGCACCCAAATGGCTATTAACGGAGTTACAGCACATGCCTTTTGCCACATTCTCTATAAATCTCTGCTCTTTATGGGAATAAGTTCGGTGCTCTACGTAACGGGAACCGCAAAGCTGACTGAATTGGGTGGCCTCTATAAGACCATGCCTCGGACCATGATCTACACCATTATCGGTGGGCTGTCCATATCCGCCTTTCCTCTTTTCAGCGGTTTTGTGAGTAAATCCATGACAGTGACAGCTTTTGGTGAAGAGCATCTTATGTGGGCTTTTATCGCACTAATGCTTGCTTCAGCAGGAACCTTTCTGCATACCGGCTTGAAAGTGCCTTATTTTATCTGGTTCGGCAAAGACCGGGGAATAAAGGCTCAAGAACCACCCCGGAATATGGAGATTGCCATGATCATAGGATCAATTTTCTGTATCGGTTTGGGTATCTTTTATCAACCTCTTTATGCCCTGCTTCCTTACCCGGTTCATTTTGCTCCTTATACTGCCTATCATACCTGGGAAACCCTGCAGATCCTGCTCTTTACACAGTTAGGGTTTTTCCTGCTTTTGAAAAAACTCTGGTGTGAAAATACCATTAGTTTAGATACAGATTGGTTCCCCAGGAAAGGAGCAAAGGGCTTAATGTGGTTTAGCAATAAGCCGCTGGCAAATACAGAAACCAATTTTATCGGTGAAGTGTACGAATTTATTATTCAGAAACCAATAATGAAAGTTGCCCAGCTTATGCAAACGATAGATACAGTTATTGTTGATGGAACTGTCCATAATTTGGGCAGGTTTACCATAGCCTGGAGCAGGATGATTCTCCTGTTTCAGAGCGGCCAGATCCATCACTATGCAATGTTTATGACAGCGGGGGTAGTAGCGCTGATAGTAATGATCGTTAGGTTATTTTAGAGGGTCGGATTTTGGAAGGTATTTTGCTAAACGAACTTTCTTACCCGGTGTTGACAGTAATCACGTTCCTGCCATTGGCAGGGGCGCTGATGATTCTGCTGCTTAGAAACACCGCCCAGATCAAATGGCTGGCGCTGGCAACCACTATTGCTACATTTATTGCTTCCCTGCCTGTGTACAAATATTTTGATAAGACGACTCACCTGATGCAGTTTGTTGAAACCCACTCCTGGATTCCTGTTTGGAATATCAACTACCGGGTTGGAATCGATGGAATCAGTGTTCTATTCCTATTTTTGGCTGGAATATTAAGTATTCTGTGCGTCACTGTTTCCTGGAAGGCAATTCAGACCAAAACAAAAGAATTTTACATATCTCTTTTGGTAATGGAAACAGCCATGATGGGAATTTTTGTTTCTCTGAATGTCTTTCTTTTTTATCTATTCTGGGAACTCACCCTCATACCCATGTTTCTGCTGATTGGTGTATGGGGAGGCCCCAAACGGGTATATGCTGCTGTTAAATTTATCCTTTTTATGCTGGCTGGCAGCGTTTTTATGCTGGTAGGGATCATTGTACTTTACTATGCCGGCGGCAGGACATTTGATATAATAGAGCTTTCCAAGATTAGTTACCCTGCAGGATTACAATTTTGGCTGTTCCTCGCCTTTTTTGCCGCATTTGCGGTGAAGATGCCCATGTTCCCCATCCACACCTGGCTACCGGATGCCCATACAGAAGCTCCCACAGCAGGGAGTGTGCTCCTGGCGGGTATTCTGCTTAAGATGGGAGCATACGGTTTTCTGAGGTTTTCTTTCCCTATGTTTCCCCATGCAGTCCAGATGCTTTTTATTCCGCTGCTTATTCTGTCTGTGACTGCCATTATTTACGGGGCTTATGTCACGCTGATGCAGAATGATTTAAAAAGGTTGATCGCCTATTCCAGCGTTAGTCATATGGGCTTTATAACCCTGGGCATTTTTACATTGACCCAAGCTGGTATTGAAGGGGGTATTCTTCAGATGATCAATCATGGTGTGATTACCGGGGCTCTCTTCTTGTGTGTCGGCATGATCTATGAGAGAACCCACTCCAGGATGATAAAAGATTATGGAGGGCTTTTTAAGACTGTTCCTGTATTTACGGTATTTTTTGCAATTTTCACACTTGCTGCAATTGGGTTTCCAGGTATGAACGCCTTCGTAGGTGAGTTTCTTATTATCAGCGGCACCTTCAAAGCCAATATGGTCATTGCGGCTTTTTCCATCCTGGGAGTGATACTGGGTGCAACTTATATGGTCTGGCTGTATTACCGTGTTGCCTTGAATGAAATAAATTCCGCTACTAAATCCCGTCTCTTCGATTTGGATCTAAGGGAAATTGCAACTCTCGTTCCTCTGGTTGTCCTTGTATTCCTCATCGGTGTTCAGCCAAATATTCTGTTAAGCTATATGCATGTATCAGTGGAGCATCTCCTTGAACAAGTCCATACAACTGTCATCAGTGACACCAATCCATTGTATGATTCGGTAATTGGTATCGCTCAATATATCAGGGAATTATTCGTATGGATTTAAGCCTATATTTTACATCTGCTGACTTAGCCGGAATTACCCCGGAAATAATTTTAACCATAACAGCCTTACTAGTTCTAACCCTGGATATGACCCGAATCACCCGTCCTGGATTATACCTGCTGGTAGCAATCATTGGTTTAATAACTGCCGGATATGTTATAGTCCAAAGTGGGGGAGATGAGAGAAGCCTCTTTGGGGGGATGCTGCTGCTAAACAAGTTTACTCTATTCCTGGATATTCTTTATCTTTCTGTGGGACTGGCAACACTTGTTTTCTCACAGGGTTATCTGGAGAAACGTGGAGGTGAAACCCAGGGAGAATACCCGGCGCTCATCCTTTTTGCAGTGATTGGGATGATGCTCATGACTCGAGCCAATGATCTGGTAATGGTATTTCTTGGTTTGGAACTCCTCTCGCTATCCCTCTATGTTTTAGTAGGGTTCCTCCGTCATAGCCTCCTGAGTAATGAGGCAGGTTTGAAGTACCTTTTACTGGGTGCTTTTTCCACTGGGTTTTTCCTATTTGGCGCAACTCTCATTTACGGCACAACTGGAAGTACAAATTTTAACAATATCGCATCAGCAATCTCATTAGGAGCGATTCTTTCTAATGGATATCTTTCTCTGGGAATCGGGTTGTTACTAATTGGTTTTGCATTCAAGGTAGCCCTGGTGCCATTTCACATGTGGTCTCCAGATGTTTACCAGGGAGCGCCTACCACAGTAACAGCCTTTCTTTGCACAGCACCCAAGGCGGCGGGATTTGGTGCTTTGCTGAAGGTATTTATTATTGCCTTTCCAGTAGTATTTTCTCATTGGGAAAATCTTTTCTGGATACTGGCTGCACTGACCATGACCGTGGGGAATATTTCTGCCTTGATGCAATCCAATGTGAAAAGAATGTTAGCTTTTTCAAGTATTTCCCATGCCGGGTATCTGGTTTTAGGGGTGCTGGTGCTGGATAGTGTTGGACTTTCAGCCGTGCTTTTTTACCTGGTTATTTACTCAATTATGAATCTTGGCTCCTTTGCCATAATAGCGGCGGTAGAAAAAGAAGAGAGTGGTCTAGGATTAGAAGATTACCGTGGACTAGCTACCAGGCACCCGTGGCTGGCAGCCGCTATGACACTATTCATGATTTCCCTGGCTGGATTTCCACCTACTGCGGGATTTATCGCAAAATACGGACTATTCTCCGCAGCAGTAGCCAATGGGTACATCTGGCTGGTTGTGATTGCCGTAATTAATACTTTGGTATCGGTGTATTACTATATCCGTCTGATTGTGAATATGTATATGGAAGAAGAAGGGAAAGCGTTGGATCCTGTGTCTACTATGCCGGCAAGGATGCTAATTGGAATCTTAGCCATATTTGTTATTATATTCGGGGTTGCTCCGAGCTATCTGCTGGAAATGGCTGCTGAAGCAGGAAATATGGCGAACTTCCTTTTTTCAACTCATTAATATATGGCTATATTAGGAAGCTACTTTAATCATTCACTCATTAAGATAACGAGCAGGGGGCTGACAATAAACCCATTACATGGCAATAAAACCTATTGTAATGCACCAGTTGTAGCAGGTTTCTACAGACTACTGTTAACTGTAAGCAGAATTGGACAATCTGGGTGTGGAACCCGAAATGATAGCATTCGATAAGTTCTAGATTATAGTTTACATCATTCCTTTTAATTTTCTGTGCTAACTCAAGTTAAAATAATACCCCTATTATTATTTGTATTTACTCTCAACTGTGGTAAAAATCAACCCATCCAGTTTTCTGGTGAAACAATGGGGACAACCTATCAAATTACAATAATAATCAACTCAAATAATAAGGTTGATGCTATTCAATTACAAAAGAAAGTGGATTCATTATTAACCCAAGTAAATAATATATTCTCGACCTATATTGAAAATAGCGAATTAACACAGTTCAATGACAACTTGAGTACAATTCCCATTAAAATTTCACCTGAATTTTCAGAGCTTTACGAAAAAGCGGTAAGTATTTCTTTGAGCTCTGATGGAAGTTTTGATTTTACGGTTTTACCCTTGGTAAAACTTTGGGGATTCGGACCAGATTTTAATATTTCCCAAATTCCTTCTCATAAGATAATACAGGAGAAATTGAATTATTCAGGAATCGATAAATTAGAATTTGAAAATGATTCTTTAAGCAAGAAAAATCACCATACGCAAATAGATTTCAGTGCTATTGCAAAAGGATGGGGAGTAGATCAAGCAGCTTTATTGTTAGATGATCTGGGATTTGAAAACTATATGGTTGAAATTGGTGGTGAAATAATGGTATCTGGACTAAATAATTTCAATTCAAAATGGACTATAGGTGTCTCGGAACCAGAATATATTGCAGCAGAATTATATGCAGCAATACACATTACAGATGCAGCCGTGGCAACGTCTGGAAGTTATAATAACTATTTCACCCTGGAAAATATAGACTATTCCCATATCATTGATCCGAAAACGGGATATCCCATACAGCATGATTTAGTCAGTGCCACTATTGTAGCGTCGGATTGTGCTACGGCAGATGCTATAGCCACAGCAGTAATGGTTAAAGGATTTGATGAAGGGTTAAGGTGGATAAACAATCTGTCAAATGTAGAGTGTTTGTTAGTTAAAAAAACAGATACTGGTGAATATCTTACAGGGAAGAGTAGTGGATTTAATTATTAATATGAGAAATGGAATTCATATTACAAAACTGACATTTAATTTTCTTAGTAATTGTGCAATCACAGGATTCTCCACAAAGTCCTCTGAGAATTTTATTAGAAAAGATTATGCCAATGCTTAATAAAAATATTATGATTGCAAAAACAATTATTGTTAGAAATATAGTTACTATAAATATGGGTAAATTTAACCTCATGTTAACTGTAGGTCTGAATCAAATATTTGGATAATAATTTTAAATGAAAACTAAATATATAATATTTATTTGCATACTTTTCAGTTCAATATTGGCTTCCGCAGGAAGCCTTGGTGAGGAATTGCCATTATTTTCCATAGTACCGTTTATTGGAATATTGCTATCAATTGCGGTTGTACCCTTATTAGCGCCGATTTTCTGGCACAGAAATTTTGGTAAAATTTCTGCATTCTGGGCAATATCCTTTCTAATCCCCTTTATAATCTGGACAGGTTTTGGTGAAGCGCTTCATCAATTTCTCCACGTTATCCTATTAGAGTATATACCCTTTATACTACTTTTATTGGCACTCTTTACAATTTCAGGAGGGATTCGCCTAAAGGGATATTTAGCAGGTACTCCCAAAGTAAATACACTTATTTTGTTAATAGGTACAGCTTTGGCATCCTGGATGGGAACTACCGGGGCTGCTATGTTACTTATCCGCCCAATATTGAGAGCGAATAAAACTCGTAAAAATAAAATTCATACCATTATCTTTTTCATATTCCTTGTTGCAAATATTGGAGGTTCATTAACCCCTTTGGGTGACCCACCATTATTTTTGGGATTTTTACATGGAATTAACTTCTTTTGGACCACTAAGGCCTTATTTGTACCCATGCTGGTATCTTCGGTTATTTTATTAATTGTTTACTTTTTATTAGATACCTATTATTACAAAAAAGAGAATCATTCCGTAAATGAAGATCAATATAAAGAACCCTTAAGTATTGACGGCAAGGGGAATTTCATACTTTTAGCTGGGGTGATCCTTGCAGTACTAATGAGTGGATTTTGGAAACCAGACATTAGTGATATTTCCATACACGGAATTCATCTGACAATACCGAATATTATGCGGGATATTTCATTGGTATTGCTGACCCTTATAAGCTGGAGATTTACAGATTTGAATATCCGCAACCAAAATGGATTTACCTGGTTTCCAATTTTAGAGGTAGCAAAACTTTTTGCGGGAATATTTATTACAATTATCCCTGCGATTGCTATTCTTCGTGCGGGGCAAAAGGGAGTGATGGGTGCTATTATTAATCTGGTAACTGATACTGCTGGGAATCCCGTTAATACTATGTATTTCTGGTTAACTGGTCTACTTTCCGGTTTTTTAGATAATGCACCTACCTACCTTGTATTTTTTAATATTGCTGGTTCATCCGCGCCGGAAAACATGGAAATTGCAGATTATCTCATGTATGGGATTCCCGACACGTTAATGGCTATATCTTTAGGAGCTGTATTTATGGGGGCCATGACGTATATAGGTAATGCACCTAATTTCATGGTAAAATCTATTGCTGAAGAAAATGATATTACAATGCCAAGTTTTTTCGGATATATGCTCTGGTCAATTCTAATATTGATTCCCGTATTTATAATTGTAAGTTTCACAATGATTTAAGGAGAAAAATATGTTTAACAAAATATTATGTGCTACAGATTTAAGTAAAGAAAATGATACTGCTATTTCAAAAGCTGTACAGGTAGCTCATCAATTTAATTCATCTATCGTTATTTTAAATGTTCATGATGAATTTATGGAGAAAGAAGAAATGGAAATGCTTCGTGTGAGTGTTGAGTCTATTCAAGCTGAATTTGAAAAAACAGCCATACTCGCTAAAAATGAAATGAAGGGAATAATACATTCACTTCATGCTGAAGATATAAATGTTGAGTTCATAATAAAAAAAGGTAAACCAAATAAAATTATTTGTGAAGAAGCCGTGAGTTTAGATGCAGACTTAATTGTACTTGGCAAAAGTAGTAAAGGTAAAATTTCAAAATTTTTATTGGGAAGTACGGCAGCTTATATTGTTAATCACGCTAGCGTACCCGTTTTAGTTGTACCATAAATTGATTAATTTGGCAATATTGTGAAATTGTTTCACATCTCATTATCGACGTAAATTACGCTTTAATCCATGACAAAATTAGATAAAAATAATTGGGATTCCCTCACATCCCATATTGAACAGAGTAATTTTATTTTACTTTCCACCCACATAAATAGTGATGGCGATGGAATAGGTTCGGAAATCGCATTTTATTATTTTTTAAAAGATATGGGTAAAGAGTGTCGAATTATTAATGCAACTTCAACACCAGACAACTTGAATATTATCGATCCTGATTCCATTGTAGAAGTGTATGAAAATTCTTTTGATGGCTGGCTAAGTAAAGTAGATTTAACTATCGTTTTTGATATTGGTGACCATCGCAGAACTGGACCAATTGGAGAAAAAGTATATGAGTCCAGCACCGTTATTTCACTAGACCATCATCCTGCAAAAGAAGGGCATCCATTTGATCTAAATATTGTCCATTCTGAAGCACCAGCAACTGGCTACATGATCTGGAAATATATGGAATACCTAGGCAAAACTAAAACACTCCTTCCTTTAAAAATAGCAAATGCTTTATATGCTGCTGTTGTAACAGATACGGGATCTTTTAAATACCAATCTACAGCTCCTGATACCCACCGAATGGCGGCACATTTATTGGAAAGTGGTGTTGATGGATATGATATTCAGCGAAGTATTTATGAACAAAATAAGTTGTCGCGAATCAGGTTGATGGGGCTAATAATCCAAAATTTACATTATTCAGATAATGGTCAAGTTGTTTGGTCAATTATTACTCAGGATATGTTAAAAAAAGCTGATGCAGATGACGGTGATGTAGATGGATTTACAGAATTTATCCGAACCATTGAGGGAGTAGAAGTATCTTTTATGATTCAGGAAACAAATAATGGGAACCATCGTATTAATTTCAGATCCAGCGGAAATTATATAATCAACGATATTGCACAATCATTTGATGGTGGAGGGCATAAATTTGCTGCTGGAGCCAGAGTTGATGATATGTCTATCAAGGGAATTGAATTAAAAATTATTAACAAATTATCAGAAAAGATTAGTGGGGAGTTTGATGGCTATCAAAAGTGATTATTGGATTGAGAAAATGTCTCTTGAATTTGGCATGATTGATCCATTTGAATCAAAGCAGGTGAGAGGGGGTAAAATCTCCTATGGTTTATCTTCATTTGGTTATGATATTCGTGTTTCTAATGAATATAAAATATTCACAAATGTAAATAATAGTATTATTGACCCAAAGAATTTTGATTCAGCATCATTTGTTGATTATAAGGGAGATGTTTGTATTGTGCCGCCAAATAGCTTTGCATTGGCTAGATCTGTTGAATATTTTCGCATACCTCGAGATGTTTTAACAATATGTGTGGGAAAGTCAACCTATGCCAGATGCGGTATTATTGTAAATGTTACTCCATTTGAACCAGAATGGGAAGGGTATGTTACATTGGAAATATCCAATAGTACTCCACTGCCTGCAAAAATTTATTCAAACGAAGGTTTGTGCCAGGTATTATTTTTTCAATCTGATGAGGAATGCCGCACATCCTATAAGGATAAAGCAGGAAAATATCAGCAGCAATCTGGAATAACTCTCCCACGAATGAAAAAAACTATTATATGAAAATTACAATCGCAAAGGATGCAGGGTATTGTTTTGGAGTAAGAGATGCTGTAAATATTGCATATGACTCTGCAGAAAAGCATGGGGATGTGTATATGCTCGGTTCCATTGTTCATAATGAAAAGGTTGTGAATGATTTAAAAAATGCAGGGGCAAAAATTGTAAGATCTTTAGATGATGTTCCCAAAGAGAGCCCCATTTTATTTAGAGCCCACGGTACAGTACCAAAATTGTGGGATGAAGCAAAAGAAAAGAAAATGAATATAATTGATGCTACTTGTCCCCTGGTTTACGAAATTCATCAGGAAGTTAAAAAACTGGCAAATGATGGTAGGAAAATCATTGTGGTTGGCGACCATGGACATGATGAGGTAATTGCCATTGCTAATCAGGTAGAAAATGCAATTGTAATATCTTCACCCAAAGAGGCTTTAAAATTAAAGAAAATGAAAAAAGCTGGAGTAGTTAGCCAGTCCACACAAGACATTGAAAATGTTCAGGACATAATTAATATCCTCATGACCAAAGTATTTGATTTGCATTTTGTTAATACGATATGTTTTCCCACTAAAAGAAACCATGAGCAAATCAAAGATATGGCGAAAATAAATGATATAATGATAATTATTGGATCATTTACCAGCGCAAATTCAAATCGATTAACGCAACTATCTTCAGCTATTAATTTACAATCTTTTCAAGTCACCGATTCAAAAGATTTAAAACCTAAATGGTTTAAGAATAATGATAATATTGGAATCTCTGCTGGAGCATCTACTCCGGATTATCTTATTAAAGACGTAAAAGACACTATAGAAAATATATATAAGGAAAAATTATGGGACAAGGAACCTACGAAGTTAAAGTTGGCTTAGCAGAAATGCTAAAAGGTGGCGTCATTATGGATGTCACAACGGCTGAACAAGCGCAAATCGCGGAGGATGCCGGTGCAGTGGCTGTAATGGCATTAGAAAGGATACCTGCTGATATACGTACCGATGGCGGCATTGCAAGAATGTCTGATCCATTAATGATAAAAGATATTCAGAAAACGGTATCAATTCCAGTAATGGCAAAATGCAGGATTGGCCACTTTGCGGAAGCCCAGATTTTAGAAGCATTAGAAGTGGATTTTATTGATGAAAGTGAAGTGTTGACTCCGGCAGATGATAATAATCATATTTATAAACATGATTTCAAAATACCTTTTGTATGTGGCGCCAGGAATCTGGGGGAAGCATTAAGAAGAATCGGTGAAGGTGCAGCAATGATTCGAACAAAGGGTGAAGCCGGTTCTGGAAATATTGTTGAAGCAGTTCGCCATATGCGAAGTATTATAAATGAGATTAATTTGCTCGGAACATTAGGGCATGATCAGCTCATGGCAACTGCGAGAGATTTTCAAGCTCCTTTCTCACTAGTAGAACAGGTTGCCAAAATTAAAAAATTACCTGTTCCCAATTTCAGTGCTGGTGGAATCGCAACGCCGGCAGATGCTTCATTAGTTATGCAATTAGGAGCTGAATCAGTTTTCGTTGGTTCAGGAATCTTTAAATCAGAAGATCCGGCATCCCGGGCAAAAGCCATCGTCGATTCCGTAACACATTATAAAGATGCAGATAAACTTGCAATAGCTTCTTCTGGATTGAAATCTGCAATGAAAGGCTTAGATATTTCTGAAATACCGGAAGATCAAATGCTTCAGGATAGAGGGTGGTAAGGAAAGTTGGAGTTTTAGCTCTCCAGGGAAATTATATTCAACATAAAAGGATGTTGGATAATTTGGGGATTAGTAACATTCTGGTTCAATACCCTCGAGAATTAGAAAAGTGTGATTTGCTTATTATCCCTGGAGGAGAATCAACTACAATTTCTAAACTAATTGACAGAAATAAATTCCGTAAGTCAATCATGAATTTCGCGCAAATAAATTCGGTATTTGGCACCTGTGCAGGTATGATTTTGTTATCATCTACAAAAGAAGCAAATAATTTAAAACCATTGGGTGTAATGGACTTTAAAGCTAAACGTAATGCATATGGAAGACAGGTGAATTCATTCTCTGGAAACTTGCACCTAGAATTTGATAATTCAAATAATTTTAAAGCTTTATTTATCAGGTCTCCTAAAGTGTCAAATTTAGGAAAGGGAATAAAAATTTTAGCAACGTATAAAAAAGAGCCAGTTATGATTAGCGATGGTAGGCATTTTGCCACTACCTTTCATCCAGAAATTGGTAATGATGTCAGAATCCACAAATATATTATGGAACAAATAAATGCATAAACTCTGCCTTCTTCCTAAAATTGATTCTCCTGAAGATATTAAAAAACTGAATAAAAATGCATTGAGAAAGCTTTCTACTGAGGTTGGGCAATATATTCAGGATGTTGTTGAAAATGTAGGCGGTCATTACTCATCACCATTGGGTGTGGTGGATTTAACAATTGCCCTACATTATCTTTATAATTCACCTTCTGATAAAATTATTTGGGATGTAGGACATCAGGCTTATGCACATAAAATTCTCACCGGCAGGAGAGACGCATTTAAAAATATGCGGCAAAAAGGTGGGATTAGTGGTTTTTTAAAAAGGGATGAGAGTCCGCATGATATTTTTGGAGCTGGTCATGCCAGTACTTCCATTTCTGCCGCTTTAGGATTTGCTCATGCAAGAGATCGTAAAAAAACAAACGACCAGATTGTTGCCATAATTGGTGATGGGGCAATGACTGGTGGATTGGCATATGAGGGAATAAATAATCTTGGATATCATCGTACCCAATTAACAATTGTATTAAATGACAATTCACATTCCATATCTAAATCGGTTGGAGCATTATCTCATTATTTAACACGTGTAGTCACAAATCCAACCTATAATCGCATTCGAAATGATATTTGGGAAATTTCAGGTAAATTGCCGCTTTCCAGCCATATTCGAAAAATTATGAGAAAAACTGAAGAAGGGATTAAAGGCTATTTAACTCCTGGTGCGTTATTTGAAGAATTAGGATTACGTTATATTGGTCCGATTGACGGTCATAATTTAGATGAGCTCATTCGAACCTTTCGGGCAGTTAAGAAAATGAATACCCCCGTTTTAGTTCATGTTTAT
>Ga0208570_1000211_pt1 | contig 26458 bp, 24 predicted proteins | sample DeeseametaMP1202_FD_184192 | JGI IMG/M metagenome (GOLD analysis project Ga0208570, IMG submission 184192) | Marine microbial communities from the Deep Indian Ocean - MP1202 (SPAdes) | ecosystem: Environmental > Aquatic > Marine > Oceanic | place: South Indian Ocean | collected 2011-03-08
CCTCTTGGTTAAGTCCCTCAACCAGTCGGCCGAACATGGGTAAACGCAGCGCGGGGCGCACTTGCTTATAAGCAGGTGCAAACAGCCATATCAGCAGCGGCAGCGGCAAGAGCAACCACAGCCAAGGAAGTTCAAACTGCAGCACAGTGAAACTCCAACCAGTGGCGAACAGCGCCCGCGAGCGCCTTGAGTTCAGTGTGACTAACCCGGCGGTACGGCGCCTCACACAGCAGCTCGCCAAAGCGGCCGTCGAAGCACGGTTGTACCAGGCGGTGATCGAGATAATCACACCAGTCAGCCCCAACCAAATTCACCGGATGGCCAGCCGCGGCTGATGCGGTATGACGCAGCAGCGATGCCAGCTCGGCGCCCATCTCCGGAGAGTGCCGGCCCAGGTCAAGTTGCGACTCAATCTCCCTAACAGCCAGCAACGCCCGGCGCCTGTAACGGTCAGCCCAATAGCTGCGCAAATAAAGAAGAGTTCTCAGCAGCAAGAGCAGGAGAACCAACGCAATCAACCACCACCATCCAGGTGCCGGTGATCCCCAGCCGGGGGATTGCGACACAGGCAACTCCTGCAACTGGGCGATCAGTGTCGAGATCGATTCGGGGGATGCCATGTTCACCGCCCTCCCGCACTGCCCGCAAACAGACGCCGTAGTTGAGGCCATGTATCCTCAGCGGTGGTCAGTGCATGGCAGGGAAAGCCGTACTCTTTACCCCAACCCAGTACCCGTTCGATACGTCCGGCACTGAGTGCCAGTAGCCGCTTGCGCTGGCGGTTATCGTTGAGGTTAAGAGCCACCTGGTGGCTGCCATCGGTAGCTACCAAATCGGACAATGGCAGTGCCTGCCGTGCGGAAGGATCGTGAACCAGTAGGCAAACCAGCTCGTTATGGCGGGCGAGGCCTGCGAGCTGCTCGCGACTGTGCTGGTCGCTGCCGTCGAAGTCGCTGATCACCACCACCCGATGGTCGTGGCGGGCCAGCCGTGCAGCAATATCAAGGGCCCGGTTAAGCGCGGTGTGGTCACCGAGCGGTAGATCGGCGTGTAAGCGTTGGTTGGCCTTCGCCACTGCCGCGAGCACCCGAAGCAGTTGTGGGCGGCTGCGCCTGGGGGCGTACTCTTCACAGTGTTTGTCATCGAACAGTAGTGTGCCAACGCGGTCGCCGGCAAATTCTGCACTCCAGCCAAGAAGAGCCGCAGTCTGTGCAGCAACCACTGATTTCATGGCGTGGACAGTGCCGTAAAACATGCCAACACGCTGATCGATGACTAACAGGGTGGGCCGGTCGCGCTCTTGGCGATATATTTTTACCTGAGGCTGGCGGGTACGGGCGGAAACCCGCCAGTCGATATCACGGACATCATCCCCCGCCTGGTAGCTACGCAACTCATCAAAATCGAGCCCGCGCCCTCGCAATCGGCTAGCTTGACGGCCGGCCATTCGCCCCCCTGTCTCTCGCTGCCGAGCCAAGGAGAAGCTGCGCCCATGTGCCTCTAGCAACAGTAGCTGCTGCAGTTGCACATAGATCCGAGGGTCCTCTAAAGGGCTTTTCATTTTAGAGCGGCGGAACGTGCGCCACCAGCTCGTCGAGCACGGCGTCGGCTGTTACGCCGGACGCCGCCGCCTCGTAGCTAAGCAGCAAACGGTGGCGTAATACATCGTGGAGAACCGCACGAATATCCTCCGGCGTGACGAAGTCTCGCCCCTTTAACCAGGCATGAGCGCGACTGGCGCGGTCAAGCGCCAAACTGCCACGGGGGCTGGCCCCCATCTGAATCTTACCGCGCAGATCATCGCCGTAACGTTCCGGGTAACGGGTGGCAAAGACCAGAGCCACCATGTAGCGCTCCGCCGCTTGACTCACCTGCACGGCGCGCACTTGTTCGCGTGCGCGGAAAATAACGTCTTTAGACATAACGGGTAGCGAGTTTGTGTCAGACCGATTTTCTTCTTCGCTACGCACCAGGCGTATAATGGCCGCCTCAGCTTCCTCATCGGGATAGTCAATACGCACATGAAGGAGGAAGCGGTCGAGCTGCGCTTCGGGCAGCGGGTAGGTGCCCTCCTGCTCGATGGGGTTCTGGGTCGCCATCACCAGGAATAATGCAGGCAGGTCATGGCTCTGCCCGGCCACGGTAACTTGACGCTCTTCCATGGCTTCCAGAAGCGCCGACTGCACCTTGGCCGGCGCACGATTGATCTCGTCGGCAAGTACCAAATTGCCAAATATCGGACCCGGCTGAAAGCGGAACTGGCTTCCCTCGAAGTCGTGATAGTAAACTTCACCACCGGTGATATCACCAGGCAGCAGGTCGGGCGTAAACTGCAAACGCGACAATTGCGCATCCAACCCTGCGGCAAGCTGCTTGATCGCTCGGGTTTTGGCCAACCCAGGCACCCCCTCGACCAGGATATGGCCATCGGCTAACAGGGCAATCATCAGCCGTTCGACCAGGTGACTCTGCCCTAGCAGCTGCTCACTCAAACACGCCACGAAGTCACTCAATACTCGTTGCGTTTCCTGCGTCACCTCACTCGCAGAAGTGACAGACGTTTTGATATTCATCACTCAGCCTTCGCTGTAAAAGTTTGATGCTAAATAGTGGAGATACATATTTTATAATACTGAAAAGTGCTGACAATGAACAGCTCGCAGGTCATATCGAGAAAACACATATTCACGACGAATAGCACGAAAAAAATCCTCCCCTAAACGAGGAGGCCAAGGGCAATGCACTAAGTTAACAATAAGTAAGGCCTTAACTTTTGATGCTCCCCCCAAAGTATGATGTTTCACAATGGTTCTGTCTCAAATGGAAATTTGGCTAAGCCATGATCGGAGGGGCAACTTTGCTATTCCGCCAAGCCATAGAATAACTCAGCGGGTGTTTTTAACATTCCCGCCTGATTCCGTACCTGTCCCTTCTTCAACATCCGCATGAGTTCAATGCCAGCGAGTGTACGTTGGGCACAGAAAAAGTTCTTAAAATCTAACATAGGTTTAGTAATTCCATAATTTCTTCAATATCACGATAGCTTAAGGCGTATGCAAGGTACCTGCGAACGCTCTGAAGAATCATATCGCGTTGGAAGTGACTACCTTTAAAGGAAATCGCCGACCTTTACTTGTCTCAAAGGTCATTAATTCTATCACAGAGGGTAATTTGAGACAGAACCCCATTCTGGTCGGTTATTTCCACAACCATGCCGGAGCAGATAATCACATCCTGCAACTGGGTAATTATGGATTGGATCTTTATTCATTGTCCTGAGTCACGATAAATTGTGCGCAACAGTCTCTCAGTTCACCTTTACTCAAAAGCTGACGATAAGCTTTTTCGAGCCTAAGTATGATAGAGCAATCTAAACTCGAAAGCTTAGACAGCCCGAAATACAGATGGGACTCCTGAATCTGGGTAAAGTGAAGTCCACTGGCATGATAAAACTTACTTTGCCGAAAGATCTCTTCGTAGGTTAACCCGAAGAGCAGACGCTTTGCCTTCACCATACGGAATAACTGCGGATGAGAATTTACCGGAACCAGCTGCTTAGGCGAGAAACGACTGATCACTCCATCGTAGGAATAACCTCTAATAGCGCCTAATCTTTGATTGCGAATAAAGTCATAAGGGCCACCCTCTTGAGAGAAATGTGAAACAATACCCACCTGCAATTTTATTAGCTTTTGACTGCCAAATTGAGCGATATCATCTAGAAACATTGGATGATTAATCATGCTCAATATCATGTCTGCTTTACCGCTATATATCAGGTGCACGGCTCTTTTGGTTGGCACAAAAACAATTTTCAAAGGAACCTGTGCTGAAGAAAACGTGTTTTTTAACAATGTAACCCAACCGCCCACTGGCACTTCGTTCTCAAGGCGAGACATTCGCCCGAACGGATAAAGTGCAAAAATAACTTCTCTTTGTTTACTGGAAAACGTATCCTGACTTTTCTGATCTTGAACCTCAGGACAAGAGGACGCATGAGGAGTTAAAATATACTGCAACACAATAGAAAGACAAAAAATAAAACTTCTAATTTTGCCATTCATAAAATAAGGTCTCATTAGAAAATTTGTGGGTCATTTTTTGTGACGATCGCAAGTCAACCGGCAGGTGTTATCCTCTACATATCTGGCATAATACTGAAATTATCCGCCATATGATTTTTACCCTAAACTCAACCCTAGACTCAACCCTAGACTCAACCCTAGACTCATTGTGTACTGAGGCCAGGCACACACTCCGCGACAGTCTTGCGATTCTCTAAAGTCAAGGAGAACCAAACGACGCACCGAGTATTTTGGCTAAAAGATTAAAACATGTTTTTCAACTTTCTGATTTAACTGACTATTCTAACCACCTTAATATTCCGTTATCTCTCCCACTTCAACATTGACTCGACGATTTCATCCACATTAAAGCTGGCCGGTCTCTGCCGCGGCGGAAATTGCTTGAATGACTGCAAAAACTTGGCTGTACCTGCCTGAGCGGCATAGAGCATAAACAGATGCTCGGCAGCCCAACGGTCATAATCCATTGCTTCACGGTCAGCCCGCTCGAACGGGTCACGCCGTAAATTGAATAGCTTTGGCAGTCGCATTCGTATCAATGGCTCTCGCCACACCTGAAATCCGTGGGCACGCTGTTCCGAGAATACCAGTTTCCAGTCCCCCATACGCATCGCCGAGTAGTTACCGTCATCGGTAAAATAAAAAAACTCTTTGCGAGGTCCTTCTTTCGCTTTGGCGGTTAAATAGGGAAGGAAATTAAAACCATCCAGATGCACTTTGAATTTTTTGCCTGACACCGAGTGCCCTTTGAGCAATTTCTTTTTGATGTCGCGGTCACCGGCCGCTGCCATCAGGGTTGGCAGCCAATCCTGATGCGAGAGAATTTCATTGGAGACACTATTGGCTTTAATTTTTCCCGGCCAGCGCACTAGGGTCGGCACACGAAAGCCCCCTTCCCAGGTGGTATTCTTTTCACCGCGGAACGGAATGGTCCCGCCATCAGGCCAACTGAAGACCTCGGCACCATTGTCAGTGGAGTAAAGTACAATGGTGTTCTCCGCAATGCCTAGCTGATCGAGCTTGTCCATCAGAGTGCCTACATGGTGATCGTGCTCCGCCATACCGTCGGCGTAGATACCCTGACCAGTCTTGCCCTCCCACTTTGGCGCCAAGCGTGTCCACACATGCATTCGGCTGGCATTAAACCAGAGGAAAAATGGTTTTTTGGCCTTATTGGCTTTATCCATGAACTTGAGTGATGCGGCCAAAAATTCTTCGTCGACCGTTTCCATGCGCTTTTTATTCAACGGGCCGGTATCTTCCACTCGACCATCGGCATAAGCGTGAATCACGCCGCGCGGTCCAAAACGCTTGCTGAACTCCGGGTCTTTCGGGTAATCGGGGTGTTCGGGCTCATCCTCGGCATTGAGGTGGTAGAGATTGCCAAAAAATTCATCGAAGCCGTGGTTGGTCGGCAGAAACTCGTCGCGGTCGCCCAGGTGGTTTTTACCAAACTGCCCGGTCATATAGCCCAGGGGCTTTAATAACTCCGCAATTGTCGGGTCTTCTTTTTGCAGGCCCACGGTGGCGCCGGGCATACCCACTTTGGTCAACCCGGTGCGCACCGGGTGCTGACCGGTGACAAACGCTGAGCGGCCGGCGGTGCAGCTCTGCTCGCCGTAGGCATCGGTAAACAGCATGCCTTCGTTAGCGATACGGTCGATGTTGGGCGTCTGATAGCCCATCATGCCGCGGTTGTAGGCGCTGATATTAAACCAGCCCACATCATCGCCCCAGATCACCAAAATATTGGGCTGTTCGGTCGCATAGCTGTTAGTTCCCAGCAGCATTAACAACGACACCAAAACCATTTTTTTATGGAGTTCTAACCGTTTCATAGTCAAACCTTTCTCGAGGGGCCTTACAAATAGAAAGCTCGATGTGAAATTTATTTATACCCTTTCAGTCCGCTTAAACCGCTAAATGACCTCACGGGTTCTGAGCATATCAATATGATCGCATTTATAGCCGGCCGATTTCAGTATGGCCTCGGTGTGCTCGCCCTCCTGTGGAGGCGCCGATGAGATTGTCGAGGGGGTGACACTGAATTTCGGCGCCGGCGCCGGCTGAACAACACCATTTAACTCAACAAAGGTTTCCCTTTCACGATTATGGGGATGTGCCGCCGCTTCATCAAAATCCAACACTGGGGCAAAACACACATCCGTGCCTTCCATTAGCTCACACCACTCCGCCCGAGTTCTGGATTTAAACAATGTAATGATTTTATCTTTGGCCTGGGGCCAGTCCGATTTGTTAAACTGATTTGCAAATACAGGGTCATCACTGAGACCGCATTTTTCCAGTAACAGACTATAAAACTGCGGCTCCAGAGAACCCAGCGTGATGTAGTGACCGTCGGCACACTCATAGGTATCGTACCAGGGCGAGGCGCTGTCGATAATATTATCGCCGCGCTCTTTGCTCCACGAACCGGCCTGGTGGAACGAATAGAGCAATGACGTCATAAGCGCACTGCCGTCGGTAATGGCAGCGTCTATCACCTGCCCTTTTCCGGTAGCTTTAGCGTTGATGATGCCCGCCAATATACCCATGGTCAACACCATCGAGCCACCGCCCACATCGCCGACCAAAGACGGCGGTGCGAAGGGTGCTTCGCGCCGATGTCCCGAGTAGTAAAGTGCGCCGCTAAGGGCAATATAGTTGATGTCGTGGCCCGCCGCTTGAGCCAGTGGGCCATGCTGGCCCCAACCGGTCATACGACCGTAGAGTAAGCGCGGGTTTTTTACCATGCAGATATCTGGCCCGAGCCCCAGTCGCTCCATCACGCCCGGTCGAAAGCCTTCGATCAAGGCGTCAGCATCGGCAATCAAATCCAGCACAATCTCCACAGCTGAGGGATCTTTCAAATCAAGGGCTATGGATTTTTTTCCCCGATTGGGAATAGCGTATTTGCTGTTGGTTACGGCATCAGTGATATTGGCCGTACCTCTGCTTTTACGTTGGATAAGAATAACCTCGGCGCCCATATCTGCCAGCAACATACCGCACACCGGCGCAGGCCCGAGGCCGGCGATTTCAATGACCTTAATACCCTGCAATGGACCCACTACTACCTCCAATTTCACTATTGACGATCCGCTATGAAGATTGTCATCGACCATTTAAGCAAAAAGCAGGACTATTTGGCCTGCATCACCGTTGCGGCATCGAGACGAATCACACGACCATTCATATAAGCGTTTTCAATCAGAAAAGCACAGGTATGGGCGAACTCATCCATCTCCCCCATTCGCTTTGGTGCTTCACACATATTGATCAGCGACTGCTGGACTATCTCATCCAGGGATTTAACCAGCGGAGTGCCGAACAGGCCCGGGGCAATAGAATTGACTCGAATACCCAAGGGACCAAGCTCACGGGCGGCCGGTATGTTCATACCGTTGACACCGGCTTTTGACGCACTGTAGGCACTCTGACCGATTTGGCCTTCAAACGCGGCACCGGAAGAAATATTCACAATCACCCCGCGCTCGCCTTTTTCATCCGGCTCGTTCTTAGCCATCTGCTCGGCACACTTGGCCATCACGTTATACACCCCGTTGAGATTAACGTTGATAACCTGGGCATATTTTTTCAGGCCAGAGGCTTTGCCTTCCCGGTCCAGGACTTTGCATGGCAGTGGTATACCGGCGGCATTAATGTCGGCATGAATGGCCCCGAACTTATCGATAATTGCGGCTATGGCGTTATCGATACTCGCTTCGGAGGTAACATCGGTAGGACAAAAAATTGCGTTAGCGTCGCCCAGCTCTTCGACGGAAGCAACGCCCGCCTCTTCGTTGAGATCCAGCAGCGCCACCTTGGCACCCTTTTCCCGAACCATATATTTGGCAGTGGCCTGACCGAGGCCGGAGGCCCCGCCAGTGATAACAACGACTCTATTTTGTAAATCCATAATCTAATCTCTTTTGACCGGCTCCTGAATTATCGAAATGCCTGAATGCCGGTCAGACAGCGTGCAATCAACAGTTTCTGAATTTCCGTCGTACCATCGGGAATGGGGCTGATAATCGACTCGCGGGCCAGGCGCTCAACCACGAACTCTTTGGTAACGCCGTTACCGCCGTGTATCTCCACCGCATCACGGGCTGCGGTAACGGCAATTTCCGTACCGTACCACTTGGCCATGGAGCACTCTTTATCGGCACGCGCGCCACTTTCCACCATATCCATTGCCCTGTAGGTGAGAAGACGGGCGGCATCGATATGCGTGGCCATGGTCGCAATCTTGTCGGCAATCAATTGATGGCCGGCAATGGGCTTACCATGTTGCTTTCGCTCTTGAGAATACTTGATGGATTCATCCATGGCACGACGTGCCACACCAACCCCCCACATGGCCATATGGCAGCGGGCGTATTCAAAGAGTTTCAAGGTGTTTTTCAAGCCTGCGCCCAACTCGCCCAGGGTATTGCTCACCGGTACGCGCACATCGGAGAGAAACACCTGCGCGGTGGATTGGCCATTGAGCGCCAGCTTTTTGATGCCCATGACATCGTAGCCGTGTTCTTCGCGATCGATGAGGATGTGACTGACCTCACCCTCGCCGGTTTTGCAGGTACAGACAAAGACATCGGAGTATTCACCGTTGGTGATCCAGGTTTTTTCACCATTAATTACCCAGTGATCACCATCACGCACCGCCCGAGTTTTCACTGCGGCCACATCAGAGCCCACATCGGGCTCGGATATACCCATCGAAATAAACTTGTCGCCGGAGATCAAATCAGGCAGATATTTTCGCTTGAGTTCCTCGGAGCCCAGCTGGCGCAAGAGCTCGGCACCGACACAGTTGATAAAGCCGGGAATGGCGATATCCAGTGAGGTATAGGCCACCTCTTCGAACACCATCAGGTGCGTCAGCCAGTCCATGCCGAAGCCCCCCCACTCCTCGGCATGAGGCGCCTTGATCAGCCCGTATTCCGATAACTGTTGAGTCCAGCACTGCATTTTCTCGCGGGGAATAAACCCTTCACCGTGGGCACGAAAGGCCGGCTCGATCTCGGCATCGAGAAATTTGCGCAGGCTTTCCAGCACCATCTTTTGTTCTTCACTCTGTGTAAAGTTCATCACTGTCTCCTACTACTATTTCGCTAAAATGTTAATCACTGCGGTCGCTTCTTCCACACCGATGATGCCGCCACCGTTTTCCTGAATTGCCACCTTGGCACCCTCCACCTGGCGGGAACCGGCTTCACCGCGTAGCTGGGTCACCAGTTCATGGACCTGCCCCAGCCCCGTGGCACCAATGGGGTGCCCCTTGGACTCGAGACCACCAGAGGTGTTAATGGGCACGCGGCCACCGATGCTAAACTCACCATTTTCCGCCGCTGGACCGGCCTCACCAAAGGGCACCAGCTGCAGATTTTCGGCTTGGATAATCTCGCCCATAGCGGTAGCGTCGTGCACTTCCGCCAGGTCCACATCCGCCGGGCTGACCCCGGCATTTTCGTAAGCTTCAGCCGCCGCCAGCGCGGTGACGTGATTTTTGTAGTCTCCCGCATCACGGTTAGTGCCAGAGCGCACCACACTGCTCAACAGGCGCACCGCCCGGCCAGCATCACCGGACAGGCGTTTCAGACCCTCGGCATTACACAGCACTGCAGCTGCCGAACCATCGGAAATGGGGGCGCACATGGGCAGGGTCAATGGGTAGGTAATGGGTGGCGCGGCCATCACTTCATCAATGCTGTAGGCCACCTGGTATTGTGACAGCGGGTTGTGTACAGAGTGACTGTGGTTTTTCGCTGCTACAGCGGCAATTTGACGCTGCGTGGTGCCGAAGGTTTTCATGTGCTGGCGGCAGAACCCCGCGTAGACATCCATAAACATGCTGTAGGGTTTTGGGGACTGGGAATCCTCGGGTGGGATGACTCCGTCCCCCATTTTTACCAACTGATCGCGATTAGCCTCCGCGGTGGAAACGTCCCAGGCGGAGTCAAAGGCGGCAAACATCCTGGCCTTATCGGGGCTGTTCATCTTCTCGGTGCCCACCGCAATGGCGATGTCGCAATCTCCCGCACGGATGGCTTGCGCCGCCAGGTACATGGCGGAGCTGGCAGAGGCACAGGCGCCCTCCACGTTAAAAATGGGAATACCTTCAAAGCCCATGGAGCGCAGTGCAATCTGCCCGGGGACCATATGCTGGTCCTGCATAAAGCCAATCACGCAGGAGCCAAAATACGCCTGGGCGATATCGCGCTTGTCAGCGCCGGCATCGCTTAGCGCCAGTTCCACCGCTTCTCGAGTGAGGTCGTGATAGCTGCGTTCGAGATGACGGCCAAATTTGGTCATACCGACACCGGTAATATAAATATCGCTCATAATTTCTTCTCAGTTACTTTCAACTAATTACTGCCAATGGGTGGTCCTGACTCAACGCCCTTGGAACTGCGGCTTGCGCTTCTCGCCAAAGGCCGCAATACCCTCCTGCAAGTCCCACGAACGCAGGTGCTTGCGAAACACGACCTGCTCGTGCTGCAGGGCGGTATCGCGGCTACCGTCGTTGGCCCTATTGGCCACCTCCTTCATACGGCGCATGGCCAGCGGACTGTTGCCCGAAATATGCTCGGCCAGGGCCTGGGTCTCGTCGAACAGCGCCTCGTCGGCGACAACTTCGTTCACAAAACCATGGTGTTGCATTTGGGTGGCCGTCAGCGTGCGGCCGGTCAACAACAGATACTTGGCTACATTGAGCGGCACCAACCGCGGCAGTACCGCCGCGCCACCGGCGCCGGGGTAAACGCCGAAATTGGCATGGGCATCGCCGATCCTGGCGCTCTCGGCGGCCACCACCAGATCGGCACACATGGCTGTTTCCAGGCCGCCAGCCAGGGTCATGCCGTTGAGCGAGGCAATCACCGGTTTGGGGAAATCCCGCAGAGGCCCCAATACGTTTTCACACAGGCGGTCGAGAATATCTTTTTCTCCGGCGGGGACATTGCCGCTCTCCAGCACTTGTTTCAAGTCCATACCCGCACAAAAAGCGCGTCCTGCCCCCGTGATCACCAACACACGCACACTGTCGTTGGCAGCGATTTCCGGCAGATACTTTTCATAGAGCGCGATCATATCCAGGTTAATGGCGTTCATGGCCTCTGGCCGATTCATGGTCAACCAGGCAACAGGACCGCGGTTTTCAATTAACAGTGCAGTTTCGCTCATGTATTATCGCCCTCAAAAATTTAACCACTTACTGCCTACTTTCAGCCTACTTGGCGCTCGACGTCCGGCCAGTACTTTTGACGCACATCTTTGCGCAGAACCTTGCCAACCGCACTCACAGGCAATTGGTCAACGACCGTGACCGCCTTGGGCGCCTTGTAACTACCCAGAGTGTCCTTCACCAGCGCAATCAACTGTTTCTTATCCAGCGTCCAACCATCTCGCAACATCACTTCGGCGTGAACCGCTTCCCCCCAATCCTCATGGGGAACCCCGACGACGGCCGACATCAACACCGCCTCGTGGGCATTGATTACTGCTTCCACCTCAGTAGCGTAAATATTAAAACCGCCGGAAATAATCATGTCTTTCTTGCGATCGACGATGAAGGCAAAGCCCTGTTCATCGATATAGCCCAGATCACCGGATTTCCAATAACCGTTGCAGAACTCTTCGGCAGTTTTCTCCGGATTATCCAGATACCCGAGACAGGTGCCGCGAGAGCGTAACCAGAACTCGCCCAGTTGACCTTTGGGCACAGGCTTGCCGTCATCATCCATTACCACCACTTCGACACCAGCGGTGATACGGCCGGCGGAGGCCAGCCGGTTTTCCGTTTGTGCATCGACACAGTGATCGGCTTTACTCAGCGACAGAGCCAGACAAAAATGCTCCGTAGAGCCATACACCTGAATAAAGATATTGCCAAACTGTTCCTGCAGGCATTTCAGCTTGGATGGGCTCATAGGAGCAGCGCCATAGAACATATTTTGCAGGGTGGACAAGTCTGAATTCCGTGCCTCTGGCAATTCCAGCAACCGGTAGAGAAGTGTGGGAACCATCATCCCGTGGGTCACTCGCTCGCGCTCAATGACCTGGCAGTATTGGGCAAGATCCGGCTCGTTCAGGGTGATATTGCAACCTCCAGCAAAAAAGGCAGGCACCACAAACATACCACTGCCATGACTGATAGGTGCCAGATGCAACATACGCGACTTGGTGTTCCAGTCACTCTCATCCAGCGCATAGATACCATCACGCAAACCAAACCAGTTATCGGCACAATAGAGAGCCGGCTTACCCTTGCCGGTTGTTCCTCCGGTAAACCGAATTAATAATGGATGCTCGCGGTCATCGATTTCAATATTGGGGTTTTCCGATGAGGCGGCCTCAACCAGCTCCCAGAAATAGAATAGACCCTCTTTTGGCTGATCAACGGGATCCATGCAAATCACGGTGATCTGCCTTTCACGCAACATGGAGTAGTGGCTGTCAATCAGAGCATTTTCAATAAAGACCACTTTCGGCCTGGCAAAGTCCACCTGCCAGGTATGCTCTTCGAGGGAATCGCGAATATTGGTAAAGGCGCCGGTAATATCCCCTTTGAGGGTGGTGGGAGCATGCAGCAGGGCCATATTGTCGTTTTCAAGAATATTGACAAAGCGGTCCCCGGCCTTCAGGCCCAACGTGTCACGGAGCATATTAACGATCTGGTTGGAGATCCGGTGCAATTCGGAAAAGGTAAAGCGGCGGTTGCGCTCGACATTGACCAGGGCTTCGCATTCGCCGTATCGATCAGACAGAGCCTGAAACTGATCACTAAAATTTATTTTCATCTTCAACACCCTCATCTTAGCCAGTTATTCATGGTAGTTGTTCCTGGGGTTAGAAAGCAGGTCTTATCGTGCTAAAATAGAGTCAATATGACCCGTATCCTCATAGTTTCGGTATTGGCGATATCAAGGCAATCATTGGCAGCTTTCTAAACGGTAATAACGCCGCTCTTAGAAAGACAAGAAAGGGCTATAAAGGCTCAAAAACCGTTATCATATTAAGTAGAATTCTCCATGGAAAAAGACAGTCAAAGCGAACCCCGAACTGCAGTGGGCTGGGCCAATGCTATTGCCATGACTCTTGAAATGCAGGGTAAAAACAGTGCGTTGCTGTTCAAAGAGGCCGATATACCCTACCAGTCGACATCAGACCCCAGCTGCCGCGTCGAAGCCCACAAAATATTCCACCTGATGCAATTAGCAGTTAAGGTAACGGAGAATCCCAGCTTTGGCTTGCAAGTGGCGTGCAACTTCCAGCCAGCGCACTTTCATGCCCTGGGCTTCTCGCTCTATTCAAGCAGCAGCCTGCACGACTTTTGCCTGCGCTTGGTTCACTACTTCCGCTTGCTAAGCGAAAACGCCAAACATTACCTGCATGAGGATGAGGAGCACTATCGACTGGTGATTGAAATGATCAATCCGAAGGCGAGCATTGAAAGCCTGGACGGCTGGATCGGTGCGATTGTTCACATGTGCCGCAGCATCTATCGACCGGATTTTACTCCGCTAAAGATAGAGCTTGAACGTCCCGCGCCGGATTCCCATGCCGAGGATTTTGAGCGTTTTTTTCGTGCGCCAGTGATCTTTTCAGCACCAACAAATACCATTTACTTTGCGAAAGAAGACATGCTCGCACACCTTCCTTCGGGCAACTCGGATCTGGCCAGACGCAATGATGAAGTAGTTATCGAATACCTGGCGCGACTGGACCGCGAAGATATTGTGCGCCAGGTTGAAGCCAAGGTTATTGAGCTACTGCCGACTGGAGAATGCTGTAAAGATCGCATCGCCTCACTGCTGCATATCAGCCAACGCAAGTTACACAACAAGCTGGAGCAGAAAAATACCAGCTATCAGGAAATCTTGGAAAGCCTGCGCTCGAACCTGGCCAAACAATATATTGAACAGAAAAACGTCAGTTTCAGTGAAATCGCCTTTCTACTGGGATTTACCGACACCAGCAACTTCGCTCGTGCTTTTCGTCGCTGGACCGGTGTCTCGCCCACGCAATACCGCGATCAATTGGAGGGCGGTTAGACACGAACTGTTACAGAATGGTCGCCAGCCTCTGGATTACCAGCCACACACCTTGCGGGCAATAACTTCGATGCGATCAACGGCCACAGGATAGAGCGCCGCAAGCGGATCATGTGACACAGCATGAACAATATCCGAGAGTGACGATTCCGCAATCGTATGTCGTTTGAAGTCCTGCGGATGGCCAATTCGATCCAGCAGTTCGCGGATTTTCGTCGCGGCAGCCAGCACCACTGCTTCGGCATCAGTGCCGTCGACAGCAAACACATCCTTTAATCTATCGGCAATCGGCGCGTAGAATTCAGGCATAGCTTCCATCACTGAAGGTAACAATACTCCGTTGGCCTCACCGTGATGTATATGGAATAACGCACCAAAGGCGTGGGAAAAATTGTGCACGGGAGAGGCACCAAAATCAGCCACCACAGAGTTGCACGCCATCGCGCTGGCATTGAGCATATGCTGACGTGCTAGCAGATCCCGACCGTTAGCAACCGCTTTGGGCAGATTTTCCAGAATGACCTTGGCACTGGTAACAGCGTGAGCCAAGGCAAAGTCATTGACCCGAACATGGGCAATGGTCTCCACGGCGTGAGTCAGTGCATCCATGCCGGTCGCCGCAGTCAACATGGGCGGCAACCCAGTGGTCATGTGCGCATCCAATACCGCGATATCCGCTTCTAAAAATTCAGAGAGGATAAGGTGTTTGATACCCAGGGCCTGGTTGTAGATTACGGCGCCATTGGTGATTTCCGCCCCTGTGCCAGCCGTGGTGGGTACCGCAATATGAGGAACCCCCATATGCTGCACCTCCGGCCACTTCATTAAAAGTACCGGCGACTTCATCAACTCCTGAATATCACCCACCTGCTTGTACATCGCCAGCTTGATCATTTTTACACTGTCGAGCACACTGCCGCCACCCACCGCCAACAGGCAGTCGGCCGCGCTTTCACGCACCACGGCAAGCGCCCGATTGATACAGCTCGACTCTGCATCCGGGGCGATATCGGTGAAAGTGGCTACCAGTTTTGGCGCTCCCGGAACCACATCCCCAGTAAACAGCTCGGCCACTTTATCCACCAGGCCGACATCTTTCAGCCCCTTGTCACTGATCAGCGCCACACGCCTTCCACCCAAACCGGCAAAAAGATTGGGCAGACGAATCGCCGTGCCTGGTCCTGCGTGAATCATCGAGCGCTGCCAATATTGAAAAGCACCTGAATTTGACATGTTAATTTCCTTTCTGAATTTTCTCTGTCTCTGTTGACGTGCTATTTAGACCGTTTGGTGCAACAACCCCTGCAGGGCTTTGGCCGCAGGATCGGTCTCAAAACTGGTCAAATATGTTTTACTTTCCAGGTAGGACTCAATCGATGCCATATTGATTTCGCGACCGTAGCCGCTCTGCTTCATGCCACCAAATGACGCATCCCCGGTAAGCGCATGCCATTCGTTGACCCAGACGGTACCCGCCTCCAACTGCCGCGCGATTGACTGCGCAGCGATGGGGTCGCCACTCCAAACCCCCGCCGACAAACCGTAGCAGCTATCGTTGGCCATGCGTATGGCATCATCCACATCGCTGTATTTGATGACCGACAGGACCGGCCCAAAGATCTCTTCTCGGTAGATGCGCATATCGTCGGTGACATCGGTGAATATCGTGGGTTGAATAAACAGAGAATCAGGCGCATCGGGAACCACCATTGGCTCGCCACCGCAAACCAGCGTGGCGCCCTGCTCTTTAGCCGAGTCGATATAGCTCAACACTCGATCATAGTGCGTCTTAAAAGCCATAGGCGCGAGGGTCGTTTGCGGATCAAATTGACTACCAGGCTTGAGAGCTGCAGCCAACTCCACCATACGCGCAACCACCTGATCGTGAATGGATTCATGAATAAACAGGCGCGTACCGGAGATACACACCTGTCCGGCATGGAACAAAAACGCAAACGTTGCACCGCGCGCCGTTAATTCAATTGGCGCATCCGGCAACGCAATACCCGCTCCCTTGCCACCCAATTCCAGGGTCACACGCTTCATGGTATCGGCGGCCGATTTTTGAATCATGCGACCTGTGTTAGTGGAGCCCGTAAAGGATATTTTCGCCACATCCGGGTGCGCCACCAGCGCGGCACCAGCCTCATGGCCATAACCGGTTACGACGTTGACAACACCCGGCGGCAGGATACTTTGCAGCAACTCAGCTACCCGAACAATTGCTACAGAGGAAGTTTCAGACGGTTTAATCACGACCGTATTGCCCGCGGCCAGGGCCGGTATCATTTTGACAAAGGTCACAAACAGTGGCGCATTCCAGGGAGAAATCAGACCACAAACGCCCAGGGGCTCTTTAAAAATTTTAACGTCATGAGCCTCTGGCAGGGTACGAACGGGAGGGTATTCCACAAACGGATAATCTTCGAGATGTTCCGCAAAAGTTTGTATCACTTGCATCAATGCCGGCACATCAAAAGCAGTCATGCGAGACGCCAAAATACCAGTACAGCTGCACTCCAGGGCGATCAGCTCCTCCAGATTGCCCCCCAACACCAGGGCTATACGGGCAATCAAAGCAGCCCTTTCACTGGCAGGGGTTGAACGCCACCCCGGAAAGGCAGCCTTGGCGGCTACCACAGCCTTGTCAACCTCCTCTGCCGTACCGGCACTGGTTTGCGCTACGATTTCGCCATTGGCAGGATTGATAACATCGATATAGGCATTCGACACCTGCGCCTTGCACTCGCCATTAATGACATGACCTTGAACTGTTATAGTCAAGAGAGTTCCTCCAGTTAATTACCAGGCCGCTTCTCAAGGAAGCCACCACGGACTTGAAACTCAAAAGCGGTACAGACCTTTCAGCCCACACCGCTTTCTCGTCGCCGACCTTACCAGTCGGCTTCAGGGTACTGCCAGGGCCGATCAGAAGTTATATCGCCCCTGAATACCGACAATACGCGGTTCCTCGACAGCCGTCAACCGCAAAGAAGCGAGGTATAAATTGAGCCTTGCATCACTGGTTGCGCCGGCCGGTAGAGCTTAAAGGTTTTGAAAGTGAAGGCACTCTCCCTAAACTAGATAGCCATCAAGGAATGGCCTGGGTGCCACTTGGCCTGGTTTTCAAAGACAATAAAGGAGACTGTAGATAAAATATGTAATTCAGAGAGATCATTTTAATCTGACCAATTACAAATAAAGCTTATTCTTTGACTACTCTGTTTGTAGCACAGTGCACGCTTTACCTGAACCATGAAATACAACTTAATTGCTACTATCAAAAATTCGGTTTTAAAAGTCACCTTTGACTTTCCCAAACTCATTAACTGTTGATAATATCAATATCCGCCCAGACTGCAAGCTGTATTTCATAGGTCACCCTGTAACAGGTAAAACCCGTTTTCCCGTACGCCCGCTTCGTGGAAATAGCTGCCGGTTACGCCCACTTAAATCAGAGCGTTCTCCATGTCGGCTCAGTCGACAAAGCAGCCATTTATACATGCGAGCCACGAATGGCAGAAATGGATCGCTATCACCGATTAAGCACCTCTACTTTCTCACTGATGAGCGAGAAAACTATGCCTGTTTTGCAAGGGACGTTGCTTAGAATCAGACCTACTCTATTAGAACTGTAGACCTTGCAGGAGGTTAATATCAGTCGCTAATAACTTTATACCACATCGTATTGAAAGGACTCGATGCTTCAGTTAGGCGATTGAATTGGTTAGCCACTAATCCAATGTTTAGGTATTAAGGCACTATCCCCCCGCCACTTTTCATCCCGTATACAGGCTTGGTACCAATCTTCATCAATATCCGCAGATCAGTAACAATCACCTGAAGCCCGGGAGCCAGCGACGTGACGACCTCTATGAGCCACTGGAATATCATCCGAACTGTTTGCCTGTCTTCATCTTTTTCAATATTTTCCAAATCACCCGAGTCCGCAGAATCAGCTGGAAAAAATGCCTGCGTCGGTTGATCAAAAAAGATAAACCGCCCAACTGGCCTACCCTGCTCAATGAACCACTTTGCCAGCGCCATGTACGCGACCAAATGGTAACCGACCCAGTTCTCTCCGCTTCCCATAGTAGATAGCGGGGTCGCGCCATGTGGAGTCTCCGCAACGATCGTAAGCTTTTTATGATCCAGGCGAATCCTGTGTTGACTGTGTTCCAACTTCAGCTTGCGAGCCCATTCACTCATATCTTCAGCAATACAACTCAACTGAGCATCGAGCTTTTCCTTGAGTAACTCCGGATCAAGTTTTTCAGTCAAAGATTCAATTTGAGGCTCAATTAACTCAAGCCTTTGTTTATACGCCGATGTATCTTCCTGCCATGTAATTCCTTCCATGTATAAAGAAATTCGGCCAACAACCAATGCCCGGCGCACGTCAATATCCGATTTAGAAACCTCCATCCCATCTTTACGTCGAATTGCATTCAACGACTCTCTAGTTCGTTTTATTTCTTGCGCCAGCCTTCGTTGCTCTTGCTTTAGCTGGCTTACATACGACTGTACACGCGGCCGACTTCTTCCAACTCCCTCCAGCTTCTCATCTAATGCCGTAAGCTGCTCATGCATGACCTGGCTAAAACGAGAATCACCTGAATACTCCCCATCACACACAGCACACTTGCCTTGCTCGGGCGCAGAAAGTTTTTCAAAAATCCCTACTGACTGAAGTCGGGCCACCTGTTGATCCACTGCGGTTTCAAAACCACCTTCTGAACCTTCATATTCCGCTGCTTCACGTAGACGACTTCTCACCACCTGTTTCTGTTCACTCAAACGCCGGTATTCATTCTCCAACCGAAGCACTGGATCGATATCTGCTTCCGCCTCGCCAATATCAGGTTGATCGTCATCGGGCTTCCACGTTGAAATATGGGTAAAAATCTCCAAAAGCGCTTTTTCTGAGGGTACTAAGTTGGCACCTTCATAGAGTCCTACATCGGCAGCTTCAGCCAACAACCCATACCCTTTCTCAAGACCTTCCCCCTTGAGAGACTCTATCTCATTTATTTTCTTTTGGAGCCGCACTCGGTCCTGTTTCAACGACCGCAATTGCTCGATATCCGCCAAACGGTCATCTTCCGCGGCCCCAATAAAATAGGGCATTGTGTCTTTGATCGACTGAGGTATATGCGGTTCACCCTGCCGATGAAACAATAATTTAGGATCAGCAATTTCATACTGGCTTTGAAATAGATAATAACGTGAGTGTTTAAAGCCGATTTTAATGGGTGACCTGGTTTGCTCTTCTGGAACTTCTGTTACAAACTCCGGGATACCAATTTTGCTGGTCAAAAAGCCAACAATACTATTGATGTTGGTACTCGCCGATAGGTCAGAGTACGCAGGCACTTCAACCTGCTTCTCAACCAACATATGGGCTGTGCTATTTGACTTGGATCCAGGTAATGGAGCAGCCCTCGCTATAAAGGCCTGAGAATCGGGAAACTGTAAGAGAATCGAATACCATGCAACAGTATCCCTAATACAACCTACCGCGATGTCGCACTCACTCGATCCCAGGCAATATTCAACAATATCGATCAACGAAGTCTTACCTTTTTTCGATGCCCCGGTAATAATATTGACAGCACCAAGCTCAAACTCTACATCGCGCCTTTCGCCATTATGCCCATAGAGCGAAATTTGTATTAACTGCATAGTCATGGGCGCACTCCAAGCTGCGTATATATACTTTCAACAGACGAGGCCGATGTGAACCAACGACCAATAAAGCCTGCAACACGAAAGTTTCGTTTAATTTCTGTATTTTTGGCTACAAAACCAGGCATTTTGGGTATCACTTGCCCGTCAAGACTTAGCCTCCCGGTATCGCTCAGAACCACTACTCCTTGATCTAATAAAAAGCCAATTGCGGTTGTTGTAATATCTACATAAGAGGAAATGGTGCCGGCCAACCCTACCAATTCCCCTTCGTTACTTGTGATCCAGGCACTTATTGGCGTAGCGACAGTATTTGGAAGACATGATGATATCAGTCCATTAGAACTCATGGGCAATGCGAGATAGGCCAGAGTGCATGGCATACCTTCATCAGAGTCTCCTTGAAATTGGCGGATTGCCTCATACAGTATTAGACTACAATAGGCAGGGTTAAAAAGATTTTGCTCTTCTGGAGAAAAACGGGCTGTTGCATTCATTAGGCGACCCCGTCATTTTGAGCTTCTAGCATGTTGAAATAATTGGGGTGCCACCCTAAACGCATTTCATCAGACAAAATTTGATAACTGCCCCTCGAGACAAAAGGTTCCCGGAAGTCACGACGGATATTCACGGCGCCGACATCCTGACACTGCGTATATAGTTTTTTCGCAAATGCCTGTTCTTCCGAAGGAGACGAGATATCCAATTCAAGCTCGATCATTGACTTCCGATGTTCCCACTCGTCGTAGATTCGCTGATCGTAGCTCCCCAACTCTCCGGGGTTTAAGAGACCCTCTTTCGACCATCGATTACGCTGACCATAAGCTCGGTAGTAGCTGATAATTGCCTGCTTGATGACGCTGTCAGGGGCATTAAATAGACGCAGTTGTTGAACAAACTTTCTCATATCTCCCGTGATATCAATCTCACTTGGAAGTTCCGATGAAAAATCATTCGGTAAATTAGTAAATAGAAACTGCGGACGTAAGCCATCAATGATTGCGCGCAGCTCCCCAAGACAAATTGCGCCTCCGCTGTCACGACTCATCTCTTCAACGACACGTTTAAACCATTCGCCTTCTAGCCGAGCCGTAAATGCTTCAATATGACGCTGTTCTGTCGTCATCTTGAGCTGATTGAGTATCATTTGCCGTACACGAACAAGGTCTGGTGATTTACCGATGACATAAAAAGCTTCAACCAGCTGCGCTTGCTGCCAGGGTTGTAGGGCATTAAATGCATCAAATCCCTTTAGATTGGCCTCACTACCTGACCCGGAGGCAATGTCCCGGAGCGTCTCTAGTGCTGATGACACATTGCGACGCTCCCCGCTACAGCCCAGGTCATCAGCGATACTCCCAACAGCTGCATTCTCGGTGGTGATTAACGTAAATGAGGTGGCCCCTAAGATAAAGTCTCCGCTCGCTATTCCTTCCGCCCAGATCCGTAGGGTCTTCCAAAGGTCGCTACTCCTGTTAGTCAAGTTACCGGCTTTACCATGAAACTTAGTCTGAAGGAGTTCAACTGGATTACCATCCGTGTCAAAGGCAATGTCATCAAGCCGCTCTATAGAAATATTGAACAGATCTTCGTCGTCCACCTCGCCGAGCTTTTTGAGGGCCAGATATAAGCCAAAACGTACCTGGTAGATATAACCGAGCATCGATGCTGTTGCATCAAATTCGCCATTGCTCAACGTGATCTCCTTTTATTAGCATGTTAGTGAAAATCCACCCCGTCTAAAAAGTGTGCCCCGTCGACGGTGAGCACGTTGGTGTAGATCTCGGTGCTGTCGATAGAACGGTGGCCGAGCAACTGGCTGATGACTTTCAACGGCCGGCCATGCAACAGCAGGTGAATGGCAAACGAATGCCTGAACGTGTGGCAACTGATAGCAAACGGCGCCCTTCCCCCTACTCTCTCCACCAAGTGCTTGATGTGCCGGTTCACGGTCTGGCGCGCCATCGGAAAAAGCCGCTCGCCCTGTTTGAACTGCCCCGCCCACAGGTAACTCTGGATCCGGTCCTGCAGCACGTGATCGAGGATCGGCACATAGCGCTTGGGGGAGCGTTGCAGCATCGCCTTACTCGGCCGCCCCGGGCCCTGCTTCAGGGTTTTTAAGAGCACCCCAAAATCAAAGCCGTCGTCCACAAAACTGGTCGGGCGTAGCGCCAGCACTTCGGAGACCCGGGCACCGGTGGTCCACATCAGGTCCAGTATCAATCGGTAGGTCGGGTGTTTTTCCTGTGCGAGCAGGGTCAGCACCTCGGGGCGCAGCAGGTAAGCGGGCATGGCGGGCACGGTGTCGAGCACCCGCGCACGCTTGGCGATCAACCGGTCCCAGTCAATCTGGACGGCCTGGATCGGGAAGTCGACCAGGGGCGGTTCGGCCGGGTTGAACAGACGTGTCGGCCGATGGCGTGGCAATGTGGTGCCTGCGAGGGAATTTTGACCCATTTGCCCAGTCCTTATGGTGCAGTTAAGGGGTAATTATAGGTGGATTTTGCGTGATTGGCAGCAAGAATAGTCGAAAAATTGCGGAACAAACCCGGTAATGGACAAATGCACCAAACTACCCGGTAATGGTGCATTGTCGCGATAAGCGCCGTATTTTGAAAAACTGGCGCCCGGTACGTACCAAATGCCGACGCCGGTGGTTTCTGTCTCCTGGGGTATTGAGCGCTGTGCGACAACGAGAGGGCAACCGCCACAAGCACCGGTCGCGCCTCACCTGACACAAACTACCTTATCGTCAAGGCGTTGCGGTAAGCCAAGGCCAGGAGGCAACGTGTGCCCCCTGTCTTATTCCACGCTTGCCCCCTTTCGCGGTCATCCTGCCGGCGATGAGGGTTAAGACCCCGCCTGTTGTTTCTCTGGGCACTGCAGGTTCTCAATCCTAGTGAACAATTCCACCAAAGGATGAATCGGCATATCCATCAACGGCTCATACATGAATAAGTTCAGGTGTATGTTTTCCGGCGCCATCAGCGTGACCTGACTCAGCACCTTCCTGATGGGAGAAAAGCCATTATCAGACCCTGTATTTTCCTTGCACAGTCGCTCAAACAGCTTGCCGATTTGATTAGGTTACGCGACAGGCTAGCCACCTGCCGCCCCCTCCTTCACCATGCACTATAGTCTCGGTATAGCTTACGGAATACTTGGGGTGACAGCTTTGTCCAGCGCTTAAAGGCTACGGTAAAGCTGGTGCGGCTGGTAAAGCCTAGACGATCCGATACCTCGGATATGCTCCAGTTGGTGTTAAGCAGATGGTCTATCCCGTAGTGAAACCTTACCTGGTCGCGAATTTCATTAAATTGAACGCCTTTATCCTTAAGGCGTCGCTGCAGTGTGCGCTTGCTGTAGCCCATCTCTTTTGCAATGTCATTCAGCTCAATTTGGTTATGTCCCAAGTGTTTCTGCAGGCATTCCGCGATTAGTGCCTCAAGGCCAGTAAAGCTTGGCAGGGCTGCGCGGGCTTTAAGTTCCTCAAGGCTTAAAACGCCCTGGGTTACAAAAAACGGCTGAGTTGGTGTCGCGTGTATTTTTTTGGCAGAATCCGCGCCTGACATATCCAAGGTAGTACTCTTTCTATAGTTGCTGTTACTTCTCAATGGGCAGGTCTGCCCATTCATCGCGGAAGCGATCCTCTATGAAGTCCGATAAATTGTCAAAGCCTTCGTGTTTGGCCAGCTCGGTGATGACTTTATGCGCCCAGGGCGTGAGGTCGACGTGCTTAGGTGCGCCACCTTCTCTGTATTCCCTGCTGCGCTTTCGTGCCTGGCGCAGGGTGGTTTTGGTCTGCTCCCACTCCTTACGGGTTAGGTTGAGATCGCACCACTCCTGGAGCTGTTCAGGTTCAATGCAGCGACGCAGAGAGCCCAGGTCCGGCGAGGCGGATCCGATTTTTCTCTCCAGGTAGCGCTTGGCGGTGAGAAAGTCGGGCCGGGTGATCTGGTAGGCGGGCCTGGCCATGCTATTCGCTCGCAGTGCCAGTGTGTCCGATCAGAAACCAATCTTCGCCATTAACACCTTCTGGCCTGGGTGCACCTTGATCCGCCTGCTCCAACTTAATCATATCCGTGGTAAGTGCTATTCGGCCAGAAGCCCCTAGGGTGGCCGCTTCAGTGTTAGGGCCGATCGACTCCGATAGCTCTGAAAAAAACTTGGCTAGGTCGCCAATAGTTAACTGTTTGCTCACTTTGATTCTCCGTGTGGGGATGTGTGCCCGGTAACTGACACTTTAACAATGCGTTACGTCGTCACGCAAACTAAATAAATATCATTGTGGGCTTATCCTATAGCCTGAGAGTTTTCTACCCAGTGTGGCCTGTGGCGTTTTGCGCTCTTTGAGCCAGGGCTGCAGTGAGCCGGCTTACCTGAACAGCCCTATCCCGATGGGCAGTGTCGTCGTTCCGGTCGGATTCACTTTGCTCCTTCTTTACGGCTTCCGTGAACTTGACGCTCATCTCGCCGTTCCTTCTTCCTTGAGTTAGGCATCCCAACACCCCTTTTCCCAAGATGAGCCCAGAGGCGGAAAAGGACCAACAATGTTGTGAGAAGCCCGCTTATCACAGCATTGTTGGTGCTTATCCATTTTAAGTACTGAACTCTTGTGATTACAATATAACGCCGGCGGTGTGATTACCCTGGGTGGTACCGCGACCAAAGGCCGATTGGTGGTAACCTAGAGCGCCAGTGCGCCGCACCGGAAAAATAGTTGAATATAAAGGCAGAAGCAGATGATTTCCATCGCCATAGCGTCAGACCTTCATTTTGAATTTCACCAGGGTGATGCTGCGTGGTTGCCGCCACTGCCAGCCACTTGCGATGTGCTGATACTGGCGGGCGATATCGGTGTGGGTGCCGGAGCGCTGGAGGCGGTGTTAAAGATAGCGAAGGCGCTGCCCAACACCCAGATTGTGTGGGTAGCCGGCAACCATGAATTCTACCGCCAGAGTATGGAGACCCAGCTTGCGTACTACCGCAAAGAGTGCGCCCGGCTCGACAGGGTGCATTTTTTAGAAAATGAGCGGGTTGACATTCTGGGCTACACCTTTCTCGGTTGCACCCTGTGGACGGGTTTCGACTGTTTGGGTCAGGAAGAAAGCTATTGCCGCCCAGGAGGCACAATATTCGATCAGTGACTTTACGCTCATTCGGACGTCTAATGGTGAGAAGCCTTTCTCGGCGATGGATGCGCTGCACAAATACAGGGAAAGCCGTCAATGGCTGGACAGCCAGTTGGCCTTGGTCGCGCCAGAGAAGACCATTGTCGTCACTCATTTCCCGCCCAGTCGCACCCTGCGACATGGTGCAATTCCTGAAGATCTATTGTCCGCGTACTTTCAGGCCCATTGTGGTGACTTAATTGAAGCGCATCAACCGGTGCTTTGGGCCTATGGCCACAACCACTGGTCAGACGAAATCAAGGTTGGTAAAACCACTGTTGTGAGCCATCAATTGGGTTATCCTCATGAAGATGGTCTGCCTGTGTTTACTTCAGAGAAACTGATCATGCTACCGGCGAGAGGATGACGTTTTTCACACAGGACACTTGCTCATGGATTCGTGCCGTTTTACTCCGAAGGTGGATCGTACGACCATGAAAAGCACTTTCGAAAGAGCTGCCTTGCGGCACTGATACAGTTTGCGGTAAAAGGACGATTCAAGGTGATTACACAAGTACTGGATGCATTGATGCTGGCCGCTCAGGCCCACAGAGATCAGCGCCGCAAAGGCAGCGGTGGCGAACCCTATGTCAATCACCTGATTGAAGTCGCCTCACTACTCTCGGGTGTCGCCAAAGTGGAGAGTATTGAGCTGCTTCAAGCTGCCATACTGCATGATATTTTGGAGGACACCGCTACTTCAGCACACGTGATTGAAGAACGTTTTGGCCCCCTCGTGCTGTCCTATGTCAAAGGTGTGACTGACGACAAAACACGTACACTGGCAGAACGACGAGCCATACAGGTGGCGAACATTGCCAATGCCAGCGAAGCCATTAAACTGATCAAGCTCGCCGATCACTGCAGTAACATTGCCAGTCTCCCGGAATCATGGAAGGCCGAGCGTTTGGAAGCCTACCTGAACTGGTCTTTAGCTGTGGCCACCGCCTGTTTTGATGTCTCTCCGCTAATGGCGACTGAGTACAAAAGGCGGTTCGCCGGAGCGCAGATATTATTGAGGGAGAATTGTCGTAAGTTCAAATAGGCTCAGTGTCATGTTCTGCTTTTTGGTTCTTGAATTGTTAATCCATGAGCTATGGAAGCATAGACCGCAATCATATGATAGTGGCTAGGTTCATTGAGTTCCAGGAGTTAACTCAATGAAAACTGACGGGCACTCCGCTCATCCCTCCGAGAATTAACAACAGTGAAAAATTGAATTTGAATGATGCCACTGATGCTACTCCGTTCATTCCTAAACGCAAAATCGCCTGCAAGTTGTGGGATTATCAATGCAACAACGGGATTAACAGTAGGCGGCTATAACTTTTCTGTGTAGCCGTAGGCGATTGGCTCCATTAGGGGTCCTGGGGATTTTCCGTCTTAAAAAGACATAATCCTCTACAGCCCCCGTGGCTCCTGGCCTCCAGCGGGGTATTAACTTCCTCCTAGCCCTTAA
>Ga0208570_1000219_pt1 | contig 25732 bp, 28 predicted proteins | sample DeeseametaMP1202_FD_184192 | JGI IMG/M metagenome (GOLD analysis project Ga0208570, IMG submission 184192) | Marine microbial communities from the Deep Indian Ocean - MP1202 (SPAdes) | ecosystem: Environmental > Aquatic > Marine > Oceanic | place: South Indian Ocean | collected 2011-03-08
GTTTGGCACCTCGATGTCGGCTCATCACATCCTGGGGCTGGAGCAGGTCCCAAGGGTTTGGCTGTTCGCCAATTAAAGTGGTACGTGAGCTGGGTTCAGAACGTCGTGAGACAGTTCGGTCCCTATCTGCCATGCGTGTAGAAGAATTGAGAGGAGTTGCCCCTAGTACGAGAGGACCGGGGTGAACGTACCACTGGTGGACCGGTTGTAGCGCCAGCTGCAGTGCCGGGTAGCTAAGTACGGAAGGGATAACCGCTGAAAGCATCTAAGTGGGAAACTCGCCTCAAAACTAGTTCTTCCTATAGAGCCGTGGTAGACTACCACGTTGATAGGCTGGATGTGGAAGCGCAGCAATGCGTGTAGCTGACCAGTACTAATAGCTCAATTGGCTTGATTTATGCACTGAAAAAAACTTATTAAGATATTTATAGTATTAAAAAATTAAGTCTTGAAAAAAAATCTTTTAATAAAAAAAGCAATAATTAAAAGAATAAAAAAACCAATTATAGGTAAATAAATCTCAGGAGAAAGAAAGACTGACAAAAAATTAAGTTCAGCATTTTGATCAATAATATTCTCAATACCACTTCCAAGTGCTACCGTAACAAATGTTGCAGGGATTATTCCTAAGAAAGTAGCAGCAATATAATTTTTAACGGACATATTAAAAATAACTGGTAAGACATTCTGGATAGGAAAAGGAGTACCCCCTCCCCCCATAAACCTAAAAAACATAAAATATATCGTTTCGTTCTTATTAAAAAATTTAATAAATTTAGTAAATTTTGTTGCAAATTTTTTTTCTATTAATTCACTAAAAAAAGTTTTTGCTAAAAGATACAATAAAACGCCACCAAGTGTATTTCCAAAGACTAGAATTAGAGTTCCCAGCCATTTACCAAAAATAAAGCCAATCACTAAAGTAGGTAGCAACATGGGACATAACAATAGATTTAATAAAACAATAATAATAAAAAAAATAATTGTCAGGAAGAGAATATTATTTTCTTTGTATTTTAAAATTAAGCCTTTATTTTCTCTGATAAATTCATAGCTGGTTAAATCACTAATATCGAAATTAGAAAATAAAAAATAAATACCTGCCAAAAGAACGATTAAATAAGCACTCCCTAAATAAATTTTAAAATTCAAAGATTTGAAGTTCATAGATTATTTTTTATCTGTACTTATTGGCTCTTATTACTTATAAATATCAGAAAATTTTACAAAGAGCCAAAGCAATTTTATGAAACGAACCTATCAACCCAGTCGACGCGTAAGAAAGAGAAAACACGGATTCAGATCTAGGATGAGAAAAAAAAGTGGTAGAAAACTTATTGCCCGAAGAAGAGCAAAAGGAAGAAAAAAAGTATCCACTTAACTAAATCCTAAAAATGATCAAGTTTAAGAGCCTAAATCAGAGCAAACAATTTCTAAGAATTTTGAAGAAGAAAAGATTAAATACAAAATATTTTACAATTTACTTTGAAAAAAATTCAAGCAGTGTAAAAAATAATGATAAAAAAATATTAAACGTAAGTTTTGTAATGAAAAAAAACATTGGAAATGCTGTAATCAGAAATAAGATAAAACGAAAATTAAAATCAGCTGTCCAAAAAGTTCTAAAAGAAAAGCAGTCGGTTGACTTAAACTATACTTATGTAATTTTTGGAAGAAATAATGTATATAAAGATAAATTTCAGCTGATTTTTGATGAAGTTAATGACATGTTTAAAAGAATAAAACAAATAACTAGCTAAATCATGAAACTGATTAATTATTATTTAATATTGTTAATAAAATTTTATAAATATTTTATTTCACCTTATTTCCCTTTTAGCTGCAGATATCAACCTACCTGCTCCGAATACTTTATAGATTGCTTAAAACTTAATGGGATTTTAAAAGGTTTTTTGTTAGGAATAAAAAGAATTTTAAGATGCCATCCAATTAAAGTTTTAGGCGGTAGAAGTGGATTTGATCCTGCGCCTAACTTCAAAAAAGGAAAAAAATAAATGGACTCAAAAAATGTATTGATGGCTATTGTGCTTTCAACATTAGTTTTGGTTTTTTGGGCAACTTTTTTCGAACCACCTCCTGTTGAGAGACAGATTGCAGAAGATCAGGTAACAAAAAGTGAAGAACTTTCTTCTCCTTCAATCGAAAAAGTTGAGCTTTCAAAAAAAATTGCAAGAGATGATACAATTGATAGCGTTGCCAGAGTAAAAATAGAAAACAATAATATTAAGGGATCAATATCTCTCCAAGGCGCAATTATAGATGATATCATATTTAAAAATTATAAAGAGAGTTTAGAAAGTGATCAAAAAGTAATATTTTTAAACCCCAAAAGTTCAGACGAAGGATATTATATAGAAACTGGCTGGGCCTCTAATAGCAATGAAAAGTTAAAATTGCCCTTAGATAATACAATTTGGAAAGTAAAAGGTAATAAAGTACTCACACCAAATAAGCCGATAGTGCTTGAATGGGATAATAATGAAGGTTTAATTTTTACAAAAAAAATTGAATTAGATGATAAGTATTTGTTCAAAATATCCCAGGGTATTAAAAACACTTCAAATAAATCTTATGAATTTTTTCCTTACGCTCAGATAACGCGAAATTATAAACCAGATGTAATACCTATATATATTCTACATGAAGGTTTTATTGGGATGTTTGATGATGAACTTAAAGAAGAAGATTATGAAGATGTTGAAGATGAAAAATTCATTATCAATAGTTCAAAAGGATGGCTAGGAATCACTGATAAATATTGGCTCACAGCAATAGTTCCAGAAAAAGGAAAAAAATTTAAATCTGAATTTTTATCTATCGATGGAAAATATAAAGCCAATTTTATCATTAAAGAAGCTACAGTTCTTTCTTCAAATGCGTCCATAACAAATGAAATAAATGCCTTCGTTATGGCAAAAGAGGTTGCAGTCATAGATGATTATGCCGAAAAATTGGGTATAGAAAAATTTGATTTAACAATAGATTGGGGATGGTTCTATTTCATTACTAAACCATTATTTTTTGTAATTGAATATTTTTTCAAACTAACTGGTAATTTTGGAGTTGCAATTATTATTCTTACTGCGCTCGTACGTATAGTATTCTTCCCGCTTGCTAACTATTCTTTTCGATCCATGGCTAAAATGAAAATCCTTCAGCCTGAAATGATAAGATTAAAAGAGTTACACAAAGACGACAAGACTAAGTTACAACAGGAAATGATGGCATTATATAAAAGGGAAAAAGTCAATCCTGTTTCTGGTTGCTTGCCGGTACTTATTCAAATTCCATTTTTCTTTGCAGTTTACAAAATGCTATATGTTACAATTGAAATGAGGCAGCAGCCTTTCTTTGGTTGGATACAGGATCTATCTGCAAGGGATCCAACTTCAATATTTAATTTATTTGGACTCATTCCATGGGATCCACCTACCTTCTTGATGATAGGTGTGTGGCCAATTCTTATGGGGTTAACTATGTTCTTGCAACAAAAACTAAATCCAACTCCACCAGACCCCATGCAAGCAAAAATTTTTATGTTTTTGCCAATTTTTTTAACAATCATATTGGCTCCATTTCCTTCAGGACTCGTAGTATATTGGACTGTAAGCAACGTCTTAACTATGGCTCAACAATGGGTCATCATAAGAGGAACAAAAGTAAAAACCGTTAGATAATGTTACCTGCCGAAAATTTAGATAATAAAATAAAAAAGTTTTGGCCTAAAAACGGGCCGTCAACTGAAGAAGTCGAAAAGTACGTAAAAAAATATTCAAAAGAAAAAATAGTCATTAAATGTGGAGGTCGAGTTCTTTTAGATGCGGACCTATTTAATAGTTTTATTGAGGATGTTGTCATCTTAAAAAAACTAGGTTTAACTCCTCTGTTAGTTCACGGTGGTGGATTAGGAATAAAGAAAAAATTAGATGAATTAAATATTGAAAGTAAATTTATTATGGGGTTACGAGTAACGGATGACAAGATGATCAAAATTGTTGAGGATGTAATGATAGCATTCAATAAAGAGATTGTTAGTGCTTTAGAAAAAAAATCCTGTAAAGCAAAATCTATAACAATTAGTGAAAACAATGCAATTTATGTTAAACAAAAAAATAAAGAACTAGGGTATGTCGGCACCCCAACTAGAATAGATGATAAATTAATAAAGAATTTTATTCATAAAGACTTCGTGCCAATTATAGCGCCAATGGGACTCGATGAAAAAATGCAAGCTTACAACATTAATGCTGATACTGCAGCAGGGGCTCTAGCAATAAGTTTAAAATCAAGAAGATTATTGCTAATGACTGACGTTGAAGGGGTTTATGATGAGAATGAAAAATTGATTTCTGAAATAAAATCAACTCAAGCAGAAAAGCTTATTTATAATCAAACAATTCACGGAGGGATGATCCCAAAAATAAGAACATGCATTAATGCAGTAAATAATAATGTAAAAGGTGTTGTGATTATTGATGGAAGAAGACCCCACTCAATTCTTTTTGAATTATTTTCAGATCAAGGTGCCGGAACTCTTATTAGAAAATGAAGGAACTTCAATTTAGTAAATTTTGGATATTTGATTTGGACAATACTTTATACTCAGGAAAAACTAGAGTTTTTGAGCAAATTGATAAAAGGATGTCAAAGTATATATCAGGCAAACTCAATGTAAGTATAGTTGAAGCAAAAGAAATTCAAAAAAGATATTTTTATAAATACAATACAACCTTAAATGGGATGCTTAAAAATCATAAGATTGATGCAAATGAATTTTTAGAATTTGTACATGATATAGATATAGACTTTCTTAAAAAAGATCTAACACTCAGTGAAGAATTAAGAAAACTTAAAGGAAAAAAAATTATATTTACAAACGGCTCCAAGAAACATGCTTTAAATGTAATTCGAAAAATTGGAATCGAGCAACATTTTGATGATATTTTTGATATAGTTGATTCTAACTTTGTGCCCAAGCCAACAATGGAACCTTATAAAAAGTTAGTGGAAAAACATAATATTGACCCAAACTTATGTGTTCTTATTGAGGATATTGCAAGAAATTTGAAACCGGCATATGAAATGGGCATGAAAACAATTTGGATTGAAAATGATGAACCGTGGGCTGCAAAATTTTCAGATAGTGATTTCATTAATTATAAAACTAATAATTTGATGGAATTCTTAAAACAAATTAATTTATTAAAAGTTGCATAATGAATCTTAAATCTTTTCAAAAAGTGATTGACGAAGCTTGGGATAAAAAAGGTCAGGTTAATTCTAAGTCTAGTAGAAAATTACTAAATGCTATTAGTAAAACTATAGACTTATTAGATTCAGGAGAAATACGAGTTGCTGAAAAGAAAAACAATGAATGGACCGTTAATCAGTGGATTAAAAAAGCAATTTTACTAAGCTTTAGAGTAAATAAAATGAAAACCTCAAAAGGTCCCTATGCTACTTGGTACGATAAAGTTGAAGGTAAAACCCAAAAATGGAATGAAAAAAAATTAATTCAAGCAGGATTTAGATCGGTCCCCAATGGAGTTGTTAGAAAAGGTGCATTCATTGCAAAAAATGTTGTCTTAATGCCTTCATTTGTAAATCTTGGAGCTTATGTTGATGAAGGAAGTATGATTGATACGTGGGCCTCAGTAGGATCTTGTGCACAAGTTGGAAAAAACTGTCATATATCAGGTGGAGCTGGAATAGGTGGGGTATTAGAACCTCTTCAAGCAAACCCAGTAATTATAGAAGATAATTGTTTTATAGGAGCAAGAGCTGAAGTAGCAGAAGGTGTTATTGTTGAAAAAGGTTCAGTTTTATCTATGGGAGTTTACATAGGTGCATCAACAAGAATTATTGATAGAGCAACTGGCGAGACAATTTATGGAAAAGTTCCTGCTTATTCGGTTGTAGTGCCCGGATCTATGCCTAGTAAAAATAACCCTGATGGTCCATCCTTATATTGTGTAATCATCGTAAAAAAAGTAGACGAAAAAACAAGAAGCAAAACATCAATCAACGATTTATTGAGAGATTAATAAGCCAATGCCTATCAATGAATTAAAGTTAGCAAGGGAATTGATTCGTAGACCAAGCGTCACTCCGAGAGATGCTGGTGCAATAAATATTCTAACAAAAAACTTAAGATCACTTGGTTTTAAATGCCAAATGATGAATTTTAACAACATTAAAAATCTATATGCAAAACTTGGAACATCATCTCCTAATTTTTGTTTTGCGGGTCATACCGATGTTGTGCCAGTAGGTGATTTAAAATCTTGGTCGGTAAATCCATTTTCGGGCACTGTAAAAAATAATAAATTAATAGGACGCGGCGCAAGCGATATGAAGGGATCGATTGCTTGTTTTATAGCCGCTTTAAGCCAGTTTAAAAAAATAAAACCAAAATTTAAAGGATCGATCAGTCTGTTGATTACTGGAGATGAAGAAGCGATTGCAATCAATGGAACAAAAAAAGTTGTTGAGAAATTAAAAAAAAGAAAAGAAAAAATAAATTTTTGTTTAGTGGGCGAACCGACAAACTTAACAAAACTTGGTCAGATGATGAAGATCGGTCGAAGAGGGAGTATTACCGGATATCTAACAGTTTATGGAACTCAAGGTCACGTCGCCTATCCACATCAAGCAAATAACCCTGCCCCTGTTATAACTAAAATACTAAATCAAATTGAAAATATGAAACTTGATAGGGGAACAAAAAATTTTCAACCTTCAAATCTTGAGGTAGTTAATATTAATATTGAAAATACAGCTGATAACGTAATTCCAGCAGAAGCTACAGCAACTTTTAATATAAGATTTAACAATAAACATTCATCGGGTTCTTTAAAAAAGAAACTGAATAAAGTTTTTAGCAATGTCTGTAGGAGAAGTGGGTGTTCCTTTAAAATTTCTTACATGGTATCGGGAGAGGCATTTTTAACGACACCCAATAAAACAACTTACATGATTCAAAAAATCATTAAAAAAATAACTAAAGTAAAACCAAAATTATCAACGGCTGGTGGAACTTCTTATGCAAGATTCATCAGAAAAATATCTCCCTGTGTAGAATTTGGATTAGTCGGAAAAACTGCACATAAGGTCGATGAAATGGTGTCGGTTGCTGATATGAAAAAACTTAAAAAAATATACCTAAATATTTTACAAAATTATTTTAAGTGAAAACCTGTATTTTAACCACTGATACCTATTTAAACCATCATACGGGCGAAGGACATCCAGAACGGCCCGACCGAGTAACTGCAGTAATTGACCATTTAAAAAAAGTAAAATCAAAAAATTTAATTTGGAAAAAACCAGAAAAATTTGATCTTAAATACTTAGCACTAGCTCATGATAAGAATTACTTAGACAACATAAAAGACTCTTTTCCAAAACAGGGTTTAAATTTTTTAGATGGAGATACTATTGTCTCACCCGGCAGCAAGGAAGCAACTCGAGATGCGGTTGGTTCAATTTTAACTGCTATTGATGGTGTAATGAAAAAAGATTTCAATAATGCCTTTTGTGCCGTTAGACCTCCTGGGCATCATGCAGAAAAACAAAAAGCTATGGGATTTTGTGTTTATAATAATATCGCTGTTGGAGCTTATTACTTATTGGAAAAATATAAATTAAAAAAAGTGGCAATTATTGATTTTGACGTGCATCATGGTAACGGAACGCAGAATATTTTCTATGATAATGAGAAGGTTTTATACATTTCTTCTCATCAATACCCCTATTATCCAGGTTCTGGAGCTGCAAACGAGAAGGGGAATAAAGATAATGTGCTGAATGTGCCTTTAAGTGCTGGCACACAATCCCATGAATTTTTAAATGCTTATGATAGTATTTTTAAAAAACTCAAAGCATTTAAGCCTGAATTTATTTTATTGTCAGCTGGATTTGATGCTCATAAAGATGATCCTCTTGCTCAAATCAATCTAGAATCGAAAGATTATTATACTTTGACAAAAAGAATATTAACTCTTGCAAAAGAACTTTGTGATGGAAAAGTGGTATCTATTTTAGAAGGCGGATATGATTTAAACGCTCTAAAAGAAAGCGTCGATTACCACGTAAAATCTCTATTAGAATAATTAATATTTGATCTTTGTTAGATAAAGACCGCAAGCAGGAGCTGGTGGTGCACATTTAAGACGATTTTTTGATTTAAATGATTTCTTAAAATCATCTAGTTTCCATTTACCATCACCTAAATATTTAATACTGCCCACCATGGATCTAACTTGCTGCTGCAAAAATGATCTAGAGGTAAATTTTAGAGTTATTTTATCTTTATTTTTTTTTATTGAAATATTTTCCATAGTTTTAATTGGTGATTTAGCTCCACATGATGATGCTCTAAAAGTTGAGAAATCATGAGTTCCCAATAGTAATTTTGCTCCTTTCTTCATGGCTTTAACATCTAACTTTTTACGAATATGCCATGCTTTATTTTTTTGGAGTGCTAAAGGCGATTGCCTATTTATGATTGTATATTGATAAGTTCTTTTTTTGGCATCAAATCTTGCATGAAATTTTTTACTAGTTTTATTTATTTTTAAAACAGTGACTGGTTTGTTGCCAATATGTTGGTTAACGCCTGGTAAAAAGCTTTTTTTTTTAATTTTTTTTTTTAAATCAAAATGGGCAACTTGTGCTAGCGCGTGCACTCCAGAATCTGTTCTACCGGCTCCTGTTACAACTACTTTTTCCTTGGAAAAATTAAATATCGCATTTTGTAATACTTCTTGAATGGATGGACCGTTTTTTTGAAATTGCCAACCTACAAATGGTGTTCCATCATATTCTATTTTTATTTTATATCTTTGCATTAAGTTAAAATTGAACCTTTGCTAATTTTTTTTCCCAGCAAAAAATCTTTAGTAGTTTGTTTATTTTTTCCCTGACGTTGTATTTCTAAAATCTGAATAGAATCTGATTTACATGCAATGGTTAAATGTTCATCAAGAAGGGTGCCTGGATTACCACTTGCTGCAGATTTATTTGCTCGTAAAACTTTAAATCTTTCAGTTTCATACTCAAACCAAGCACCAGGATTTGGGCTCAGACCGTGAATATGTGCTATTACTTTATTGGCATCTAAACTCCAATTAATTTTTGTTTCATTTTTATCTATTTTTTTTGCATAGGTAGAATCGGAATGAACTTGGTCTATAAATTTTGCCTTACCATTTTCTATATTTTTTAAACTTTCAATTAATAAATCTGAACCTATCAATGAAAGTTTTGTTTGAATTTCACCATAGATTGCGCGCTGATCCAATGCTAACTCTTTTGACGCTAACACGGGTCCACTATCTAATTTTTCTTCTATCTTCATTATGCTTACCCCTATTTTTTTATCTCCGTTCATTATAGCTCGCTGGATGGGTGCTGCCCCTCTCCATTTTGGCAACAATGATGCGTGGATGTTTATAAATCCATGTTTTGTTGTTTTTAGAATATTTTTTGGAATTAATTTTCCGTAAGCAACAACAACAGCTATATCTGCAGATAAACTTTTAATAAAATTATATTCCTCATTATTATTTAAATTTTCAGGATTTCTAACAGGTAAATTATTTTTCTCTGAAAATTTTTGTACAGAAGAAACATTGATTTTTTGTCCTCTCTTCGATTTTTTAGGTGGCTGAGTATAAATGCTTAAAATTTCAAATTTGTTATTAATTAAAGCTTCAAGGGCGGGCACCGAGAACTCTGGAGTTCCCATGAATACTATTTTGAGTGACATGAATTTATTTTTGAATTTAAATTACAATTCTATCAAGCTGTTCTTTTTGCTTTGTAAGTTTTTTAACAATCATTGATTTTTTTAATTTTGATAAATAGTCAATAAACAAAATTCCCTCTAAATGATCGATCTCGTGCTGGATGCATGTTGCAAGCATGCCTTCTGCCACAAGTTCTTTGGGCTGTCCATAATAATCCAAATATTTTACATGGCACTTATCTGATCTAGCGATTTCAGCAAATTGACCGGGCACTGACAAACAACCCTCTTCATATATTGAATTATTTGTGGATTTTGCAATTATTTCTGGGTTTACAAAGCACATTGGATTTTTTCTTTCCACTTGTTTTTCATCACTTGTACTTTCTGATTTATCGCGCCACCTAATATCAAGAACTATAACCCTTTTGGGCACACCGACCTGTATAGCAGCTAGTCCAATTCCTGGAGCTGCATACATCGTCTCTAACATATCATTCATGAGTTTTTGTAAATCTTCATCCACTCCTTCTACTGCTAAGGATTTTTCTCTTAAAAGCTTGTTTGGTTCAGTTAAAATTTCTCTCAAAGCCATATCAGTATGAATAAATTATAAGATTATTATAGTCAAGCAATTGCAGTTTTATAAATAAGAAATAATTAGATTCTAACAGGAAGCGCTTCACTCAAAATAGTATTTCTTATTTTCTTTAAATTCATTTTATTCAAAATACTATTTAAGAAATATATTGTTTCTGTGTCTAAATCACGAATATCGTCTTCTCCAATTATTTCTATAATTTTAAGCATGAGTAAACCTGTTTGATTTTGATTTACGAGATCTTGCAAATTTTGAGGGATTGTTAGTTGAGAAGAAATGTTGCTAAAATCTAGATCGCTAGGTAAAGAAACGCCGTCGACTCTAAGAGATTCTAAAACAATAATATCCTTTATAGAAAGAAAATATTTTTTGTTTTTTTTGATATTTTTATAAACAGTTTTAAAGTCCTTTTCAGTCCTACTTATTTCTTCATTGTTATCCAAAAAATGTTTTAAAACCTTTGACCTATGCAATATATCATTGTCAAATTCGATTTGTTTTATGGTTATTGAGTTTTGATCTAAATTTTGTCTTACCAATTCACGATAACTTTCTGGAATTTCATCAGGATCAATAGCCTTCAAAATATTTGATAGTTCTTCAGAATAAATGTTAAGCAACTTATCTTTTATAAATAAATCTTTGAGTAAAAAAGCTAAATCGAGTTTTTGTACTATATTACTGCTCAATAGAACGCTTTGATAAAGCAAAGCTCTAGCCTTGTAATTGGGTAAGTTTTTATAAACTTCTGTCGCATTTATTAACTGGTTAAAATTAAAAAACATTTCTAGATAAATTTTATAAATTTCATCTTTTTCAAAGGAATTTTCCGCTGCGGCTTGTTCGTAAGCTAATATTACATCTTCGTTCTCAAAATCATTTAGTTGAATCAGATTAGCAGAAGAAAGATAACGCCATATATATTGATCCGTTTTATCATTTGGCTCATATTCAAAGTTATTACTTGTAATATGAGATAAGTAAAAATTTAAAAGATTATTATCTAAAATTTTTTGGGTTGTTTTCTCTGTGAGCCCCAACAAGAAATTAATTTTATCTTCAAAAAACTTATCCTTAAAACCTCGTTCTATTAATAGGTCTAAAACTAGTTGTGCTTCATCTTTCTGGTCATTATTAATCAAACAATAGACTGTAAATTTATCCAAATAATTATTTTGAATATCCTTGTCTATAAAATTTGTCTTCTCGCATGCCGATTTTATATCTGCAGATGAAAGATATTCGTTAATCAAAAATTTTACCGCTTTTGCCTCTCGACCCACTGTTGGATTATTTTTCAATAAAGTTTCTAGATCCTGGAATCTTTGATTCTTAATTAACCAATCTATTTTTATTTTCAAAAACTCCCCGGAAGTTAAATTAGTCTTAGGAGGATGAGCATTGGTAAATAAGACTTGAAAAAGTAAATCCTCAGAAAGTTTAGATAATTTTAATTTGCTAATTCTTTTTAAAATATTTTTGATATCTTCTCCATTTGACTTTGACCACATATTTAAACTAAAATTATTGTCTTCTGGATCAAATATACCAATTACAGGTTGTTCAAAATTATTAATTTTTTGTTCGTCAATCTTTATTGTTATTTTATTTACATCGTCAGATAGTATCGGGCTTTTTATAGTGATTTTTTTTTCATTACTAATTTGATTACTTTGTTCATTTTGGTTTTCTTTCTTTTTCCATATATCCACAGGATCAGCTGCAAAGGCAAAGTTTGAAATTATTATTGTAAAAAAGATTGTAATTTCTTTTAATTTATTTAAGTGTGATAAGCTTATCATTACTAATTTCTTGCTTAATAAGTTTATTTGGTGTTGCTATTTCTATTTTATCAAGCAAAAATATTGCTAATAAGAAAATTAAAGCAAATAAAATAATTTTGATTGCAAGTTTGTTCCTTATCAAGCTTCTATTAGTTTTCGGTTGTAATCTAAGTTGCATAATTATTAAATTGTATTTAAACTCGCAAATTAAGACAAAATTGTGAAAAATCAAATTTAAAATTTTCAGGTTAACGGTGAAAAAAAACCTTGTTTTATTGGGAATGATGGCTGTTGGGAAAACAACCCTAGGGAAAATTGTGGCAAAAAAACAAGAATTAAAATTTATAGACATTGACGCAAGTATTGAAAAAAAAAACTCTATGACGATTAAGGAAATTTTTAAAAAAAAAGGTGAAAAATTTTTTAGAATGGAAGAAGAAAATGAGATATTGAAATCTTTGGAAAAAAACAATTGTGTAATTGCTTTGGGTGGAGGAGCGTTTATGAACAAAACTGTCAGAGAAAATATTTTGAAAAATGCTATATCGATTTGGTTAAGCGTTGATATAAAAACTTTAAATCAAAGGATAAAATGGAATCGGAAAAGACCACTACTAAAAGAAGAAAACAACCAAAAAAAAATAACGGAGTTATACGCCGAAAGGAAAAACATTTATAAACTAGCTAATCATCAAATCGCATGTGATAAGCTTAGCAAGAAGAATATTGCAGAAAAAATAATAGCATTATATGAAAAATACTAAAATTGTTGTTAATACTAAAAGCAAGTCATACCCAATTTATTTTGGAGATGGAAATTTAAATACAACAGGTACATTAATTAAGAAAAATCTGCCTAATGTAAAAAAAATATGCATTATCAGTGATAAAAACTTACCTTTGGTATTATTGAAAAAATTAAGCAAATCTTTAAAAAAATATAATCCCAAAATTTATAGGTTATCCGTAAGTGAAAAAATAAAAAATTTTAAAATTGCTTATCAATTAATAGAAAATATGCTCAATGATAATTTTAATAGATCGGATTGTATAATTTCCTTTGGTGGTGGAATTTTGGGTGATTTGTCAGCTTTTATTTCTAGTCTTACCAAAAGAGGAGTAAAATTTATTAATATTCCAACAACGCTTTTGGCGCAGGGCGATGCTTCAATTGGTGGAAAAACTGCAATTAATTCAAGCCAGGGAAAAAATCTTATAGGCACCTTTTATCAACCTGAGTTTGTATTAGTAGACATATCAATGCTTAATAGTTTACCTCGTAGAGAAATAATTTGTGGATATGGTGAAATACTAAAACATTCATTAATTTTAGATAGAAAATTTTTTTTATGGCTTTCTCTAAATGCAAAAAAAATAATAAATAATAAAGATAATAATCTTTTAATGATGGCAGTTATACGAAGTTGTAAAATTAAATCTAAAATAGTCAATAGAGATGAAAGAGAAAAAAATTTAAGAATGATTTTAAATTTTGGCCATACTTTTGCACACGGTTTTGAAGGAGCAAAAAATTTTTCTAAAAAATTAAGTCACGGCGAAGCTGTGTTGCTTGGCATGATGATGGCTAGTCAACTATCTTATCAAAAAAAACTATTATCACTAAAAGATTTAACGTTAATTAAAAAACATTATCTTAGTTTAAATTTACCAATGAAAATTAATAAATTTTTTAAAAAGAAAGAAATTAATAAAATTATTTCTTTTATGAAGAAAGACAAAAAAAATTTAAATGAAAAAATAAATTTGATTCTTATAAAAAAAATAGGAAAAACAACACAACCCAATAGTTTTGCTGTCAATAGTAGCGAGATTAAAAAGTTTTTGACTGTACAGTATATTTAAAAAAAAATCATTTTATTTCAATTTCCAAAGCATGAATCTTATTTTTCATTTCATCATTTAAAATAGAAAAAATTGCTTTGTGCGCGTCTATTTTTACCATATTTTTTAATTTTTCTGATTTTATTATAAGTTTAAAATGAAACTTGTTAGAATCAAATGATTTATGTTTGGTATGCAAATATGAATTATCAATTAATGATATTTGCTCTGGATTGAGTTCGTTATTAATTTTTGTTTTTACCTTTTCTAAAAAAGTTATCATTTCACTTTTCAAATCTTAGAACATATAATAGTTTTAAACAATGAAAAATATTTGTGAATGGGACAATTGTAAAGAAACTGGCAAATTTAGAGCGCCAACAGAAAGAGATAATATTAAAAATTTTAGATGGTTGTGCGAAGAACATATAAAACTATTTAATAATAACTGGAATTATTTTGATGGTATGTCACAAAATGAAATTGAAAACTTTTTAAAATCAGATTTAACTTGGCATCGCCCTACACAAAAATTTGGTTCTGTAGATAATTTTTTTAATATTTTATGGAATAATTCTCTAAACGATAAATTTAAAATTTTCAAAGAAGAAGAATTTATTCATGTTAATAAAAATAAGAAATTGTGTGAAAAAGATAAAGATGCTTTTAGAATTATGGACCTGGAATTCAGTGCAGACTGGACAACTATACAAAAAAAGTTTAAAATTCTTGTAAAAAAATTTCACCCTGATAAACATTCTGGTAGCAAACAATATGAGGATAAATTAAAAAAAATAACCTTGGCCTACAGCCATTTAAAAATGATAATGATAACAAAGTAATAGGTATGACCAATTTAGCTGAGCTAGTTCCAGATATTAAAATTTCCATAAATCAAATTTTTGGAATTAATACAGACATGAAAGTGGATGGTTTTTCAAAAAAAAATGAATTCGTGCCTGAAATTGATAGCAACTACAAATTTGACAGAGATACAACTTTAGCAATCATTTATGGTTTTGCTTTTAACAAACGTGTTTTAATTCAAGGCTATCATGGAACAGGAAAATCAACCCATATTGAACAGGTCGCTGCGAGATTAAATTGGCCCTGCATTAGAGTTAATTTAGATGGTCACATAAGTCGTATAGATTTGATAGGCAAAGATGCGATTGTAATTAAAAACAACAAGCAAGTTACTGAATTCAAGGAAGGTATACTTCCCTGGTCAATCCAAAATCCAGTCGCTTTAGTATTTGATGAGTATGATGCCGGTCGACCAGATGTCATGTTCGTAATACAACGAGTGCTTGAACATGAAGGAAGTTTTACTTTATTGGACAAAAATAAAGTTTTAAAACAACATCCATTTTTTAGATTGTTTGCAACAACAAACACAATTGGATTGGGCGATACGACAGGCCTTTACCAAGGCACTCAACAAATAAACCAAGGCCAAATGGATAGATGGAATATAGTAACAACTTTAAACTATCTTAAATTTGATAAAGAGCTAGAAATCGTCCTAGCTAAAGCTAATAATTTTAACAACAAAGAAGGTAAAGAAATTGTTTCAAATATGATTAAGGTTGCGGATTTAACCAGAAAAGGATTTGTCAGTGGAGATATTTCTACTGTCATGAGTCCTCGAACAGTTTTATTCTGGGCAGAAAATTCTGAAATATTTAAAGATGTAGGTTATGCATTTAGAGTAACGTTTCTCAATAAATGCGATGATTTAGAAAAAAATATAATCGCAGAATACTATCAAAGATGTTTTGGTGATGATTTGCCAGAATCCTCAATCAATATCAAAATTTAAACTATTGAAATGAATGAAAAGGAACTTATAAAAGAAAGATTTAAAGCGGCAATTTCGTCTGCTGTTAAAGTTATTTCAGAACAGTTCGATCTAGAGGTTAAATTTGGTAATAATATAAATAAAAAAAAGGATTTATTGAATTTACCTGAAGTAGCAAACCTTAGAAGTTTGCAAGACTTCACTAATCTAAGAGCTTTTGCTGACTCCGAGGCCTTAAAAATAAAATATATGGATAAGAAAATCTATCATGAAAATGAACCAAAGGGAACAATGGCTAAAGCGTTGTATGCTATAGCTGAAAAAATAAGATATGAAAAAATAGGATCTGACAAATTAAAAGGTGTCAAAAATAATATAACCCAATGCTACGAAAATAAATTTAAAAATAAAAAAATTGAAGAAATTAAAACTGAAGCTGATGTATCTATTTCAGAAGCATTTGAATTATATTTAAGAAGCCATTTTTTTAAAATAAAACAAAATAGTGCTACGAAAAAAGTTTTAAGTTATTGGAAAAATCTATTCGATAAAAATTTAAAAATAAAGCTTAAAACACTAGATAATTGTGTTAAAAACCAAAGTGAATATAATCACATTATAGCAGAATTGATTGATAACCTTGATTTTGAAGACTCAGATTCTAAAGAAAAGGAAGAAAAAAGCGAAACTCCAAAAGATGATTCATTATCTGAAAACAGCAATGAAGAAAATAATTCAACTGACGCTGAAGCAGAAAAGGATCGAAGCGATGCTGAATTCAATATCGTAGACAGTAGTATAGATTCTCTTAATGAAGATGATAACTTAAATCAAAGTGAAACAAAGGAAGTTAGAGGAGATCCAAGTTTACAGAAAAAGGGACAAAAAAATTTATTAAAAGACAAATATAAAATATTTACTAATGAATATGATGAGGTGAAGGAAGCAGAAAACTTAGAAAATGAAGATGAAATTATTAGGCTTAGAAAAAATCTGGATCAACAACTTACCAATTTACAAAACATAATTGCTAAACTGGCCAACAAGTTACAAAGACAGTTATTAGCTAAGCAAAATAGATCGTGGGAATTTGATTTGGAAGAAGGCATGTTAGATGCTTCAAAACTATCAAGGGTGATCATTGATCCGTTGTATTCTCTATCTTATAAAAATGAAAAAGAAATTGAGTTTAAGGATACTGTAGTTACGTTACTTATTGATAATTCCGGCTCCATGAGAGGAAGGCCAATATCGGTAGCGGCAATTTGTGCGGACATATTATCCAGAACATTGGAAAGATGCGCCGTCAAAGTAGAAATATTAGGATTTACGACAAAAAACTGGAAAGGTGGCAAGAGCAGGGAAAAATGGAACTCAAATAACAAACCCAGAAATCCAGGACGATTGAATGATCTAAGACATATTATTTATAAAGCTGCGGATAAACCTTGGAGACAATCAAAAAAAAATCTTGGATTAATGCTCAAAGAAGGCCTGCTAAAAGAAAATATTGATGGCGAGGCGCTTTTGTGGGCTTTTAATAGACTTGAAAAAAGAAAAGAAGAAAGAAAAATATTAATGATCATTTCAGATGGGGCACCAGTAGATGATTCTACTCTGTCGGTAAATTCAGGTGATTATTTGGAAAAACATCTTAAACAAACTGTTAAATGGATTGAAGAAAACTCAAATGTTGAAGTTCTAGCGGTTGGTATAGGTCATGATGTGACGAGATACTATAAAAAAGCTATAAAAATTGCTGATGTTCAAGAACTTGGAGATGTAATGGTTAACCAACTAGCAAAACTTTTCTCAGAAAAAGCAAAAAATACTATACATTAATTTTTTTATTACTGCTTGAAATTTCTTGAATACGATAAAGCAAAAACCTAAAAGGTATTAACATTGCTAACGCAACAAAAATTTTCACAGACAAATCACCAAACGACAAAGTTACCCAATTTATTCCGGTTCCATAAAATGAAATTGAAAAGAATAAAAAAGTATCAATGCTTGAACCAATTAATGACGAAGTTAATGGAGCTATAAACCATATTTTTTTTCTTAACCTATCAAAAATATGTACATCAATTAATTGCGCAACCAAAAATGCGGTTCCGGATCCAATTGCAATTCTAATCGAAATTAAATCTGAATAATTTGTTGAAAAATAAAGTGTTAAAAATATCCCTAACGCAAAACCTAAATATACAATTCTTTTTGCAGTATTTTTTCCGTACCTTCTGTTTGATAAATCAGTTATTAAAAATGCTACCGGATAACTAAAAGCACCGTAGGTTAATAGATTTTTTAGACCAAAATAATTTATAGGAAATTGAACAAGATAATTAGATAGAGCAACCACAGAAGCCATCAGAAATGCTAACAGAAAAAATAATTTATTTTCTATCTTGATCATTAACTATCAAGCTTTAGTGATAATTTGGTTTTTAAGTCCTTTTGCTCTTTTTGAAAGTTTATGAGTTTTGACCGTCTTTAAAAAATTATCTAAACCACCTTTATAATCTACTGTTCTTAGCGCTGCATTAGAGACTTGCAACTTAATATTTCTTCTTAAAATTTTACTTTTAAAAGTTACTTTTTTTAAATTCGGAAAAAACTTTCTTTTTGTTTTATTATTAGCATGACTCACTTTATGTCCTTTCAAAGGAGATTTGCCTGTAAGTTCACATTTTCTTGACATGTTTAAATTTTCTAAGAAGTATATAAATGCAGTCTGTTGTATGGTCAAGTTAATATATTAAAATATTGACAACCATAATATCGAGGAATAGGTATATTTTGAGATTTCTAAATGGAAGTATACTTGCCTATAGAACCACATAATTAATTTAATGAATACAACACTATCTATAGCTTTTTTAGCTGGATTAATTAGTTTTTTGTCACCTTGTGTTCTTCCTTTAATACCTGGATATATTTCTTATATTTCCGGAACATCATTTGACAAACTAGTTGAAAAAAAAAAGAATTTAGTAGTTATTAAAACAATTTTTTTTACTTTAGGTTTTTCTTTTGTTTTTATAGCTTTAGGCTCAACAGCTTCATTTATTGGAAAGTTTTTTTTGACTAACTCTGATATTTTCAGAATTATTGCTGGGCTAATTATAATATTTTTTTCACTCCAGTTAATTGGAATTATTAATTTTAAATTTATGAACAAAGATATAAGAATTTTTACAGATCAATATAGTCACAACTTAGCTTTTCCAGTGCTAGTTGGAGCTGCTTTTGGATTTGGCTGGACTCCTTGTATAGGTCCCATTCTTGGTTCAATTTTAACTTTAGCTGCAATAGAAACAAATATTAGCAAAAGTATCTATTTACTATCATCTTATTCTCTAGGTTTAGCAATACCCTTTATTATATCAGGAATTTTGATTGATAAATTTTTATTTTTTTCAAAAAATTTTAGAAAATATATATCAACAATTACAAAAATAGGTGGAACTATTTTATTATTAACTGGAATAGCAATTTTAACAGGACAGCTTCAAGTTTTAGGATTTTTTATATTAGAATACTTTCCTGCCTTAGGTAATCTAGGTTAGTTATAAGTTCTTACCAATAGCGTCTTTTATATTATTTAACCCTTCGACTTTTAAAATTTGAATTAATTCCTTTTTAATATTTTTTACAATCGAAGGCCCTTTGTAAACTAAACCGGTATAGAGTTGTAAAAGTGAAGCGCCTGCAATAATTTTTTCGTAAGCTGATTTTCCTGAATTAACGCCACCAACTCCAATAATTGGAATTTTGCCATTAAGTTGCTTATAAAATTTTTTAATCATATTAGTTGATATTTGTTGTAAAGGTTCCCCTGAGAGTCCACCTTCTTCTTTTTTAAAATCGCTAATTAACTTATCTTTATTACTATTCGTAGTATTAGTAAGTATTATTCCAGAAATATCATTTTTTATTGCAGTATCTGCAATTTCAGAAATATGATTATCTTTAATATCTGGTGAAATTTTTAATAAAAGTGGAATATTTATTTTGTTTTCACTTTTTATTTTATTAAGAGCTAGCAAAAGATCCTCGAGCTTTTTTTGATCGTGAAAATCTCTTAACCCCTCGGTATTTGGTGAAGAAATATTAACTGTGATGTAATCTGCTATATCAAAAAAATTCTTCAATCCTATGCAAAAGTCGTTCTTTTGATCTTTGGTATTTTTATTTGGTCCAATATTAATTCCCACTACACCTTTCTTTTTTTCAGATTTAATTCGGTTTTTTATTATTTCAATGCCGTCATTGTTAAATCCCAGCCTATTAATCAAAGCACTATCATCTTCAAGTCTGAATATTCTTGGTTTGGGATTTCCAAATTGTTTTAAAGGTGTGACTGTTCCAATCTCTATAAATCCAAAACCAAATTTCAATAATGAATTATAAACCTCGCCGCTTTTATCAAAACCCGCCGCAAGACCTATGGGATTAGGAAAATTTTTTCCTAGCAATTCAATATTTAAAATTTGTTCGTCTTCAACCTCAAACATTTTTCTCGGTAGATAATTAAATTTAAGTGATTTAATAGCTAAGTCGTGTGTTGTTTCAGGATCTAGCTTAAATAAAAAAGGTCTTAAAACAGAAAACATTATTTAATACATTTGTTTATTAACTCAATAGTTTCTTTAATGCCAAAAAAACTTATAAAAAATCCCATTCTTGGACCATCTTGATCTCCAAAAATTATTTCATAAATTGCTTTAAACCATTCTCTTAGATTTTCTTTATATCCATTATCTTTGCCCACCGAATATACAATTGTTTGTATGGCTTCTGGATCCATTTGATCCTTACAATCATTTAATCTATTAACTAGATCTTGTAGTGCCTTTTTTTCTTTTTCATTCGGTTTTCTATGTTTTTTATTTGGCTGAACAATATCTTTGAAATATTTTAAAGCATACTCTACCAGACTATCTAAAATTGGATGTTCTGAAGCTTTTATATCTTTTTTGTATTTTTTGATAAACTTCCACAAAACATCTTTATCTGCTGCATTACTGGTTCCAACTAAATTTAACAGAAAAGAAAATGGCATCACTGATTTTTCTTTTGGAGGATTCCCGTTATGAACATGCCAAACTGGATTAAGTAATCTGTGTTGAGTATCTTGTTCACTAAACTTGTCTATGCAAGACAAATATTCGTCGACAGCTTTCGGAACAACATCTGCATAGAGTTTTTTTGCTCTTTTTGGATTTTGATACATATATAAAGCTAAACTTTCTGGAGATGCATACTTTAACCACTGCTCAATGGTTATTCCATTTCCTTTAGATTTAGAAATTTTTTCACCTTTTTCATCCAAAAATAATTCATAAGCAAAACCATTTGGACTTTTCTTTCCCAAAGTTTGACAAATTTTGCTTGAGAGGATTGCGCTTTCAATCAAATCTTTTCCATACATTTCATAATCAACATCAAATGCATACCATCTCATTGCCCAATCTACTTTCCATTGCAGTTTACATTTTCCATTTGTAACTTCAGTCTCAATTTTTTTACTACCATTTTTATAAATAATTTTCCCTTCTTTTTTCTTTATTTCAATGATCGGAACTTCTAAAACTTGTCCCGTTTCAGGACAGATCGGTAAAAATGGACTATAAGTTTTTTGTCTTTCTTTTCCCAAAGTAGGCAATATAATTTCCATAATCTGCTCATATTTTTCTAGAATCAAAAACAGTGTATTGTTAAAAATTCCTTTTTTATATGTATCTGTTGAGCTTCGAAAAATGTAGTTAAATTTAAATTTATCTAAAAATTTTTTTAACATTTCATTGTTGTGTTCTCCAAAACTTTTAAATTTTTTGAATGGATCGGGTATATTAGTTAAGGGCTTGTGTAAATTTTTTTCTAAAATTTCTTTGTCTGGAATATTGTCTGGTACTTTTCTCAAGCCATCCATATCGTCAGAAAAAGTTATAATTTCAGTTGGAATATCAATAATTTGTTTTATGGCATGAACTATCATTGTGGTTCTTGCAACTTCCGCAAATGTTCCGATATGAGGTAAGCCGCTAGGACCGTAACCCGTTTGTAAAGTAATTTTTCCCTTTTCTTCGTAAATTTTTTGTCTTTCTTTTACTAACTTTCTAGCCTCAACAAATGGCCAAGAGCTGGTAGCTTGAATTATCGAATTATCAATCACGATATAAAAGATTTATTAAATTTTGTAAGTAAAATACAGGTATAATTAGGTCTTATTATGTTGAATTTCAAATATTTTGAAATAACCTCCCACTTCAAAAATGAATAATAACAAAACCGTTTTTTTTGCAATTGGTGTGCTCCTAATAACGTTGGGAACATTTATGCTTATACCATTTTTTGTACAATTTATATATGATGAGAGAAATGGTACTTTTTTATCATCGGCATCAATAACTATCTTCATTGGAATATTGCTTGTTCTAACCAATCTTGAGGAAAATAAAAAACTAAATTTACAACAAGCTTTTCTTCTAACAACTTTGTCCTGGCTAAGTATAGCTATTTTTGGGTGTATACCTTTCTTACTATCCAATCTTAATTTATCGATCGTTGATGCCTTTTTTGAAAGCATGTCAGGAATAACAACAACTGGATCAACTATTATTACTAATCTGGATAATGCTCCAAAGAGTATTCTGATATGGAGAGCTATTTTACAATGGCTTGGTGGCATAGGAGTTATTGTAATGGCAATAACTGTACTTCCGTTATTAAATGTTGGTGGAATGCAATTATTTAGAATGGAAAGTTCTGATACTACAGAAAAAATTTTGCCGAGAACACGTGAAGTAACCATAATAATTTCAGCAATTTATCTTACGTTAACTTTTGCTTGTGGAGCTGCCTATTGGCTCGTTGGAATGAATATTTTTGATAGTATTGCGCATTCCATGACAACTATTGCAACCGGTGGTTTCTCTACTTATAGCAGTTCAATTGGCTATTTTCAAAATCCGAAAATTGAAATTATTGCAATAATTTTTATCGTACTGGGTAGTATACCTTTTATTGCTTATTTAAAATTTGTAAAAGGTGACCAAAAAATATTTTTCAAAGATGTCCAGATTAAAGGTTTAATTTATATTTTTATTGTTTCTATTCTATTAATGCTTTTGTATTTACTGCTCAGTAATAAAGAATATAGCTTTGCGGAAAATTTAAGAATATCTACTTTTAACGTTGTTTCAATCTTATCAGGAACAGGGTATGTAACATCTGATTTTAGTTTGTGGGGTAAATTTCCACTAATTTTTTTCCTTTTTTTAATGTTTATCGGAGGCTGTGCTGGATCAACAACTTGTGGAATTAAAATATTCAGATTTCAAATACTTGGGCTTTTTATATTAAATCAAATTAAAAAACTAATTTATCCACACGGTATATTTCCCATGAAATATAATAATGAAAAAATCAGTAATCCATTTATATATTCAATAATGACTTTTATATTTCTTTATTTTTTCATTTTTTTCATTTTGGCTGCACTTCTATCTTTAGACGGCTTAGATTTCGTTACAGCACTATCTGGTTCTGCTTCAGCAATATCAAATGTGGGGCCTGGATTGGGAGACGTCATCGGACCTAATGGCAATTATAGTGATTTACCTAACTTTTCTAAATTAAGTTTGTCTTTAGGTATGCTGCTTGGTAGGCTAGAGTTGTTTGCAGTATTAGTTTTATTTTTTCCCTCATTTTGGAAAAACTAAAACTTTTTTAAGTGTTTTATGGAAATAGTTAAAAAACAAACATTATCAGAAACGTTTTCCGTTTATTTAGATAGACGGATGGTTCGAATTCTTTTACTTGGAATTATAAGTGGATTTCCATGGGTTCTCATTGGAAGTAGTCTTAGCCTCTGGCTTAAAGAAGACGGTCTTAGTCGTAGTACGATCGGTTGGGCAGGATTAATATTTGGCGTTTATGCAATTAATTTTCTTTGGGCTCCGGTCATCGATAGAATTCGTATTCCCTGGTTAACCAATAAAATTGGTCATCGTCGTGGCTGGATTGTAACCATGCAATTTATTATTTTAGTTAGCTTAGTCTTCTGGAGCACAATTGATCCAACAGCAAATCTTTGGGCGGTAATTGCAATTGGCTTGATCATTGCTATTGCCTCAGCAACTCAAGACATAACCGTAGATGCTCTAAGAATTGAACAAATTGGAGAAAATGAAGGTATGTCAATGCAAGCGGGAGCGGCTATGGCAGTTGTTGGTTGGTGGACTGGATATAAATTAGGCGGAGTTGTTGCGCTAAACGCCGCACAATATTTTCAAAATGCCGGAATTGAAAATTACTGGCAAACTACTTTTTTGGTTCTCGGTATAATTATAATTGCTTGCAACATCGGCTTAATGTTCGTTCATGAACCACAACCTACCGAAAGACAAATAGCTCAAAGACAAACTGATCAAATGATAGAAGAAAAGTTAGGATCTTCTGGAACTATAACAAAAATAATTGCGTGGATCAGCGGAACAATTGGCGGTCCTATAATAAGTTTTTTTAAACGTAATGGTCTTGCTATTGCTTTAGGCATTCTAGGATTTGTATTTCTTTTTAAAATTGGGGAGGCTTTTCTTGGACGTATGTCCATTGTCTTCTACAAAGAAATGGGATTTTCTAAAGGTGATATTGCTCTTTATTCTAAAGGTATAGGTTGGATTACCACAGTCGTATTTACACTCCTGGGAGGTATGTTTGCAATACGTTCTGGAGTAGTGAAAGCAATGTTTGTCTCTGGAATATTAATGGCAGCTACAAATCTTTTGTTTGCAGCTCTGGCCTGGTCTGGAAAATCTGAGTTACTTTTTGCCGCTGCTGTATTATTAGATGATATTGCAGCAGCATTCGCAACTGTTGCTTTTGTTGCTTTCATCTCGCTATTGGTAGATAGAACATATACGGCAACTCAATATGCATTGCTTGCCTCAATAGGAACACTTGGTCGAACTACATTAGCGGCCTCTTCAGGAGAATTAGTTGATTGGCTAAATGGGGATTGGGGCGTATTTTTTGTAATTACCACAGTTATGGTAATACCTTCTTTAATTTGCCTATGGTTTATTCGCAATAAACTCAAATTGCACAGTGAGAAGCAATAACTCTGTAATAAACGTCTACAAAAAAAAAAATATAAAATCTAAGGTTGTTACACAACTTTTATACGGAGACACATTTAAAAAATTAAAAAAAAATGGAGTATGGATAAAAATTAAAAATGATAAGGATAATTACAAAGGCCATATAAAAAACAAAAATTTTCAACCCAATCAAAAAAATACTCATAAAATTTGTAATTTATCTGCAGCACTTTACTCAAAACCACACAGTAAATACAAAATAAAAAATAAACTTAGTTTTGAATCAAAAATAAAAGTTTTAGAAAAAAAAGGTGATTTCTATAAATTTGATCATCTATGGATTAAAAAAAGAGACTTAAAAAAAACAAACGTCATAACAAAAAATCCTTTTTATAGTATTAAAAAATTTGTTAATGTAAAATATAAGTGGGGAGGCAAACATTTTAGTGGAATTGATTGCTCGGGACTTATTCAATTATTTTTCAATTATAATAATAAATTCTGCCCTAGAGATGCTAAAGATCAAATTAAATATTTTAAAACAAAAGTTGAATTAAGAAATATAAGAAAAAATGATTTAATTTTTTGGAAGGGTCATGTAGCTATTGTTATTTCAAAAAGCAAACTAATTCATGCCTATGGACCATTTAAAAAAGTTGTTGTTATGCCTATTAAAAAAACAATTAATAGGATTTATAAAACGGCAAATCTAAAGATAATTGGAATTAGAAGAATTGGCTGATATGATAAAGAGTGGCGACAAGATGGTTTTTTTATAGTTTAAAAAGACGTCGGAGAAAATAGTATTTGAATACACGAGATCAT
>Ga0208570_1000220_pt1 | contig 25712 bp, 27 predicted proteins | sample DeeseametaMP1202_FD_184192 | JGI IMG/M metagenome (GOLD analysis project Ga0208570, IMG submission 184192) | Marine microbial communities from the Deep Indian Ocean - MP1202 (SPAdes) | ecosystem: Environmental > Aquatic > Marine > Oceanic | place: South Indian Ocean | collected 2011-03-08
TACGCCACCCGGTAGTCGCTTTACTTTTGCCACCAACGTTTATGCGCCTATGATGAATGGCGTTCATCGAGCTGCTGACGACCCAGGACGTTACGCCCAGGAACGCGTTGCGTTTACCGTCATAACCTATTTTTCACCTTCTATGGCTTATGAAGTGTCCGATGAATTGTCTGTAGGGCTTTCGGTCAATTTCAACTACTCAGGGATGGGCATGGAGCTGCCAATACGGGAGCCGCATTTAGCTTTTTTCTTCCTACAAAACCCTTGGGTGGTGGATAATTTTTGTAATGGCAATAGGGGGGGTAATGATCCGACAATTCCAGAGCTCAATATATGCAGCACGGTTTTGAGCCCCTATGAAGAACTCACCAGTTTGCAGTTTGAAGTGGATCAGCCCGATGCGATTGGTTATAACTTTGGTTTGTTGTGGAGCCCCAGACCATGGGTCACCTTCGGTTTCGCCTATAACTCCAGAATTCTTGCTAGCATGGATGGTGAATTCAATTTTCCGGTGGCCGATAATTTTAAGCAATTTTTGGTAACCGCCATGAGTGGGGGAGTATACACAGCAGCGGTTGGCGCTGTAGGTTCGATTGTGGATCTACCCACCGCGGAGGAAATTCAAAATGGTTCCAAGGGAAAACTGAACGTGACCTATGAGCTGCCTCAACGGTTGAATTTTGGAGTTAGCCTGCAGATTACACCCAAGTGGAAAACCAACGTCGATGTTCGATGGACAGAATGGTCCGCTTTTAGCGACATAAATCTAAATTTTAGCGAAGACTCTGGACTGCTGAAGTGGGGGGCTTTAGCGGATGCTGTGGGCAACGGAGGAGCCAATGGTATATCCGGGAACGCGGTTAAATATCGACTCGGATTGCAAGATGTAACCTATTGGGGAATGGGGATGGAATACCAGTACAGTGATCGATTGGCGTTGCGTGCCGGCTTCGAGTCCCGTCCAGGGGCCGTGCCAAAGGATCGACCCAATGCCTTCATTCCAATTAATGATGGTGATCTATATTCAGCAGGATTCGGTTACGATATGGAAGGTGATAATCACTTTGATGTTGGGTTCGGCTATTTTCGTTCTAAAACCCATTATCCACCCTGCTCGGCGGTGGTGGGTAACGGTTGTGACCCCAATCAAGTTGTATATCCGCCTTATTCCGGTCAGGATTTAACTACGGATGTCACTTTTTTCCTGGTCGAGGTCATGTACCAAAAACATTTTTAGAATGAGAATTTCTTGCTACCGGGTCTTTTTAGAAGGGTCCGGGATTCCGAGCAGGTATCGAACCACGCCAAGCGTTTCTTCAGTATGTGCAGCTACTCGCTCTGGAGAAGACGGATCGAAATCACTTAGTGGTATGAGGACTTTGAGTGTTGCTGAATAAAAAACGGAGCTGCCTACTACCATACTGGCAGTATGAACAGGGTCGTTATGACGCGGCTTCAATTCTCCGTTCTCGCAGCCCTGATTGAACAGTTCCCAGGCTGTCAGTATCAGTTGGTTGGAATCCTCATAGATTGTCCCGGTCGTGGGCTGCTCTTCCGCGTCGGCCACATAACGGAGAATAAGGCGTCCCAGCGTAGGACTCACTACAATGGATTCAATCAAAACTTTCATCGCCCGCTCAAAACGCTCCGCAATGGTGCCGGGCCCCATAAGTGCAGTTTCGAATTCTGAGGCAAGATTGCCAAAAGCATTTTTGAGTGTGGCTTGGTATAGCGTCGGTTTATCTGGGAAATGGTAGAAAAGCCCTGGGCGGGTATAGCCCGCGTCCTCAGCTACATCTTCGAGCCGAGTGGCGTTATAGCCGTATTTGGCAAAATGATGTTCGGCTGATTCCAAAATGAAGGAACGGCTGCGTTCCCCTTTGCTTTTTGGTTTCTTGATGGTCAAAATTTTTCTCTTGATGGGTAGTTAAACAAAATAGCCGGGATTGTTGCCCCCAGCCTGAAGCTATACTCAACAGCGGAACGTCTTAAGAACGTTTATTTTGAGCTAGAGTGTAAACGTCCATAGTTGCAAAAGTCGATACTATTGTAATGAAAGTCAACTAATTATCCTTCTCCCGCTGACCTAAGTGACTATAAATTCCGTTCGACCAGGCCTTGCCAGGCGTTACACCATTAACCCGCTCAGGCAGTCACAATGCAGGACTCTGAAAGCGGACTTATGCCGGAGCGATATATACACAAAAACATATATATGATAATACATATATATGTAACAATACGAGTGTATGTTGATTGCTCGTCTCAGCGTTGGCGCGTAAGCCAGTACGAGGAATCGACTCGAACCAGACAGTGAGAACAATCGGAAGGACAGCGTTAAATCCATGAATCCAGTTAAATTTTACAAGTGCCTGAGTGAGGAAACCCGGCTGCGGTGCCTGCTTATGATAGCGCAAGAAGGCGAACTTTGTGTCTGTGAACTGACTGAAGCCTTAGACGAAATCCAGCCTAAGGTGTCACGTCACTTAGCGCAATTACGATCATGTGAACTGTTGGTTGATCGTCGCCAGGGACAATGGGTGTTTTACAAAATTAACCCCGATTTACCTGAGTGGGCCAAATCCGTGTTATCCGCCACCCGAGAAGCGAATACGGCGTTTCTTAAAAATAATGTGAAAAGGTTGGCCGCCATGGGCGATCGACCTGAGCGTATGAAAGCCTGTTGTTAGTCTCTGTATTGATGACGTGCATGATTGTATACACCTAATGAATGCTGGGGAGACTTATTGTAAATGAGTATTTTTGAACGCTACCTCTCGGTTTGGGTTGCTTTATGTATTGCCGTTGGCGTATTGCTCGGTAACCTGATCCCACAACAGTTTGCGACGATTGCGTCGCTGGAATGGGCACACGTCAATATCGTGGTAGCGGTGCTCATTTGGATAATGATTTACCCAATGATGGTTCAGATTGATTTTTCTGCAATCAAGGATGTGGGTAAAAAGCCGAAGGGGCTAATACTGACTTTGGTAATCAACTGGTTGGTTAAGCCTTTTACTATGGCCGCGTTAGGCTGGCTGTTTTTCAAAGTGTTTTTTGCTTCAATAGTTGATCCACAGAGCGCCAATGAATACATAGCAGGGATGATTCTGCTGGGAGTAGCGCCTTGTACCGCAATGGTATTTGTCTGGAGCCAACTGACAAAGGGTGATCCGAATTATACCTTGGTTCAGGTGTCGGTAAACGACATCATTATGGTGTTTGCCTTCGCCCCGATTGCTGCATTTCTGTTGGGTGTCAGTGATATCACAGTACCTTGGGAAACGCTTTTGCTCTCAGTGCTGTTATACGTTGTTTTGCCTTTGATTGCTGGGGTAGTCACCCGACACCAGCTAGAAAAAGGCCGCGATGGCGTAGGCTTGCATCGCTTTTTAGCTCAGCTAAAACCGTGGTCTGTCATTGGCTTGTTGGGCACCGTAGTTTTACTGTTCGGCTTTCAAGCGCAAACGATCCTGCAACAACCCCAAACCATCGTTCTTATCGCAATACCCCTGTTGATTCAAACCTATGGCATTTTTGTAATTGCTTACGGCGGTGCCCGTATTCTGAAATTGCCACATAACGTCGCAGGTCCTGCTTGCCTGATCGGTACTTCTAATTTTTTTGAATTGGCAGTCGCCGTTGCCATTTCTTTATTTGGTTTACATTCTGGAGCAGCGCTGGCGACGGTCGTGGGAGTGCTGGTTGAAGTGCCTGTAATGTTGTCTTTGGTTTACATAATAAATCGCACGCCACATTGGTTTAATCCCGCGTGAATGCGCCGATCTCGATGGCTCAATAGTCGTCCGCATCGGTAAATACTACAGAAGCACAGGTTGGTTTTATTCAGTTGTATTATTCTGTTGGAGGTATTTATGTCTATTAAAGTTGGAATTAACGGTTTCGGTCGTATGGGGCGCCTGTCTATGCGGGTGTTGTTTGATTGGGACGATGTAACGATAGTTCACATCAACGATCCCGCCGGTGATGCGGCGACGCTAGCGCATCTGTTGACGTTTGATTCTGTGCATGGGCGTTGGCATCATGATGCCGGATACGATGGTAGTACCATGGTCGTCGATGGTCAGTCAATTCCTTGTACCCGTAACAAAGCCATTACAGAAACAGATTGGGCTGGTTGCGATGTGGTTATTGAAGCGAGTGGTAAGATGAAAACCACAGCAGTTCTGCAGGAATATTTGGACCAGGGTGTCAAGCGGGTGGTCGTTACCGCTCCGGTGAAAGAAGAAAGCGTGTTGAATGTCGTCATGGGGGTTAATCATCATCTGTACGACAAAGATCTTCATCCGATTGTTACCGCAGCGTCTTGCACCACAAATTGTCTGGCACCGGTGGTGAAGGTTTTGCAGGATAACCTGGGTATCGTGCACGGGTCGATGACTACCATTCATGATCTGACGAACACCCAGACTATTCTGGATGCGCCACACAAAGACTTGCGCCGCGCCCGAGCTTGCGGCATGAGCATGATCCCAACTACCACTGGTTCCGCGACGGCGATCACGCATATTTTCCCCGAACTAAAAGGCAAACTGAACGGTCATGCGGTGCGCATACCGTTGGCCAATGCGTCAATAACGGATTGTGTGTTTGAAGTCAGCCGGTCCACAACTGAAGCGGAAGTGAATCAATTTTTCCGCACGGCAGCGGAATCAGAATTAATAAATATTCTTGGTTACGAAGAGCGCCCACTGGTGTCCATCGATTATAAAACCGACCCGCGCTCCAGTATTATCGACGCGCTGTCCACCATGGTCGTAAATGGCACCATGGTGAAAATCTATGCTTGGTACGACAACGAATGGGGTTATGCGAACAGGACCGCTGAATTGGTTAGATTGGTCGGTCTTGGCGATCAGGAATAGGCGTGATGAAGTGGCTGGCGCAACTTGCACCGGAAATCCGACAGTATATAGTAGTTACTGGGAATTACTGGGCTTTCACTCTGACCGATGGCGCATTGCGCATGTTAGTGGTGCTGTATTTTTATGATTTGGGGTACAGCCCTTTGGAGATCGCAATGCTGTTTATCTTTTATGAGATATTCGGTGTGATTACCAATTTGGTAGGAGGTTGGCTTGGCGCCCATCTCGGTTTGAATAAAACCATGAACATAGGCTTATTGCTGCAAATTGTGGCATTGGCGATGTTGTTAGTGCCAATCGGGTTGCTGACGGTTCCTTGGGTGATGGCGGCTCAAGCATTGTCGGGAATTGCCAAAGATTTGAATAAAATGAGCGCCAAAAGCTCGATCAAGATGCTGGTTCCGTCGGATGCGCAAAGTCAGCTTTACCAGTGGGTTGCAATTCTGACCGGTTCCAAAAATGCTCTGAAGGGTGCCGGTTTTTTTCTGGGAGGTGTCTTGTTAAGCATGCTGGATTTCAGGGGCGCAGTGACTGCGATGGCGATAGCATTGGCCGTGGTTTGGATTTTCAGTTTGTTCACTTTGAAGAAGGATTTAGGCAAAGCTAAAAGTAAACCAAAATTTACTGAGATATTTTCAAAAAGCGGCGCGATTAACTATCTATCGGCGGCACGCATGTTCCTGTTCGGAGCTCGTGATGTGTGGTTTGTGGTCGCGCTGCCGGTTTATCTGGCGGGTACATTCGGCTGGGACCATTGGACCGTAGGCGGCTTTTTAGCAGCCTGGGTGATTGCCTATGGCATTGTGCAGGGCTTTGCGCCTAAGTTGACGAGCAACAGACACGGGCGTGTTCCTGATGGACGTGATGCCTTGGGCTGGGCGCTGTTACTGGCCGTTACGCCGATTTTGATAGCGGTATCGTTGTCGCTGCAATGGCAGGTTCAACCGGTATTACTGGGCGGTTTGATGGTTTTTGGGGCGCTATTTGCCATAAATTCGTCATTACACAGCTATCTGATCGTCAGCTATGCAGGAGATGACGGAGTATCCCTGGACGTCGGTTTTTATTATATGGCCAATGCTATGGGGCGTTTAATTGGAACGTTGCTGTCAGGCTGGGTGTTTCAGAAATACGGTCTGGAAATGTGCTTGTGGATTTCGGGCCTCTTTATCGGACTGGCCGCTCTAATATCCCTGGGGTTACCTAAGCATCCAACCTCCAAGGCGTTATCGGGTCACGCCTGAAAATTACAGGTCCCTATTGTGAATTTCAGTATGTTCCCCATAGGCGACCTGTGCATAGTTAATGGCGGCAACCAACATTATGCCACCCAACATATTGCCTGCTAACGTGGGTGCGAAGAATTCAAAGAAAAACTGAAACCAGGTAGCGTCTCCTTTCAACACAGCGTAAATTGCCGCAACGGAACCCGCTACAATGTGAGGGAAGTGGGCTAATCCGATCACATAGGTCACCACGATAATAACACCGACTCTCGCCGTTTCCGCAAATGGCATAAGCCAGAGCATCATGGCAATGAGCCAACCGGCAAACACAGCGCGTATCATCATCGTTAGGAATGGTGTGCCGTACTCCGTTGCGGAAATCGCCGACAGCGCCATATCCGCGTTGCCGTGTAATATATCGAAGTTGGCAAGTGTATAGGCAAATAAAGCAGTACCTGCCATATTACCCAGCAACACAACTAGCCACAGTTTCAGTGTACCGATTATGGCAGTAGTGTTGGTTTTTCGCAGTACTTCCAGAACCGGCGCCAATGTGTTTTCAGTAAATAATTGCTGACGCCCCAGAACCACGAAGAGAAAGCCAATTGAATAGCCGAAACTTGTGACCGCGGGGCGCCAACTGGTATCGGGAATATAACCGTGCAATAAAGCCTGGGCAACGAATGAAAAGCCCATGGATAAACCTGCAGCCAAAGCGGACCACGCAATACCCATCAAGGGGCGTTTAAGCTCCGATTCTGCTTCACTCCGGATGGCCTCGTAGACAACCGCCGCACTCGGGGATTCGCGCCTGCGCGCATCGGATTTTTCCAGCCGGTCTAGATCTCGTTGACGCGGGGCTTCTGATGTCATTGTCGTCCTTCTGTATTAAGTGCGTCAGCCTTTCCCTTCGTATTAAACCGTTTCCATGGAGCACCATGGTTCATTAATCAGGCGATGCATTGGAAACGAATTTGGTCTTGTGAAGGATTTACGAGGCTGGCCGCCGAATGAGTAAATTTGTTTGAGTTTGTTGCAAGTCCGGGGCCGAAACTTATCTGCATTAATAATCATCGAGCCGAGCGGCTACGGCGCTCAGGTATATCGGGTGTTCATTTCGTATTGTTTGCGGTTGTAAGACTTACAATAATCAACTGGAGCCATTGCAAGGCTTGCAAGAGTGGCGTGCTCTATTGCTTGTTTTGGAGTGACAATTCCTTTTAAGTGAGAAAAAGCAGATTATCCAATACAGTTCTTAGGCAGTAATTTGTTATCGCATTGCAGCATAGTTTGGAATATTGGTTTTTCTAAATTTCACCAGTTCGACGATATATTGGAGATGCAACCTTACGGAGTTTATATAGCGGCTTATACGCCGGGTGCTGTTTAGAAGCCTACCAATCAGAATTGTGTCAACACATCTAAAGTCTTTACGATAAATTATTACAATATATTGTAATTAATTCAGAATAATGCTGCTTTTCTTTTTACGAAAGTAGTTTCAGCCGGTATTGCACCTTAGCTTCGTGCTTATCTGAATATTGGCATTGGTGTTGCTTCACTGGATAGGTCACGAAATTCATAAAACAAAGGGAGTATTGGTGTGGGCAGCGAACCTCAATCAAAAAAATACACGTTAAAGCCGATTTTTCTATTAGCTTTGGTTTCACTCATGTGTGCCACCGCTAATGCAGAAGAGGCTGGCTCTATAACCGTTCCAATGCATTTAGTCTCCGCTTCCGGCGTTGAAAAATCAATTGGAACCATTGAAATTCATCCTTCAAAGTCGAGTAAAGGTTTAGTCTTTACTCCAGATTTAGCTGGACTAAAACCTGGTAGCCATGGCTTTCATATTCACGAAAATCCTAGCTGTGAACCAGGAATGAAAGCGGGAGTCAAGACTGCGGCGGTGGCAGCGGGGGGCCATTACGACCCCGAAGGTAAGCAGTCTCATAAAGCGCCATGGGAGAACGGGCACAAAGGCGATCTACCGGTACTCATCGTGACTTCGGATGGCATGGCCAGGACGCCCGTATTTGCACCGCGTTTAGAATTGGATGATATCGATGGTCGAGCTGTCATGATTCACGAAGGAGGGGATACCTATTCCGATTCACCGGAAAAACTCGGTGGAGGCGGCGCTCGACAGGCATGTGGCGTCATCAGGCAGTCCTAAAATGGATGGCCAGACGTTGGACATCTTAAGTTGGACTGTAAAAGAGCTTTGTAACGGAGAACGGTTTTAGGGACTATCACGGAACTCATTATTGGAGGTAAGTGTGACTTACTTAATTTCGAATTTCGAAGACGGATTCCGCAACACCTCTCGTTTAGTGACGCAATCGCCGGAGGAATTTCCACAGGAACCTCCGGTGGAAATTCCTACCCAGGAACCCGAAGAGATTCCCGTTGAAATTCCGCCAGAGCAACCTCAGGAACCCCCAATCGAGATTCCACCGGACCAACCTCAGGAAATTCCGGTTAAAGAGCCGCCACAGGAGTTACCGATTTAAAACCGGCTGGTCTCTCTTAACTTGGACCTGTTTACTCGGTTTGCCGATTAGCAGGTTTTGATGGCAGGGCGCTCCTAGCCGACATTCGCTTACTTCATTGGAACCCCTTATGACCTCGGCTTCGACAAATTCAGAAAATCACTATGATGCTTCGGCGCGCGGCAGGAATGCGATCAGTCCCCAAGGGATGCCTAGCACAGGTTGGCGCGACGTGATAATGCGAGCCAAGCAAGAAATGGACGTTGATAATCTGGGTTTGGTTTCAGCTGGCGTTGCATTTTATTTTTTCCTCGCGGTTTTTCCAGCAATGGCTGCCTTCATTTCTTTATACGGTTTGTTAACCGATACAGCCGATGCGCTTAACCAGTTACAATCGTTTACCAGCTTGCTTCCGTCGGAGGCAAGTTCTGTATTATTAGACCAAATCAAATCGGTGACATCGCAATCGAGTACTACGCTCGGTTTGGGCGCATTCGCTAGCTTGTTATTTGCTTTTTGGAGTTCAATGAAAGGCACCCTGGCTTTAATAACTGCGTTGAATATTGTGTACGAAGAGCATGAAAGTAGAGGTGTAATCCGGATTCGTGCGGTTGCTTTGCTATTGACCGTTGGTGCGATTGTTTTTGTAACTATCTCACTAATCACGCTCACGCTCATACCTGTATTGTTGGAATTTTTTAATACTAACCGCTTGATCCAAATGTCGTTTAGTTATTTAAGATGGCCGGTTCTGGTGATCATTATTATATGTTTGCTGTCGGTACTATACAGAATAGCGCCGGATCGACGCCAGGCCCGTTGGCGGTGGGTTACTCCAGGCGCCGTGTTGGCAACCATTCTGTGGATCACCGGATCTGCGTTGTTCTCTTGGTATGTGTCTGAGTTTGGGAATTTCAACGAGGTGTACGGATCTATAGGGGCAGTGGTTTTATTGCTTTTCTGGTTTTATCTAACCGCGTATGTTGTCCTGATCGGGGCTGAATTGAATGCTGAGTTAGAACATCAAACCTGTATTGATACCACTGTAGGCGAAGATCGCCCGATGGGTAAGAGGGGGGCGAAAGTGGCTGATACTGTTGGAAAAGAGCCACCTGTTTCGTTAGTTGGGCGCTGGATTAATCGGATATGTGGTAACTAAAGAAAAAGGTAAAAGTTAATTCCAATTTTGTTGGCGATCATTGGATATTCTGATACTAGATTTTGGGATGTGAAGTTCCGTCAGAACGTCGCATATTAAAAGTGGATCATCTGGATCATCATCTAATAGACATGCGATTTATGAGGTTGTTGAATTGTAAATGTGCAATTAAAAATCTGCTAGAAATCGTTATTCAAAAATGAAATTGCGGATACCTATAATTGGTGTGGCGTTTGCTTATTTAAACCCAGAGGGATATTAGATGTGTACCTCTCTTACATTATCTAGAAAAAATTAACGGAGATATAATTTATGCAAGTTAAACATGTTGCTACCCATAAACCGGAATTCATTGATGCTACCACTTCCATACAAGCAGTAGCAGAAATCATGCGCGAAACAGGATGCGGATGTTTACCTGTGGGAGACGATAGTAAGCAAAAATTGGTGGGCATCGTCACAGATCGCGATATCGTGTTAAAGGCGGTTGCCCAAGGTAAAGATTTGGGCGCGAAAGTATCGGATATAGCGACGGAGAAAGTGTTCTATTGCTTCGAGGATGATGAGATCTCAGATATTCTTCACAATATGAAACAGCACCAAATTCAACGGCTAGTGGTTCTAAAGGACCAGTCGAGCAAACAGTTCAGAGGTATGATCACACTGTCTGATATCGCGAGAAAATGCACTGATGGTGGCGCTATGTCCGAAGGAATTGCTCAGTGTTGTAAACCCTACCATTAGAATGGGTGAATTTTAGCGGTACCGGGCCTGTCTACAAGTTAAAAGTAAACATTGAGTGAGGCCCGGTTGGATCATTGCAAAAATGTTTTACTGAATACTGGTCGTGGGCGCTGGTAATACAAGCCCCGATCGTCATAGCCGAGAAGGCCTACGTAAAAGAGATAGCCCGCCAGCGTAAGCCTATCAAATACTTTGAGCGTCATTTCCCAATTTTTCAGTTGTACTACTTGTTCTAAAACCCTATTTTTGCGCGCCCTAGCAATGTGCTGCCATTTCTGGTTTTCGATCTTACGTGCACTTATTTCTTGCGACCACCTTATTATCAGCGCTAGAAAATATTCTGTTTGGATACGAAAAATACCTTTTAATAACAGATAGTTATATGTTTGTTGGGTGATCTTTGGCACGCTACGTGCTCTACTTTATGTTGTCATTCAAATGGTTATTACAAGTTATGACAGCGTGTGAATCGGTGAATTCGAATCGCATGCGGGTCAGTTAGTAAAGTATGTTAAGAATCCTGAGGAGAGAACTATATGTTTGCGGGCTTGAATAAGACCAGATCACTTATTGTGTGTGGGGTAGCATCTCTGGTGGCACCGATTGTCGGTGCTGAAACAATTACCATAGGAATCGGACATCAAAGTACGGTTACGAATACGGTTCCCGGAGGGATTATTCTTGAAAAGTTAAAACTGCTTGAAAAACATCTTCCCAAGGACGGTAAGTACAGCGATGCTGATTATAAAATTGTATATAAGGATTACACTTCCGGTCCCCCGATTACCAATCAAATGATCGCAGGCAAATTATCGTTCGGGGTCATGGGCGATTATCCTCTCATAGTGAACGGGGCGAAGTTTGAAGAACTCGGAAAAACCGAGAGCCGGTTCATCGCCGTGACGGGTTATAACCTGAAAGGGACAGGGAACGGCATTGTTGTGCCAATGAATTCCGATGTCTATTCGTTAGACCAGTTAAAAGGTAAAACTATTTCCACACCGGTCGGAAGTGCGGCATGGGGAATGACATTAAAAGTGTTGCGGGACCACGATATGCTGGATGGGGTGGAGCTAAAGAACCAGGCGCCTCCGGTTGGCGTCAGTAATATCGCCCAGGGTAAAATAGACGCTCATTCGGATTTTTGTCCCTGGTCTGAGGTTATGGAATTTCGTGGTACAGGTCGCAAAATATATGACGGCAGCGAAGCGGATATTCCGACATTTCATGGCACCGTTGTAAGGACCGCTTTTGCAGAAAAGTATCCTGAAATTGTTCAGGCGTATTTAAATGCGACATTGGAAGCTCAGGATTGGATTAACGCTGATCCGGTTATGGCTGCAACCAAAGTAGGGGAGTGGACCGGCATTGAAAAAGAAGTCCTTTATCTTTATTTCTCCAAAGGCGGTATATCCACTTTCGAAGCGTCAATCAAACCTGAGTGGGTTGCTGCGTTAAAGTACGATCATGATCTTCTAATGAAGGAAAAAGATGTACCCCCGTTAACGTTCGAAAAATGGATCGATTCAACCTATGTGAAGGCAGCGTACGAAGCTCGCGGTGTGAGTTATGACAAGCAATTGACTACAATGGTGACACCGGTTGTTGATGATAAAAATCTGGCGCCTGCGGAAATATGGCTGGATAAGTCCGGGATAAAATCCTATGACTCAGTGGCGGAGATGACCGCAGACTATAAGAAACTCAGTGAAACCGGCGAAAAGATTAATGCAGCGTATGTATATGATAAAGCAACCGGTTTAAAACTGTTTAGTCATGTCGCATTTTATGTAGAGCATCCATCTGGTGAGCTGGTGTCCTATATGAAAAAGGGCGAGGCAGAAAAAGCAAAAGGCAAGGGTGCTTTAATCAGCTGGTCTGAGGTCGTTAAAACTGAAAAGGTAGCGATGGCTGAATAGGTAGCGTGGAGACCTGCACCACGAGCCAGCCATAGAGACAATGTGGTGTGGTCCGTGGTGTGATTATAGATATTGGCATTCAATCTTTAACCCAGTAATGGGATCCGAGCTTCTTGATCACACCAGATCTTTTTAATTCCGCCATTTCCTTGTTGAGTGTTTGCCTGGTTATACCCAGCATGGCGGCTTGAAGATCCTGTGAAATTCGGGTGCGTATGAGATAGCCGTCTTCATGGGAAGAACCCATGTCCTTCGCTATAAGCCTCATGTAATACCTAAGCCACCCGCCCCGTTCAAAAAGTGTTTCTCCCTGAGCCCAGTGAAATTCCCGGGCACTGTTGGAAGTAACGTTTTATCATCTGATGTTGGGCACTCCGGATTATTTTATGGTGAGGCGGGGCTACGTTCAGGTAGCGGTGGATGCTCTTGGTACCGGTGCCTCTGAGGGTGGTTGGGAGTTGTTTGGTGAGGATGAGCAGGCCGGTTTTGCGAACATGGATGTTGATAACGCAGTTACTTTCAACACAGAATATTCCGGCAATGCTGGCCTATCCAGAACATATGTCTCAGCTCATGCGATCGACTCAGGAGCATGCCATGCCGCTTTCCAACGGGTTGCTTTTAGCTTCTTTACGGGCGGTAGATCAGCAGCGCTCACGCATATTGAAAGGTGAAATGATACAGCCGTATCACTATCTGACTCAGGAGAAAGCCCGGTTGTTATCTCCGGGGGAAATTGTAAAGATGCAAATAGAAATATTTCCCACCAGCGCGGTTATTCGCAAGGGTAATAAGCTCCGGGTTGCGATCAGCCCCAGCAATCAAGCACAGGGCATTTTGAATTGCCCGCGTCAGGAACGTGCGGCAGGCGGCATTACAACGATTCACAATAGTCCTCAGTACCCGTTCAGTGTGGTTTTGCCGATTGTTCCGATGGCGGCACTGAATTAAAGTTCGGCCGGAGTACGCCCGGTATGTGTCATCTTTTGTTTATTCTTTTTACTGCTACAATTGATCTAAGCTCTTAATTCTTAGTGCTTTAATCTTGTTCTCAGGGTTGAATAAATGAAATTATTTCAGCGGTTAGCACCGCTGGTTCTGTTTTTAACACTGTTGTACCAAAGCAGTTACGGGGTTTCCGAAGTTGTTTCGGGTGAAAAGATGTTCCGTTTCAGTAGCTTTGGCACACTGGCTTTGACCCGTGGGGGAGATGACAATCTCGGTTTCCGTGGCGACCTGGATCGAGAAAGTCTGTTTGATGGAGATTGGTCGTTAGTGCCAGATTCCGTGCTAGGCCTACAGATGGATATGCAGTTCAACGAGCGCTTTGGTGGCGCGGTGCAGCTGGTGGGTAAAGACCGCGCCGAAGATAGCATTGAGAATAGCCTTGAGTGGGCCTTTTTGCGCTACCGTTTGAATCCTGACTGGACTATCCGAGCGGGTCGGATTGGTACGGATCTGTTCATGCTTTCCGACTATCGTAATGTGGGATTTGCCTATCTTTGGACCCGGCCCCCGCCTGAGTTTTACACCCCCCTGGCCTTTCCAAACCGGGATGGTGTTGACGTGATATGGTCATCCAATGTAGGTGACGGTAGGTTGCGCGCCAAGTTGTTGGTCAATACCAGTCAATCCACGATTTCGGTAGCCGATACTCTTATTGACCTGGAACTGAAGCTGAGCGTCGGTGCCACCATTAGCTGGGAGACGGAACACTGGCAATTGAAATTCAGTGCATCGGAAAACGAGTTCGGGCAAGAGGGCAGCTATTTTCCCGGCACTGACCCCCTCGCGGATGCGTTATTGCAAGCGTCAGTGATTTGGCCGGAGGCCGCTGGCATTAGTGAACAGTTGAAGATAAACAAGCCTAAGATCCAATACTATGCGATCGGAGCTGCTTACGTTGCTAACCCTTGGCAGATCCAGTCTGAAATCAGTTACTTTGCCTCTGATATGGAAGTGTATCCGCCCTCCTTAAATGGTTATGTAAGCGTTGGCTATCAAATGGGTTCAGTAACCCCTTTTCTGTTGGCAGCTTTTATAGAGCCCCAGGAAACAAGAAAAGAGCTGCCTGAGTCTCCGGTAATCTCACCCGCACCGGTTATCACCGAGCAGTTAGCTTTTCTCAGACAGATAACTCAAACGGTGTTTGACTCAACCAGAATCGGGCAGCGTAGTGTATCAACCGGATTGCGTTGGGACCTGCGGTATAACCTGGCGTTGAAAGCCCAGTGGGACCATTCCTGGGTAGATCGGTATTCCGGTGGGCTTTGGGATATCCGTGCAGTGCCATCTACCAACCAGGAAATCGACACTTTTTCCGTTAACCTGAATTTTGTATTTCGATGAACAAATTACAGATACACCTCATGATAATGCTGCTCGGAATGATGCTAGGAGGCCCGGTTGGCGCCGACATTGTGGTGGTGGTTAATGAGAAAAACCCGGTCACCGGCTTTAGTCATAGGGAGTTGGTCGATCTTTACATGGGCCGCAATTTACATTTCCCTGACGGAAGCCTGGTGTACCGGTTGGATCAGGAACCAGACTCCGTGATAAGGAAAGATTTCTATCGTAGTCTGGTTAATAAAAGCATTGGCCAGGTGTCGGCCTATTGGGCAAAATTGCTATTCACCGGACGGGCGATGCCACCCCAAGTATTGAACGACAACAACAGTGTTTTGTCTGCCGTGCGTAATAATAAAAATGCCATTGGGTATATTGAAAGTATTAATCTGGATAACAGCGTTAAGGTTGTAGCCCGTGTCAATTAAATTCCATCACTCTCTGTCTTTACGTACTGGTGTATTCATTCTGATAGGGGCAGCTTTACAAACACTTTTACTGTCTTTTTACTTTTATAAGCAAATCTATAACGAACAATTGTCGCAGGCAGATCACCAGATCGATCAATTGGTCTCTACCATAGAAAGTAGTGCTGCGGTGGCGGCGTATCTGGATAATCAGGAACTCGCTAAAGAGGTGGTTCGTGGTTTGGCTAGCAACGATATTGTGTTGGCATCTTCACTGCGTTCAACATCGGGTATGCGTATTGATATTGGAGACTGGGTTAATGCCGATGGCTCTCCAACGGATGAAAGTAAGGTACGCCATTTTAAGCTGGTATCACCCTTTATGCCAGATGAGTCCACTGGCGAGATTCTTTTAAGGCCGAATAACGAAGATATAGAAGATCGCGCAAACACGGTGGCCCGGGTTTACGTGCTTACTCTGGTTGCTCATTCATTGGGTTTAACTCTGTTAGTTATTCTATTAATTAATGGTATGTTGACCCGCCCCCTGAAAAAGCTTGCTGAGCTGCTGCACTCCACGTCACCCGGTAGCAGCGATCGATTACCCATGTTGCGGGGACACCGATCTGACGAAGTTGGTCAATTGATATCGGATACCAATGAACTTTTGGATTCCGTCCAGATCACGTTAGAAGAAGAACGGCGCTTACGATTGTATGTCGAATCCGTTGAAAAGCGGTTCAGGCTCATATTCGAAGAAGCCAGCTGTGGTATTGCATTGGTTGATGATAGCGGAAGAATAACCTTATCCAACCCTTCATTTGATGCGATTATGTCCTCTATTGTTGGCGATGAAAGTAAAGACACGTTGAAGTTTGTGGACCTGTTTGAAGATGTGCATTTGGTGGGAGAGTTGTTGAAGGGAGCACGAGACAGTTCAGCCTTGAGTCAGGATCTTCAGTTAGCCAGTCCACAACGGAACTCGCGCCGCTGGCTGCATGCACTTTTTTCTCCCGTTCGCGATGAACAGGATGAGTTACTGATTGAATGTATTCTTTACGATATTTCAGAGCGCGCCAGACGCGAGCAACGCATTCGGCAAGAAGCGGAAAGAGATTCATTGACACAACTATACAACCGTCGAGCTGGTGAACGTTTACTAGAGGACGCGTTGCAAAAAGCTCATGACGAAGATCAGATGTGTGCATTAATGTTAATCGACCTGGATCGCTTTAAACCTATCAATGATACTTATGGGCATGAGGCGGGCGATAAGGTACTGGTTTCAATTGCCGAGCGGATGAAAGAGGCGCTGCGTGATGGGGATTTGGTGATTCGCTGGGGAGGAGATGAATTTTTGGTTTTTGTCTGCCCGGGCACTCAAATTGCCTCAGTCTCCGTGATTGCCCAAAAATTACTGGATTACATTACCAAACCCATTGAATTTGCCGCAGGATGCGAAGATTATGTGGGCGCCAGTATTGGCATATCCTTGTATCCTCAACACGGCGATCAGCTATCTGACCTGATAAACCAAGCGGATAAAGCAATGTATAAAGTCAAACAGCGGGGACGTAATCATTTTCAGATTTTTGAGCCGACAGATCACGATATTGGTGAGTAATTAAGAAGCCCGCTTCGTTCCCCAGTTCAACATCGACCCCTTCCGTGCGCTCAACCGGCACTTTTCTTCCCATGCAAAGTCTCAGAATACTATCCCCACTATGAAGAACCGCATAGTATGTCTGTGTGGGTCTTGTTGTGTATAAAAATTAAACAAGCGTATCTTGCAATAGGAGTTCGTCAGATGTCCAAGAAAACCGTGAAATTCGAATACGAAAAGGAAACTAAAAACAGCGTTCGATTCAAAGAAATTCCGGATGAGGGAACCGCCCCCATAGTCGGAACCCTGTATGTACAAAAATGGTTTGCAGGGAACAGCAAATCAATCGAACTTACGTTGGATAAAAAGGACTGAAAATCATGATAATCAGATTGTTATGTGTATTTTTACTAGTGCTGCCATATCAAGCCTACGCAGAAAACAAGGCGCTGAAAAGCGCAATTGACGCCAGCCATCGCGTCCAGAGCAGCCCTCGGGATGAATATCGTCACCCCTATGAAACTCTGATGTTTTTTGGAGTGGAGCCAAGTCATCATGTCGTTGAAATTTGGCCCGGCGCCAGTGGCTGGTATACCGAAATCCTTGCCCCTTATTTAAAAGACAATGGTCAGCTTTATGCCGCCCAATTCAATGAGAACTCAAGCTCCGATTACTTTCGTAAATCGCGTCAGCGGTTTGAAGAAAAGACAGCCTCTCAGCAGGCGCTTTACAGCGGTATGAAGATTACAACATTTGATCCACCATCACAGGGTGCGATTGCGCCGGCCGGCAGTGTTGATCGCGTGTTAACGTTTCGCAATATCCACAATTGGTATATGCGGGGGGGCGGTGAGGAACGGTTAATATCCGCATTTAAAGCGTTTTTTACCGCACTCAAACCCGGTGGGATTCTGGGTGTCGTCGAACATCGTTTGCCTGAATCCAGGCCGATTGACGACATGGAATCCAGTGGTTATATGCAGCAATCCTATGTTGTTAATATTGCCAAAAAGGCGGGCTTCGAGTTGCTGGAGAGTTCTGAAATCAATGCAAACTCAAAAGATAGCGCACAGCATCCTGAGGGCGTCTGGACTTTGCCTCCTTCATTGCGATTAGGTGAAAAGGATAGGAAGAAGTATCTTGCCATCGGCGAAAGCGATCGAATGACATTAAAGTTCGTGAAACCTCGGCAAAATAAGTCATTTTCTGCTGAGAGGTAGACTTACAGCTGAATAGCCAGAGTCAGGGTACCGAATCTCGCATCGCTTTCGGATGGGTATCCTGATTTACCTACCAAAAGGTTGGAGTCCGTTGCAGCCAATGCAAGAGAATAGCCATCCCAGCTAAAGGTAAACCCCAGTATGACGCCGACACTTTCGTGTTTATATTCGATTGAATGGCTGTCGCGATAGGTATTGCCATCCATAAAAATGTCATTGAATTTGTAGCCGGCTTTGATCCCCGCGTAGAGGTTCCAACTTCCAGCAATGGAAATGGGATTGGTGGTTCTGGTATTCCCAAAAAGTGTGGTTGCATAGGAATCAGATAACCGGGTTCCATACCGGATCATAGCACCGGCGTTGATGGCGCTGGAAATAGTGCCGAGTGTGAGGTCAGCCAGCGTCACCAGATCCCAACGTTGATCGTTGGATTGCCAGAATTGCCAAGCCCTGGCCCGATCTAACTGAAATACCAATTCGTTTTCCAGTTGTGTGTCCCAGCCCTTAGGTTCTTCTGACCCAAGCATTTTATGTATCAATTTCTGAGATTGTTCTGCCAATGAAAGTGGGCCGAGCACGCCCAGGGTGACGCCAATTTTGTCAGCGTAGTTCGTATTGACTGACAAAAACGTGCTGTTGATGAACAGTAAGCCGGCATAGGGCATATCATTTTTGTCGGGCAGCGTGACGGTAATATCCGCAGGTGTCACCATGGTTTGCCCAAGGGTGTATGCACTAATCGCAGTGACGGTGCTGGTGTCTCTAATGCTCCATTGCAAGGGCGTCAGTAACCAAGACGGTTCCGGGTGCGTTGCTTGTTTTTCGGAATCATAGAATGCCAAATAGAGTCCGTTGGTATAGCCCCCATCGTCACCTAGAAACAGGTCGTTGTCCAACGTGAATGAAACCCATTCAAACTCTGCATATACGGACGCAGGCATCAGTAAGGCAACCAGAGACAAAATATTTTTTAAATAAAGCACGTTTACCTCTCTGGTTTACTCATCATCGTTCGCCTCCATTTTTATACAGGATGTTTAAGCTGAAACACAAGGGCCACAAAAAGGTAATAGAATCAGGTAGCCGAAGCCGGCATCGAGCTATTAACTTGTATTCAAGGTAGAAAGGCCCAATATCATGAGCTTAGTACACAGACAACAACGAGGCTACGCGTGATCAGAACCTGTACCCACTGTAGATCAAAGAACCGTATTCCGGCTCGGTATATTGCTGCCACCGGCAAGTGTGGAAGCTGCAAGCAACCGTTACCACCCCAGGCTAGTCCTGTAAGCGTGGACGCTGTCAATTTTGATGACATAATTAATAATGCAGCTGTACCGGTTTTAGTGGATTTTTGGGCTGAGTGGTGTGGTCCATGCAAGATGGTTGCGCCCGAATTCGCTAAGGCTGCCGCCAACCTGGCAGGCAAGGCGATTTTGTTAAAGGTCAACACAGAATCCGAGCAACAACTGGCTGCCCGCTTTGGTGTTCGCAGTATCCCCAATTTCAAATTATTTGTGGGTGGTAAATTGAAATTTGATCAGGCAGGGGCACTTTCTGCTGCCCAGATTCAGCAGATCGTGGGCCAGTTTGCCGAATGAATTAATTTTTAACCCAATTACCCGATGAATTCTTGTGGTAGCTTTTCTCCACCGCAGACCAAGCTACCTTGTGGCTGGTGGCTTCTCGGGAATCATCACCCTTGCGGTCTTTCTTGTCGGCGTATTGCTCCCAGGCATTATTAAACGCTTCCTTGTAAATTTCCTGGGCATGTGAGGGGAGATGCTGCTTTACTTGGTCAGGAAGGTCGGTTGTGTTTTGATACGGCATTTTACTATCCTCCTTTCGGGAATATCCCGGGTTATCTTTGCAATTGAAACTCGTTCAATTGGCGGCTTATCTCATGGAGTTTGGAAACTTCAAAGTCACGTATGTTTTCCATTAGTTTTTTTACCTCTGGAATCTGGGCGTCGGTAGTGCAAAAGTCATAAATGTTAACCAGTTTCTGCCGGACTTTTACCATCGCGAACATTAAGGAATCGATATCACTGGCGTTCACATTTTCTAATGTGGCTTGGGCTTCATCCTCTTCATCGACAGGGTAGTATCGTATATAAGTATCCATGATGTTCTTCCTGTTTGACTTCGGAACCTCTTCAATCATTTCTGTGGTCTTGGATTCAAGGGTTTCCAAGTACTCAAGTGCAGCACTTAACCGGGTGTCGTTTACCGCGCTTTCTTTATTTTGGATTTTTTTCAGTAAATCTTTATGAAGTGTTCTGCTCATTTCGATTATGGAACTGACTGTTTTCGCTGCCATCGTTTTATACCTTTGTTTGTCAACTATGTTGAGGTTATGCTGGAACAGGATGCGTGTAGTGTGCCGACTATTTTTAATATTCATTCACGAAAAACGGCCTCCACCGCTAACTCACCTGCTTGCCCAAGAACGTCTTGATTCATACTTAAAGGGCTATTCAGGAATGCCTCCCCGATAAGCTCGTTTACCAATCGAGTCACGACCAACTCCCGCGCTGCGTCAACAGACTCCAGTGATTCCCCGTATAGCACACGTCTTTCGACTTCTTCATGAGACTTTGTCTTTTCAAAAATCCAACGCTCAAACATCTGTTTACCCAGCAATTTATATCTAGGCTGGTGACCAGCACAAACGACATAGAAACATTGTTGAGATAAGTACGGGTCATTCAATTTATTGTCGATATCGTGTAGTGCCTTCAGGGTTTGTTCCGCTTCGTCTTTCGCAGCTAATGCGATGAGAGATTGAAACGCGGGCTGTAACGTGCGGTTAAATTTCCTGACAGCTACGTACTCCATTAACGGCCATTCGGAAGAGTTGACTAAAGTTTGCACTGCGTCCTGAATGGGGGAAAGGTCCGCAGCGGTAAAATTTTCATCCGTTCGAATGTCAGACAGGGCAGTCATTACTTGATTTTTTTCACGCTCGCTTGTGTTTCCATTTAGCGCGCTTAGAAATAAAAAAAGGGGAATGTGGGCTAGAGCCTTTAATTGATGGTAGTAAGTGTCATTAATAGTAAAGACCGAACGGCTCCTACCTTTGGCAAGAACAATCCGGCTGTCGAGACGGACAACGACCGGTATGCTCCCGTTGTCCAGTCGCTGACGTGTACTGCCAGTCACAATGAGTAACTGATCATGGAACTGTTTATTGAGGCTATTCAGCGGTCCATTAATCGGGCGCGCTGACGTGTCTTCCATAGTTATGTCGTTCACGTTTATTCACTTCTATAATGCGTTTTTAGTTACTGAATCGTGGCTAAATTCAACTGATTCCATGCAGACATTCCACCCAACAGGTTGCGGACATCTTTATAACCTCCGCGGCGAAGAATACTGACGCCAAGCCCAGCCCTGTGTCCCACGCCACAGGTCACTATCACTGGACGACTTTTATCAAAATCAAGCTCATCCAGTTTATGGAGTAAATGGCCGACGAAAATATTTTCAGATCCGGGAATATGCCCCTTGATGAATTCGTCTTTCTCGCGGACATCCAGAATCTGGAATGATAGCGGATCATCCTTTAGTTCCTGTGCTGAGATAGTGCCGCTAGTCGATATTGGCGCTCCAGATTTTCGCCAATTTCCGAATCCGCCGGCCAATGCACCTTTCACATTGTCGATCCCGATTCGGGAAAGATAAGTGACGGCGGTATCGATATCGCTCTCGCGGTCGGTAATCAAATAAATCTCAGAATTTTTATCCGCCACCCACCCACCGAAAACGGGTAACCCGCCTAGCCATATACTATAACTATCGCTAACGTGGCCACCCGCGTAAGCTTCCGGTTCTCTCGTATCGTAGACAAGTGTTTCCTTATTTTTTTCTCGAATAGTATCAACATCGACTATTTGAATTGTACCTGTGCTGTTTACCGGTGCTATTCCACCTTCCAGATTCACTTTTTCCATATGCCGAAAGAAGGGAGGTCGGGACAATTGTTCACTTCCTTTTTTGTTGGCGAACTCTTGCCGGCTTAGTGTGAACACATCGTTTTCTTTTTTTTCAACACCAAGGGTTGAAGAAGGGCGCGAAGCCATCCCACTACCGCAGACGGAACCTGGACCGTGGGCCGGGAGTATTAAAGCCGTATCTCCCAACCCTGATAATTTAGAATGAACTGAATCATAAAGAATGGCTGCATTTTCAACGGATTTATTTTGGTCGGTTAGATCTGTTCGTCCTGTTGTTCCGAAAAATAAGGTGTCGCCTGTGAAAACTCCCCAGGCGGGCTTATTACCTTCAGATTCGTATATTGCATAACACATGCTTTCTGGAGTGTGCCCCGGCGTATGCAATGCACGTAGTTTTAAAGAACCCAGTGTGACGTGCTCGCCATCTTCTAGACGGAGATCCCCGTGGCCGAAGAGCTCATGGGTGCCATTAACAATTTGTGCTCCTGTTTGTTGAGCTAGAAAGGTAGAACCCATGACGAAATCTTCCTGGCGGTGGGTCTCAAATATGTATCGGATTTGCACTCCCCGCTCTCTTGCTGCTTTTAGGTATTCTTGCGTGTCGCGTCTCGGGTCAATCAGAGCGGCATTATGGCCATCTGAAAGTAGATAAGCGAAGTGCGCTATTTCTGGCGTCTTAAAAGATAGTAGTTCCATAACCCATTATCCTTCTTTGGTTTTCTTGTTTGCGTTGCTGGTAAAAGCGAACCATGTCGGTTCGTCATGTGGCGCTCGGTGATAGCTATGGCGATACAAGTAATGTGCCAACAAATTCCGGACTCCTGATCCGATGCTTTTTTGCTTTCTGAAACTTAAGGATTCTTCTCTCCCAAGGAATTAATTTATTCATCACGCGTGCGAATTGGTATGGAGATTGAAAGCGGTCAGCTGTTATCGTGATTCCACGGTAACAATGAAACTATTTACGATATTAATTGATACAATTTACAGGACGTAATCATGGACAGAAAAAATCAACACTTTATGCAGGACCCCCGATCTCAGTATGATTTATCTGAGACAAAATACGATTCATCACAACCCGATCCAGGGCTTGATACGCTGTTACAACCTAAAGCGGATCACGGAGAGAGATCGTATAAAGGGTCGGGCAGGTTAACTGGACGTAAAGCCTTAATTACAGGCGGAGACTCTGGAATTGGAAGGGCAGTGGCAATTGCCTTTGCCCGAGAGGGAGCGGATTTGGTTTTGACTTATCTGGAGAGTGAGGAAACCGACGGCAAAGAAACCGAGCAATATTTAGCAGATAGCGGAGTGAAGGTATGCTCAATTGTTGGCGATATTTCTAATGAAGAATTTTGCAAAGAGCTGGTCCATTTTGCTGTAGATAGACTTGGATCTATCGATATCCTCGTTAACAATGCAGCTCAACAATACTACGTAGAAAAATTGGCTGATTTAACCTCAGAGCAATTTCAAAAAACCTACGCTACCAACGTATTTTCAATGTTTTGGATTACTAAGGCTGCTGTGCCTCACATGCCAAAAGGGTCGAGTATCATTAATACGACGTCTATCCAATCCTACCAGCCCTCCGCCGGTTTGCTTGATTACGCGTCCAGCAAAAGCGCGATTACCGGTTTTACCAAAAGCCTCGCAAAAATGCTAATTAACGAGGGAATACGGGTAAACGCTGTCGCCCCCGGCCCTATTTGGACACCATTGCAGCAAAGTGGGGGACAGCGCCCTGAAAAGATAGAAAATTTTGGTCAGGGTGTTCCTATGGGTCGTCCCGGGCAGCCAGCGGAACTCGCACCTATGTACGTCTATCTTGCTTCTCAGGAATCGAGTTACGTTACTGCAGAAGTGATGGGGGTTACTGGGGGAGGTCACCTACCCTAATAAATGGAAACTAAATGAGTAGCCGCATCAGTAAAGTCTGTCTTTGCTGTTGCGGCTCCAGGATAATTTCGCTAGGGTGCCTTTTTCTATTCAATGGGCATATGGAAATTTACAAGGCGATTTTCTCATGCTTACCCATTTCTTCGGGCTGCACGTCGTTATTTGTGAACAATTTAAACATGCCCTTAATACCGGGATGGACGGTCCAAACCTCGGCATCCTTTAATTCAAAACGCATTACGCAAAGGCTCGGGTCATCGCGGCCAAGTTCATACCAGGAGTCGACGGGATTTGACCAGAACTTATCGACTATTTGTGGGTTATCTTCCGTTTTCAAAGTGCCTGATATACAGGCGAATACTTTATGATTTTTGCTAGAGAACTGAGCCATCGCGGGCCCGCCTTGCGCTATCCGGTTGGTCTTGGTCGTGAAAATCCAGAATTCGCTATCTGCGTTTTTATCCAGTTGCACGGTCATTGGCTCGCTATGTTCGTCGTTCGCGTTGAGGCCAATCATGATGAAGGGACTATCATCCAAAGCTTCCCAAAGTTCCTTTCTTGTAGACTTACTCATATCAAACCTCCGATTGTTTAGATTTACTTCCAGTTTGTTGTTCTCGTTTATTTAGTCGCAATTTTGGGGCCAATTCTATGGCGCTGCTAATGGCACTATATTGATTACGTATTTACCTGAGACCACGTCCTACTATCTGAAATATTTTCAAAAATTTGAAAAAACTATAAAGAGTGAGGCGCAAATTGTTTCTATTTTGATCGCAGTTTGACGATCGCAGAAAGTAAGGGTTATACGAATCGCATCGGCCTATTCTGTTCGGTTTTCGGTTCTGCCTTGAGTAGAGATGGCAGCGTTGAATTTTCAGATTTCGATAATGAATCCAGATCGCTCTACGATGAACTCAGATTGGCTCAGATTTCGCAGAGCGAAGATAGTATGCAAATTCACTTTTCGTATTAATCTATGGATAGGCACCGAGTATGGAGAACAAAACGTTTGATATCGTAGTGTTTGGAGCGACCAGTTTTGTCGGTCAAATTCTCACGAGCTACCTGGTACAGTACTTTTCGAATAACCGGGAATCCCTGCATTGGGCTATAGCCGGCAGGTCTTTGGAAAAGCTAAAAAATTTGAGGGAAAGCCTGGGGGAAGAGGGCAGGACTCTACCCATTCTAGTCGCTGATGCAAGCAATGAAGCCGAATTAACCACGTTGTGTAAGCAGACTCGCGTCGTGATATCTACGGTGGGCCCTTACGCATTGCATGGTGAAACAGTCATAAAGAGTTGTGTTGAAAGTGGCACAGATTATTGCGATTTGAGTGGTGAGACACATTGGATCAAGCAGATGCTGGAAAAATATCAAGCCGAGGCGCAAAAATCCGGATCCAGGATTGTTAATTGTTGTGGCTTCGATTCTATTCCGTCGGATATGGGGGTCTACTATTTACAACAACAAGCCCTTCAGAAATCAGGCGTGCCAGTCGCCCATATTAAAATGCGGGTTAAATCTCTTAAAGGCGGGATGTCGGGTGGCACAGTGGCGAGCTTAATCGACGTGTTTAAAAGGGCGTCGAAAGATGAAAATATACAACGCGAGCTAAACGATCCTTATTCACTGTGCCCGAAAAACCACGGGTTCACTGTTCGCCAACATAGAGTTAAAAACGCTGAGTTTGACGAGGATTTTAATAGCTGGATCGCTCCTTTTGTAATGGCGTCGATTAATGAAAGTGTGGTTCACCGCAGCAATGCTCTGTCGGACAACGGCTATGGGAAAGGCTTTTCGTATAATGAAGCCATGTTGACGGGGCAGGGCATAAACGGTCGAGTAAGGG
>Ga0208570_1000224_pt1 | contig 25258 bp, 28 predicted proteins | sample DeeseametaMP1202_FD_184192 | JGI IMG/M metagenome (GOLD analysis project Ga0208570, IMG submission 184192) | Marine microbial communities from the Deep Indian Ocean - MP1202 (SPAdes) | ecosystem: Environmental > Aquatic > Marine > Oceanic | place: South Indian Ocean | collected 2011-03-08
TGTTTTCTAAGCAATCTCATTGTATCAATTGTGGCGGAATCAGACCTTTTTATTTCTCCTTAACGGGACAGCAGTGTAATTTTATCTATAACCCCTATGCGGGAACGGACTTTAGCAGCCAGATGAACGCGTATCTTCTGGAGGTCAGCTACAGTGCTCCGTTTTAAGTTCGCGCAGACGTGGCGCCGTTAAAAATGGTGTCCACCAATTCTTCTGCCACAACGGAGTCCAGATCCTGTTGCTCATCCGCAAAATTCAGTCCGGGTTTAAGCAGTCCCGGATTAATTAGAATATTAATAGAGCCCAGCAGAAGCGTATGCAGGGTGAGCGGATTCAACGGTTTGATGTCCCCGCGTTTTATGCACAGGTCGATCGCCGCATCAAACAGCAGAAGATAAGGGTGAAGATATTTGCGTTTCAGGTAATCGGCGCGTTCGCTGTCGCTGTTCAGCTCTCTGAAGAATAAACGGAACATAGCCGGTCTGAGTTTCGCCAAACGAAATAACTCGGCGATGTTTTCGCGTAATAGATCAAATGATTCGGTAGGCATTGATAATTGTTTAAATTGTGCGATCAGCGATTTAAATTCCCGTTCAATGAGGGTGTCGACAACCTCATACCACAGTTTTTGCTTTGAACCGAAATGATGAATAAACAGCGAATCGCTGACACCGACGTCGGCGGCCAGTTTACGGATCGATACGTTTTTAAAATCGTGTTCTGAAAATTCCTGAAAAGCGAGTTCTAATAATTTGTCGCGCTTGATTCGGTCTTTATCCAGAGGGCGGCCGCGGGCTTTCGACATTGGTAGTTCTTGTGAGGGTTAGGGGTGCCCTGATTATACGGGGGGTCGCCGCAATCTTAAACCTTCCGTTCCGGTAATTTAATATGACGAGAGGTTAATTGCCAGCGTGACCCACGCCCTCGATGGGCGTCCAGCCCCATAATCGACTGATAAGTATGGCGTGTCAAAACAGCCGCAGAAAGTAACGAGAATGTAATGGGCTTCCAGCCGATAATCCAATCCCGGCCGTGCCACCAATATTCAATGATGAACAATCCACCGTAGAGCCACACGTGGGTGCCTGCGCCGATGGCAAAAGCGATACTCAAGTAATGTTTCGGCGAGCCTGAAAAGGGGCGGGTGCGAAAGCCGGGGGCTTTATCTATAACGGTGTCGTTCATGATGCCAGTCCTGGTTTGGTAACGGCAAGAAACACAACAATCACGGCGAAATAGGTGATCAGCGGCGTTGTAATCAGGAAGAACCACCAATGTTGGCGAATTTTTCGTTCATGGGCTTCCGGACCTTGCTGGGCCAAGACGGCGTGTTTGTTGCCGCCCAGGTGAGAGAGGTGGTAATCAAGAAATTCGATCGGCAGAAACAAACCGAAAACGATCAGCAATTTTAATGTCAGCCAAGTCGAGCTGGTATTCCAGCCCGCGGCCAGATACAGCAATGGACCGCTAACCATAATAACCGGAAAGGCGATGTGCTCGATCTTGGCTCCTTCGTCAAAACGATCCATTACCCAGTCGCGCAGTACCATAATTCCGATATCATCAGGATTACGCCGCCAAGCTTTAAATACCGGCACCAGATAATACATATAGGCAACGGATGTGCTCCAGATCCAGGCCATGACCGCGAACAAATGTATGAATTTGATTTCCATGTACCATGGCATCAGCATCATGCGAACGGATTCCATTGTCACTTCCCCCCCCCCTCAGAAATCTGGGTTACCGATAGGTTTTTTTGTTTTTGTGTGACGTACCAGGGCATCTATCGCACTGTCGTTATTGCGTGTTCGTGCTTCTGCCTCGGTCGCTTGCACCGGTTCACCCCAGTCGCTTTCCACCAGAATACGGCGTAGTTCAAGCAACGCCTTGCGCCCCAGCCGATTTTCGATTTCAGCGTCGATTCGTGTCAGGGCATTAATAGCAACCTGCCCAATTTCCAAACCCTGGGAATTGTAATGAACAATCTTGGCGCGGGCGTCATCGGGGTCCGGTACCAAGCGCACCAATTTGCGCTGCTCCATATCCACCAATAATTGCTGCACCGCCTGACGGCTGATACCAATGCGCCGGGCCAGCTCCGACGGGCGCGTGATGCCATCGGCCAGGTTTGCCATAATCATCGATTGGGTACGGGATACCTTGGGAAAGCCGGCAGCTTTGAAATGGTTCTGCAAACCTTCGTCCATCCAGTAAAACGCATGTAACAGTCCGCTCATTAAAAAATAGCGGGAAGTGAGGGAGTCGCTTTCCTGTTCGGAGGGCTTTTTTTGGGTCACTGGATCAGGCTCCTTTGCCGATGGCTGAGGTAACGCAATGGGTTAGGTGATTGACGGTGGTGCGGCACGCGGGGTCGAGGGAGCCAAGCTGCCAGGCCGACACCCCGACGCACAGCAGCAGGATCACCAGTGTGCCCCATCCGAACACCGGGGGTCGCTTCGCAAAATTAGTCCAGGTGGCGCCGGCCATGACGCCAACCAGCAGCAGCCCCCCGAGTAAACCCCAGACGTTGCCGGAAAAGCCGATCATTAGCATCACACAGGCAAATAATTCGATTGTGCCTGCCAGCCGGGCCACCCAGAAAGGAAAGTGAAAGCGGGCAAATTCTTTGCGCATATGCGGATGGCCAATCAGCTTGAAAATGGCCGCGGGCAGAAAAAATAAAATAATCAGGAGTTGAATCCCTTGTGCTGCGTAGTCCATGCAGTGCTCTTGTGTTTGTTATGGTTAAGATTGAGCCAGAATAGGCAATCAATTGACAAACGTCAATCACCGAAAAAGCCCATTTTTTGGTAGCTGGAGTCAAAGACGGCGGGTGGATTTGCAAGAAAGCGTGCTTGGAAGGGGTAACGAATAGGTTGCAACGAGCTTTATATTGATTTGAAATTGCGGGACTCACGATTCAAAGCACAAGGAAAAAATACGCATGTGGCAGCGGCTTACCTGGGCCATTATGTTCGTTTGGTGGCATTCTGCGGCAGTCCACGCCGAGATCGTGGTGCCCGAAAATGCCAAGATAGGATTGGTTTTGAGTGGCGGGGGTGCCAGGGGGTTGGCCCATGTTGGTGTTATCCGCGTGCTGGAATCCCAAGGCATCAAGCCCGATATCATCACTGGCACCAGTATGGGGTCGATAGTTGGCGCGCTCTATGCCACCGGCCGCTCGGCAGAAGAAATTGATCGTTTGGCGCGTAATATGAATTGGCGCGATGCCCTCAGCGATGCCTCGCCACGACGTCATCAACCCTACCCCTTTCGGCAACTCGAAGCGGGCATGACCGCAGACTTTCGCATGTCCATTAGTCCGAACGGTATTACTTTCCCTCGCGGGGTAATTGAAGGGCAACATCTGGAGCAGGTATTGGGTGAGCTTTTTGAGCAACAAGGTCGGGCCCTGACATTCGAGCAATTGCCGATTCAGTTTGCAGCGGTAGCGGCGGACCTGGAAACCGGTGAGCAGGTGGTGCTGGACAGTGGTGATGTGACATCGGCAATTCGGGCCAGCATGTCCATTCCAGGTGCTTTAGCTCCGGTGCAACGAGATGGCCGGTTATTGGTGGACGGCGGGATCGCCAACAACATGCCGGTCGATTTGGCGCGACAGATGGGCGCTGATTTTATTGTCGCGGTGGATGTAACCGCCCCTCTGCGCAAGCGCGAAGAACTTACCTCTATTTTTGCGATTGCCTCCCAGACGAGTGCTTTCCTGGTGCGTTTAAACACCGTGGCCCAAAGGGTCAATTTGCGCGACGACGAGGTGTTGATATTACCAGATCTGGACGGTTACGGCGCCGCCGACTTTGATCAGGACGAAGGCATAATTGAGGCTGGAGTTGAGGCCGCACTGATCATGTTCGACCAGGATAAATCGAATTTAAGCGTGGTCGAGGAGGCAACACCGGATGTTGAAGAGATAGAGCCGGTTATTGATTTTTTGGAAATCAAAAACGACAGCGTAGTCGGTGACGACTCGATTCGTAGCCTGGTACGACAAAAAGTGGGTGAGCAGTTAAATCGTGCTGAACTGGAGGACGACTTATCCCGCTTGTATGGTCTGGACTATTTCAGCCTGGTTCGTTACAACATTACCAACGCCGATGATCAAACCGGGCTGGAGATAATATGCGTAGCGCGGGAGACCGGAAACAGTTGGCTGAAAATGGGTTTGGAGATGGCCGACGATTTCAGCGGTCACAGTGATTTCGGGCTCTCTGCAAGCCTGCGCCAATCAGGTTTAAACAGTCTTGGTGGTACCGCATTTGGTCGCCTGGAGTTAGGAACGGATACGGAAATCGAGCTTCGTTTTTTACAGCCGCTGGACACCGGTCTGACGTATTTTGTGGAGCCGGCCGTGGGCTATAAAGCGGGAGTGTTTGATGTGTATCTGGATGATTTACAGGAGGCACCTTTGTCTGAATATCAAAAAGGTTCTACCTGGGTTGAATTTTCGCTAGGGCGTACTTTGTGGCGGGAACTAGGCGAAATTCGATTCGGCCTCTCTTATGCGAGTGCCAGCCTGGATTTACAGGCCGGATTGGATTTAGCCTCGCTCGGGGTAAATACTTCTGATTTCCATGATTCGTATTATTTTGTCAGGGTCGGGATCGACTCGTTGGACGATTTGGGGTTTCCAAGCAACGGCTTACGCTGGAGCATCACTCATGAAGAGCACGATTCTCAATTGGGTGCGGAATCGAATTTTTCCCGTTTTAATTCTGACTTTACCGTTGCTATTAGCGCCGGGCGGCAGACGTTACTGATTGAAGGTGATGCGGAAATCGGTGATAACGACAGTTCGGACTTCATCGACATTCCTTCCATTGGCGGCTTCCTGGAATTATCAGGCTTACCGCCGGATTCGCGTTATGGTCGGCACCGGGTGCTGTTACGCAGCGTGCTATATCGGCGTTTGACGAAGAAAGGTCCGCTGCCGGTGGGGCTGCCGGTGTACGTGGGTGCCTCTATCGAAAAAGGCAATGTCTGGATTGACCGCAAAGCCATGAGCTGGGGCAGTGCGGTGACCGCAGCCAGTGTGTTTTTAGCGGCCCGAACGCCATTGGGGCCGGCCTATTTGAGTTTTGGTGCAACGGATGAGGGAGATCGCAGTGTATCTATTTTCCTGGGACAACGTTTCAGATAACGCGCCTGATACTGTGGAATTGTTAAGTCGTTTAGAGAAAGACGTGACCGCTTCAACTACACTGAATGCCATGAAGTATTCGCCTATTAAAATGACTCTGGTAAGTTTGGCCCTGCTATTAGCAGGCTGTAGTACGCCTTCCGGCTATAATTCGACCCCCTACGTCAAGGCTTCATCCAACGCTGATCAATCGGCGGACTCCCAAGCCGTGCCCTTGACGGCGGCGGCGAAGAAAGACCTTGCCTATCGTGCCGGAGTGGCCCAAACCCTGTACCAGCAATACCATGACTGGAAACACGTTCCCTATCGCTGGGGCGGAATGAATCGCAAGGGCGTGGACTGCTCGGCGTTCGTCTATCTGACCTATGCCAATAAATTTAATGTGGAATTGCCCAGGACCACACAATACCAGGCTGCAGTGGGTTCGCCTTTAGCAAAACACCAGTTGAGGGCCGGAGATCTGGTGTTTTTCAAGACCGGGCGTAAAAACCGTCATGTGGGGATGTACGTTGAGAGCGGTAAATTCCTCCACGTGTCGGAGCAGAAAGGGGTGGTGATTTCCGATCTGGATAACGTCTATTGGAGCAAGCATTACTGGATGGCACGCCGGGTCGAATAGGCGTGCCATAAACCTGCCCCTGCGCCGGATGCCGCTCAAACTTGTTGCAGAAGCCGGTCGGTTTCCTCAACTAAAGAGTTGATGAGTGCCGGGGTTTGTTGATGCTGTAACAACGCCGCCGATTGCCCGCACCATAGCGACATCAAATCGCTCCGCTCCGCCTCAATCGCTGCCCGTTTTAACTGCCCCATCAGCCAATTTTGCACCGGGTAAGGTGCGATAGGCCTGCGCTGTCCCTCGTGCATCAATCGATTGCGGATGCCCCGCGCCAGGCGTCCGCTGAATACACGGGTTAAGCCGGTGTGGCGGGCCTCCTCACTAATCAGTGCTTGTTTGTGTAAGGCCGAAGTGCCGGATTCTTCACAGGCTAAAAAGGCGGTACCGATTTGAACGGCTTCAGCCCCCAGCACCCGTGCGGCCGCGATACCGCGGCCATCGGCGATGCCGCCTGCCGCGATCACCGGAATATGGATGCTATCGGCGATTTGGGGAATTAAAGACAAACCACCGGTGAGCGCATCTTCCGCCGGTTGCAGAAACGAAACCCGGTGACCACCTGCTTCAAAACCACTGGCCACCACCATATCAACGCCGGCCCGCTCCAATGCAACGGCCTCTGCGATACTGGTTGCGGTGCCCAATGTCGTTATTCCGAGCTGTTTACACTGCGTCAAAATATCCGCGGAGGGGATGCCATACACAAAACTGAATACAGCGGGTCGGGCTTTCAAAATTCCGTCAATCTGATCCGTGTAATCGGGGCTGAACCGCACCGGTTTCTCCGGCAGCGGCAGCTGAAGTTCTTCGAAAAAAGGTTCCCATTGCGCACTTAATTGGGTGAATTCCGAATTGGAGTAAGTTGGAACGTCACTGCCATCAAACGGAATCCATAGATTGAGTGCGAACGGCTTGCTTGTATTGGCGCGGATTTGCGCAGCGGTCGCGATAATTTCCGCTCCGTTCAGGTGATGCGCTCCGAACGATCCGAGGCCGCCGGATGCAGACACCGTTGAACAAAGTTCAACACTTGAAAGGCCACCGCCGAAAGGTCCCTGAACAATGGGAAAGCGAAGACCAAGTCGATCCGTTACCCGGCTTTGTTTCCAGTTATTCATTATCGAATTCCCTCGGCGAGCAGGGCCTCCCGGACGGCCGGTCGTTGTGCTACCCGCTGCATAAAGTCTTGCAGGTGGGTCAGTGCGTGTATATCGAGCTGCACTGGTGTAGCCCAACGGGTGACCGTATAGAGGTAAGCATCGGCTACAGTGAACGTCGCTCCGCACAGGAATTTGCTGTCTTTTAATTGCTGATCCAGCCATTGATACTTGCCAAGGAGGGCGTTTTTGAATGTGTGCATCACCTCATCGGCAAAGGAGTAATGAAACAACGGGGCAAAGCCTTTGTGTAACTCGGTACTGATGTAGTTTTGCCAGACCTCGACCCGGTAACGCTGCAGGGTTTCCGGCGCGGGTAACAGTTCGCGTGCGGGTTTCTGATCGGCGATATAACGCGCAATGACTGCGCCCTCCGTCAGCCGCTCGCCGCTGTCCAGTTGCAGCAAAGGAACCTGGTTGCGGGAATTAAACTTGCTGTAATCGTCACCGCTTTCGGTAGTGCCGTTGGCCAGGTCAACGCGTACTAAGTCGAATTCAGAGCCGGTTTCCCGCAGCACAATGTGCGGGGCCAGTGAGCAGGTGCCGGGGGAATAGTAAAGCTTCATCATCATGTCTCCAGGAAGGGTTGTGTCGAGTTCAATATCAGTGTATTGATTACCTAAATGATGATAAATGCGTTGTGAATCACTTTATACATTACATAAGGTAATAAATGGGTGCGCCAATTTAACGAAGTGATGCTGGGTAGCATCGAACTATTTTGCCTGTGCGCAGAGCAGGGTAGCTTTTCGGCAGCGGCAGTGAAGGCCGGAGTGACGCCGCCGGCGGTTAGCCGCTCCATCAGTCGCCTGGAAAAGCGTTTGGGGGTTGAGCTGTTTGCCCGTACTACCCGGCGTATGAGTTTGACTGAGGCCGGTGAGCGGTATTTGCATCACTGTCGGCAAGCGCTATCGGGCTTGCGCGAAGCCGAGCAGGCGTTGGCGGGGGAGCAGCAAAACCCTGCCGGCAGTGTGCGCATCAGTTTGCCCACACCCCTGGGGAAGCTGCGGGTTTTGCCGTTGTTGCCGGAGTTTTGCCAGCGCTATCCGGATGTTGCTCTCAATGTGCAACTGAGCAATCGCAACGTGGATTTTATTGCCGATGGTTTCGATTTGGCTATCCGAATGCGCAAACCACCGGAATCGGATCTGATTGCGCGTCACCTGGGCGACGCGTCGCTCGTTGTGGTGGCTGCGCCAGAGTACCTGTCTCGCAATGGTATCCCCTCCAAACTCGATCAGCTTTCACGTCATCAATGCATCCGCTTTTTGCTCCCGAGTAGTGGCTCGCCTGTGCCCTGGCAATTTCGTATAGAGGGTCAGGATAAGCCCGTCGAAATTCAAGGCGGGTTGAGTGTAGAGGAGGATTTGTTGGGTTGCGTAGATCTGGCGCGGCATGCGGGCGGGCTGCTGCAAACCTATCGCTTTATGGTAGAAAAAGACTTGCAACAGGGGCGGTTGGTGGAGGTGTTGCAACCTTATTCCGGCTGTGCTCGATCGGCCTGTCTCATGTATCCGAAAAAAACGTATCAGCCGCTGCGAGTCCGGGTGTTGATCGATTTTCTATTCGAAAAGCTGCATGGTTCATTCGTTTAAAATCCGCCAGATAAAATTTAAGTGACACTTTTCTGTATCTTCATGTCAAAGCTGTTGTATTAAACATCACCGACACGACAGAGGTATAAATACGATGAAAATCGATCTAAGCGGAAAAACAGCAGTAGTGACCGGCTCGACCAAAGGTATCGGTTGGGCCTGTGCGAAGGGATTGGCAGCTTGTGGAGCGGAAGTGGTTATTAATGGGCGCAAGCGGGCGGATGTGGAAAAGGCGATAGAATCCATTAAACAGCGGGTGCCGGGTGCAGGCTTAATCGGTGTGGCAGCAGACCTGGGTTCCGCAGAAGGGTGTGAAGACTTTATCAGGCAAGTACCGCGCTGCGATATTCTGGTCAATAATCTGGGAATATTCGGACCGCAAGATTTTTTTGAAACGGAAGACAGTCAATGGCAAACGTTCTTTGATGTGAATGTGATGTCCGCCGTTCGGATGTCCCGTGCGTATTTGCCGCATATGGAGAAAAGCCAATGGGGCAGGGTGGTCTTTCTGTCGTCGGAATCCGGCCTGAATATTCCCACTGAAATGATTCATTACGGCGTCACCAAAACCGCTCTATTAAGTCTGTCTCGTGGATTGGCCAAACGTATGGCGGGCACCGGTGTGACGGTGAACGCCGTGTTACCCGGACCCACGCTGAGCGAGGGTGTAAAGGACATGTTGAAGCACGATTTGGAAAGTGGAAAATCCGTTGAAGAGGTGGGCCGAGAATTTGTTATGGAAATCCGGCCATCATCCATTATTCAGCGGGCGGCCTCCACCGAAGAAGTAGCCAATATGGTGGTGTACACCTGCTCTATTCAAGCATCTGCCACCACCGGCGCTGCATTGCGGGTCGATGGGGGTATCGTTGATACCATTGCTTAGTTTTGCCGGGGCGGAAGCCCTTGCAATACTTTGCATTTTTTGACTGCTTCAGGTACAACGAGCGGGTCTATCAAATCACGGGAAACACTATGATCACCATTGTTTATTGGATTTTTCTGGCAGCCATCGTGCTGGGCGTTTTGTATTTCATTGGGCATTCCCTAAAAAAATGGCCCGCCGGCTTCTTTGTCGCTGGTTTTTTTCTGGTAGTCGGGGTGCTGTTCTATTATTTCTATCTGGAGCAGGCATTTGTAAAAAACTGGGGCGGAAAGATGAGCGTTAAAGTTCCTCAAGGACAGGTACACATCTCCGCTACCTGGAAAGATGATAATTTGTGGATAGAAAATTACGATCCAGTTTCCAATACCTGTATTTTTCAGGAATATTCACGGGGTCATATGCTGGAAGGTAAGGTGGTTATAAAGGATTGCAATCCGCTAAAATAATGCCGCACAGTGCCAGCTTTAGCGCTGGCACAAGTGCCCTGTCGGCGGATGTCTGCGCTTATTGCAGGGCGATCTGCCTGCACATTTCACGCAAAATTCTTCTTCGTGATATCACGCCCATCACTTTGTTATGTTCATTGATCACCGGATATATTTTTGGCTTCTGACCCAGCATCTGGTTGGCTAAATCCAGCACGCTATCGCCATTGCGTACGGACAGCACCTCGCGACGCATAATATCTGAAACCGTTGCAACCCGTTCCGAGAAATACAAAACCTGAGTTACGGTCTTCAGACAATCTTGTTCGGATATCCAGCCTACCAAATACCCGTTCGCGTCCACCACGGGGCCCCCGATCAATTCATTTTTAACCATGGCTGTTGCAGCTTCAACCACCGGTGTTTGTGCCGTGAAAGAAACGTATCTTGAACTCATGCAATCTGAAACTGTTATGGCATTAATGGTATAACTCATTTCCTTATCTCCTCCGGTGAACGGAGCCTATGCTTTCTCTTCTATAGAGCTTGAGAGTAGAAATACACCTAAATCAGAAGTAACGCAACGAGACAGATGTAGATGTACGTTAGATCGTGATAACGCTTTATTTTAGCGCTGAAACTGGCAGCACAAATGTCCCTTTACGGTGCAATGCGGGCGAATTGGGTGGGGATCTGCACCAGTATGCAGCTTGCCAGTGCAGGCCTTACCGGTTCGCTAATCGCACGTGATGGTCACGGTCAGGGTATGGGACTCACCGCTATCAAGCTGCACGTAATCCTTCATCACGTTGGCTGTCTCGATGCAGAGCATGCGCTGATAGGCAGAGTCGTCAAATTGACTAAGGCGCTTGGCTTTCTCGATCCACGGATTCCACACCACAGCGGATCTTGAGCCGGTGCTGAGCAAATGAATGCGCCTGTTCCAGGTCGGATCCTCTATGCTCAACGTTTGTAGATTGCCCTCATAAATGCGATCCGTTTCCTGGCCGATCAGTAGCGGTTTCGAATCCGCTTTTTGTTGCCACTCATCCAGTGTATCCAGGTAAGGGCAATGCTCCAGTCCGTGCACGATAACGTCATTGATATGGCTTACAGAAAAATAGCTGTGTAAAGCCTGGGAGAAAGCGATCGGCGCGTTGCTGCGATTACGGGTGGTGAGCTGAAGTGTTAATTGGTCGCCGATCAATAGAACCAATTCCAGGTCGACTTCCATCGGCCATGCGCTGGCAAGGGGAAGGCTGCGGGGTAAACGTAAGGAAAGCGTGACGTCTTGATCGTCGCAATGCAGCTTTTCTAACAGCCATAATTGATCCCGCGCCCAGCCGTGGGCAGGGTATTCAGCCGGCGAAGCGGAATGGAGCGCGGTGGCTTGCCCCAGGCTCTTCTGCACGGTATCAGGGTTGCGGCGAACATCGCCAAACCAGGGCCAGCAAACAGGAACACCGCCGCGAACCGCTGTGCCGGCTGCGAATGCCGCGCTTTCGCTCAGCCATATAACCGGCCGCGCGCCGGCGGGGGTGTAACTCAGAACCTGAGCGCCCTGTAATGCAATCAGTGCAGTCGCGCGGGGATGATCGACCCGCAGGCAGGTAAGCCCATCCAATTGGCATAAGCTAACCGGACCGGCAGGGGTCGGCAATGAACTTCGGTTGGTATCATTCGTGCTCAAGGGGGTGGCCTCTTATCGGATTAGGTATTGAAAAAACGCCAGGATGGCCTTATAGTGCGTCGTCATGACGTAATGACGTCATTTTTGCAGGTGGCCTCTAACCCGTAACGCGTCGGGCAGTATTCAGCAATATTCATATCTTCGGAATCAAACCATGCCAGCTTCAAAGAAAGACAGTCAAAGTAAAATAAAGCAGGATAAGAAGATCAGCAAGGACGACAAGCATAAAAAAAACACCTCGTTGCGTCTGGACGCGAAAACGTTAAAAGAACTAAAAGTCAAAGCCATTAACGACGACCTGTCCGTGCAGAAAATTATGGAAAAGTTGATTAAAGGCTACTTAAAAGGTGAATTTAAAATAGATTGAACATGCAATGGATTTTACCCCAATCAGATTCCCTGGCTAAGCTGGCAGACGCTTTAGCAGGAAAATACCATTTGAACTCCGAATCAAGTCAAGCAGAACATCTGCTGATCGTGGATGACTTTGTCAACCATATCATACGTTCCGGCTGCCTTTTGGTGAGGCAGGGCGAAACGTACCAGCTTTATAGCGAAGAGGCTGAGACGCTTGAGTTCAGTAGTAAAAAACCGTTTCACTTTGCAGCCGATATTGCAGAGTCCGAATTCAGGCAACGACTGCGCTCTTTGATCTCCGTGCGTAAGCTGGACGCGGTACAGGAGTTCGATTTACAGCGCCAGTTTTTGACCTTGCGCAATACAGACGACAAAGCCGTATTGAAAATGGAACTGCTTACAACGTTGAACCGGCAGATCCTATTGCTCAAACCGGTTCGGGGTTACGAAAAAGCGCTCAAGCAGATCACTATGCAATTGATTGCGATGAAGGCCGAGTCCTGCGAAGGCAATTTGCCGCAGGTTTTGCTGACGTTGTCGGATTATCAGATCAGCAATTACAGCCTGCGTCCGCAATTAAATCTACCGCAGGATATTCTGGCCCGAGATGCCGTCGCAGAAATTTCGCTCACGATGTTGAGCGTTGCCCGGCAGAATGAAATGGGTATCCTGCACCACTGTGAAGACACCGAATACTTGCATGACTATCGGGTGTGCTTGCGCAAAGTGCGCTCTTTAGTAAGCTTACTGAAAGGTGTCTTTCCGCAAGCAGTCTTTCTGGAGCTGAAGAAGCGTCTGGGACTCCTGGCAGGAAAAACCAATAAATTGCGGGATCTGGACGTGTATCTGCTGAAGCAGGACGATTATCAGGCGCGGTTACCCGATAATCTTCGTGACGGATTACCTGCTATGTTTTCCGATTTTTCCCTGCAACAGAAAAGAGCCCGTCGTGCTGTGAAAACCTGGCTGCAAAGTGAAGCCTATGCCTCTGAAATGAATGCCATAACCGGTATTTTTCGTGACGTGGGCACGTTGCCGGAAACGGAGCTGTCCCATCAATCGTTGCAAACGTTAATCAAAAAGAAATCCCGAAAATGTTTTAGAAAAATTGGTGAAATGGGGGTGTTGATTGCGCCGGAAACAGAGGACGAAGAAGTCCATGAATTGCGTAAGGAATGCAAAAAATTTCGCTACCTTCTGGATTTTTTCGGGCCGCTCTTGCAGCACGATAAGGTGCCCGAAATGGCCGCGCGGTTGCGAAAATTACAGAATACCCTGGGCAAATTTAATGACTATTCCGTACAGCAGGATGCGTTGATGCAGTATCTTGAGGCGGGTAAGCGGGGCGATGATCTGGCTAAATCGATAGGCGCATTGATTTTGATTCTGGCACAGGCGCAGCAGCTACAGCGGGAGAAAGTGGAGCTGCGTTTCGCTGATTTTTATTCGCCGGAAACCAAAGCCCTGGCCGATCAACTGTTTCAGTAGTAGGAGATAAAAAAATGAAAGTAATAGCCTGCTACAGCTTTAAAGGCGGTGTAGGAAAAACATCAACAGCGATCAATATGGCCTGGTTTGCTGCCGATTCCGGTCAGCGTACTTTGCTTATTGACCTTGATCCTCAAGGCGCATCCACTTATTGCTTTCGCATTAAGAGCAAGAAGCAAGACTGGAGTGATCAGTTTTTCAGTAATCATAAAACGTTGGTGAAACACATAAAAGGGTCTGATTTTGACAACCTGGATCTGGTGCCCGCACAACTGTCATTTCGTCAGTTCGATATTGCACTCAGTGATATGAAAAAAGCAGATAAGCGTTTGCGTCGTCTGTTGCGCAGTTTGCGCCCTTATTATGATTGCATTATTTTAGATTGTCCGCCATCGATCAGCCTGTTGTCGGAAAACGTGTTTAATGCCGCCGATATGGTGTTGGTGCCGGTCATACCGAATGCCTTATCGGAGCGCCCGCTTTATCAGTTATATGATTTTTTTGACAGCAAAGACATTCCGGTCAAGCGTATTATGCCGTTCTTTTCGATGGTGCAGGCACAAAAGCGGGTTCATATTGACGCCATGCAGCGCATAAAAGCAAATAGACCCAAAATGTTGAAAAGTCGCATACCGTTCTCATCCGATGTTGAAAAAATGTCGGAATACAGAGCCCCGATTGCGGAGTTCGCGGCGTCCAAGCCGGTCTTCAGTCACTATAATAATTTGTGGTCAGAGGTGCGGCAAAAGCTCAAGGTTTAGCATAACGATAACAATGCAGAAACCAGAAGCTCATTATCGTAGTAGGGTGCACTTTTCTTGCTAACCAGGTGGGTGTCGATGATGTTGATGCCCAGGCCGGTCAGCAGCTCTTCGGATATGGGGTAGGGGTAGCGACCATTCTTGCTATCGATAAGCACAAAATTCAGAAAGTGATCGAAGCTGCAAGATTGATTCAAATCCGATTGAATGTGTTGAATCAGCGTCAGAATGGTTTGCTCGAAACTCATACCCAATTGTTCCGGGTCGGAACCCAAATTAGGAATAAATACTTTCGGGCAGTTGTTTTGGTGGATGGCAGTGCCGACCCCCTTGGGTAATAGATTGGCAATCAGACTGGTGTAAAAGCTGCCTGGCGGATAACAAATCAGATCCGCGGTTTCGATCAATTTGCGATTTTTTTTCCGTAATTGAACGCTGGTGGGAATCGCTTCATCCATCGTTTCCGACAGAAACAGGTCGGTCACAGGGGAAGTGAGCGGGGCCACTTCTTTTCCGGTGAGTCGGTGTTGTCCAATCACACAGCGGCCGTCCGCCAGATGAGCGGCCAAATGGACGTCTTTGTTCACGATCGCGCGGACGGTGCCCTGCACATTTACCAGTTTTGAAAAAAGGAACACGATGGGATCGAGGTGTTTATGATTGTTAAGGTAACCGCCCGCCAGAATCAGATTGCCGATACTCGCTCCCCTCAGATCGAAGTCATCGGGCATGGCAGACAGAAAATAACCTAACTGATGACGAATCAGTTGGCGCATGGGGTTATTTATATCGGCGATCAGGGCGGACTTTCCGCTGACCATGTCCTGCAAGGTGCACAGCAACACATCGGCGGGCTTATCCTTTGGCAGGCGGTAGTTAAACAGTTGATACACTTCGGGGTGACCGAGTACGGTCTCATCGGCCAAGGCCATCAGGCGGCTGCGGACATCCCCCATGGCGGGCATTTGAAAGGCTTTACGCAAGGTGGCAGAGCTGCCACCGGAATCGAACGGGGTAACGAGGTGAATGGAATTATGGGTGTATTCCTTAAGAACCTGACAAACACCATTAATAGCTGAGCCGCCGCTGAAAAACAGAATGCGAGGGCCAAGTTCAGGTAATTTACGATAACGGGTAATACGCAATAAGTCCGGAATTTCAACGGTCCGTGACACCCGGATATTGGTCATAAAAAGGAATTCCTGTCTGAAAGGCGGAAATGCAGTCACGCCCAGATGTCTGCTGGTGACCGAACTATAATGATTGTAACAGCAATGCGTTAAACTCCGCGAATGGAAACAGTGTGAGCAGCCGTGGCTGGTAGTGACAGAGCAAATAGAACGCTGCGATAGAATGCAGATCCGGGAAATTGATATGACCATTCGTTTGCCTAAGGGCATTAAAGATAATTTACGGTTCCTCAGTGTGGAAGTGGATTCCCAGGTGGCGGATTTACAGAACTTCTTTTCCATTCCGACGACGGCAATGGCACGGCGGATTCTGGACCGCAGCGGCTATGCCTATAACCTGAAAACACGTATTCATACCAGTTGTGTGAACCGGTTAGCCACAGGCAAAACCGACAATACCCAAAAATTGACCCTGCGAGGGGTCGAGATGGTGGCTACTGATTTGGAACGGGTTACCGGGCTGATCCGCGATTGCCTGCGGGAAATGGAATACGTAGACGAAGTTCAGCACGTATTGGCAAACCAATATATTGCCATGCTGGAAAAGGTGCGTTCCGGCATCGGGTTGGTGGGGCCGGCTCTGGAAGCGAATGACGCAAGTCTGGCACTCTCTATCGGCGAACTGGAAACCCAGCTTGAACGCGCCTATAAGCGAGTGTTTAAAAACTACGTTGGCCAACTGGGCAAGGGTAAACAGAACACCAAAGATCTGGTGCGGGGGTTATTTGTGGCGCACACCATTCGTCAGATGGGCGAAGCGCTGCTGCAAATCAGTGAGGCAATTATTTCTGCAAATATCGGACAGCCCATGAATCGGGAACGCTACCATTCGCTGCAGTCATTGGTGTCGGAACTGGAAACAGAAAAAGAATCGATTCAGGTGGCTCCGATCGCCGAGACGCGCTCTGGTAGCGCCATTTCGGGTCTTTCTTCTTCGGGTGACTCGTACTTTGCTATTTTCAAGGAGGGCTTGAAGCGAAAAGTTAAGGAAGAGCGAGAGGGCGTACAAAGTTGGCATGAGATTTATCCGGGATTAGCTCCCAAAATACTTTCTTATAAAAAACGGGGACAATCCGCGGCGTTACTAATAGAGCATCTTCCCGGTTTTACGTTCGAACGCATATTACTGAATGAGTCCGAGCCGTTGCTGGACGAAACTTTACAGCAGTTGGGCAGGACCCTGCGGTCCGTTTGGCAGGAAACACAAACTGAAAAGTCCGTGCAGGCGGGGTTTATGGGGCAGCTGGATAAACGTATTATCGACGTATATAAAATTCACCCTGAGTTCGAGTCCAGTAAAAGCAGTCTATGTGGCGTTAAACTTATTTCCTTTAACGATCTGGTGCACCGGGCCGCGCGCATGGAAGCCCAGCTGCCAGCCCCCTTTTCAGTTTATATTCATGGGGATTTTAACGTTGACAACATCATCTACGACCCGCTGGAACGGCGCATTCATTTTATTGATTTACACCGTTCCTGCTATATGGATTATGTGCAGGATGTATCGGTGTTTATGGTCTCGAACTACCGGTTACAGATTCTGGACGCCCCGTTGCGTAAGCGAATATTGAAACTTGCTCTGGACTTTTATCAGCTAGTGCGTCGTTTTGCCAGAAAAATGGGCGATGCCACGTTTGAAATACGGCTAGCGTTGGGGTTGGCGCGTTCGTTCGCTACGTCTACTCGATTTATTCTGGATAAATCACTGGCACGCAGTATGTATTTGCGCAGTCGTTATTTGCTGGAAAAAGTGGTAGCAACCGAGTTGGATAATGCCGGACGATTTAAGTTACCTATTAAGGAGATATTCAATGACTGATCTTAGAATCGGCATTGTAGGTATACCTGGAAAGTGGTCAACAGAAGTGCTGGCAGACGCGGTTGAAGCCAGTACCGGCTTTCGGTTGGTAATCGATATGGCGCAGGTACAGCTGGATATGGTGACCGGCCAGTTGGATTTTGAAGGGCAGGATCTGAGCCAGTTGGATGGATTGATTGTAAAAAAAATCAGCGCCGAATATAGCCCCAATACACTGGATCGACTGGAACTACTGAGACTGGCAGAACATGCTGGGGTACGGGTTTTTAGCGGCGCTGAAAATATGCTGCGGCTGGTCAATCGGCTCAGCTGTACTATCACATTACGCAGTGCGGACATCCCCATGCCCGACACCCTGGTAACTGAAAGTGTTGAGGCCGCGATGGCCGCGGTGCAGCGCTTCGGTAGTGCCGTATTCAAGCCCTTGTTTTCCACCAAGGCTCGCGGTATGTGTGTGATTGAGCATAGTGAAAATGAGGCTGCAGTACGCAGTAAAGTGAATGCGTTTCAGCAGCACAACCCGATGATGTATATTCAGCAAAAACTCAATCTTTCCGGTCGTGATCTGGGAATGGTTTTTCTTGGTGGAAGCTATCTTGGAACCTATGCGAGGGTGTCGCAGAGTGATACCTGGAATACCACTATTCACAGCGGCGGGCGCTACGAAGCATTCACCCCGACAGACGATATCATTGCACTGGCAACTCGTGCTCAGGCACCCTTTAATATGGACTTTACTACCGTTGATGTTGCCCTGACTGAGGTTGGACCCATTGTCTTTGAGGTGTCCGCATTCGGTGGATTTAAAGGTGCGTTGGAAGGAGCGGGTATAGATGCAGCCGCACACTATAGCGCCTACGTCGTTAACGAATTAAAAAAGAGATGAAAATGGAATCCTCCAATTCCTTTGCACAGCAGATGATAGCAGGGCACGAACACCTGGCGTATGGTACGTATTTACAATTGGGCGACTGTCGTATCTCAGTGCAATCCAATTCAGAACCATTAAATGGATTATTGCTGCACTACTTCAAGCCGGTTTTAATGCAGTCAGGTGACCAGTCGGTTCCGGTTGTACCAATGGATATCGAAATTATAGCTATTGAACGACCGCCATTGGATCTGGATGTCGAGTTCGTTGACTGGAAGCGAGAACCCGGTAAAAGCGGTCGTAAAGACAGTTTTTTCGATTTGAACGACGGGCGGTTGATTCGTAAAGTGCGAACCGGAATGGTATTTTTAATTTCAGATCAAAAGCAAATAGCGGCCGGCCCCTGTGTTGCAAACGACAACCAGGTGATCAATTTTATCAATGCCCAATATATGAGTTGGTTGCAGCAACGGGATTGGTTGATTTGCCATGCCAGCGGATTGGTGTATAACGAAGCTGCGCTGGCTATTGCGGGTTTTTCCGGGGGCGGGAAATCCACATTGATGCTGCACACGTTAGAAAACCCGGCTATCCAGTTTTTAACGAATGACCGGTTGTTTGTACGCGAATCAAACGGTCAGGTTGAGGCCGCAGGTATTCCCAAGTTACCCCGTATAAATCCGGGCACTATCGTGAATAATCCACGCTTGAAGCCAATGCTCAACGCCGAGCATATAGACCGGCTGTTAGCTCTGCCAAAGCAAACGCTTTGGCATCTGGAAGAAAAATACGATGTATTTATTGACCAGGTTTATGGCCCCAATCGTATTGTCCAGCAAGCACCGTTGCGGGCACTGCTGATTTTGAGTTGGGATCCTAATTGCCCTCAACCGATGACGGTTTCCCAGGTTGATTTACGGCAACGTCGTGATTTGCTGCCCGCCGTCATGAAGTCACCGGGTCCATTTTATCGCGATGCCAACGGCCACTACTACCAGGAAAACATATTGCCCGAAGCAAGGTATCTGAGAGCATTCGAAAATATTGTCGTTTATGAAGCAACCGGTGGAGTCGATTTTGCGGCGCTGTCTGAACTATGCCAGCACGAGATACTGGGTTAATGCCTCGTTTGATCGCAGCAATAATGCGCCATGGCGACTATCATCAATTGGTGAATACCCCCAGTGCCCTGCAACCGTTCCCGTTGACAGCGCAGGGCTGTGAGCAAGCACGGCTGGGCGCGGCCAGGATTGCCGGGTTTTTAGAACAGCAGCAATGTGAGCTGCATTCTGCTATCGACAGTTCGCAATTATTGCGTGGCTGGCAAACGGCACGTATCGTTGCCGATGCTTTAGCGCTGGTCGCACCTGCATCGCAGCGTACGGCGATCGACGTACAGGGGTACGAAGATCTTGCTGAGCGCAGTGTCGGTAGTGCTGCTAATCTGACGCTACAGCAGATCGAGGAAATTCTTCAGGTCGATCCTCGCTATCGTGATCCCCCCGCAGACTGGAAATCCAATAGTCACTATTGTTTGCCACTACAGGGCGCAGAATCCCTGATGCAGGCGGGGGAGCGGGTGGCTGCTCATTTGGAAAAGCAAATGCAGGGCTTGTTCACTACCGAAGCATCCGATACTTTGAAGTTATTTGTTGGTCACGGAGCTGCCTTTCGGCATGCAGCCTATTGCATGGGGCTGTTGGTTTTTGAAGATATTGCAAAATTAAGTATGCACCATGCACAGCCGTTGTTTTTTGAATTTAATGCCCGCGCTGAAGCGGATAGTGGTGAAAGCCGATGGCGTCATATTGATGGTGAATGGAAACTCAGAAGCAAGAACACAGTCTATACTGATTAAACGGATGCATTTGAACCGAAGTCAGCTGCGTTTCACGAAAATGAAACACAGCTGTAATACAAATATCAGGAAGATAATCTAAACGGTGAAACGGAATACGATGCTCTTAACTCCATTAAAAGTAGAACTTCCAGACTATCACAGCATTGGTATAGGCGGTTGCTCACTGCCTACCAGCGCACAGCCCTGGCCCATCGCCAATAATGTGTCCAGGCGTATGCGCAAAGCCGTTGGCGTGCAGCCTTGGCAATGGCCGGATGAGCCGGTATTTTTTGTCGCTGACCCTCATGCGGATGCCGAAGCATTCAAGTCATCCTTGATTGCTTCCGGCGGGGTTACCAAGTCATTAAGCGGAGAGATTCAACTAACTGACGAAGGCCGTAAAGGACGCTTTGTAATTGGCGGTGATTGTCTGGATAAAGGCCCCAGTAATTTGCAGTTGCTGCGTGCTATTAGGCACCTAATGGCGATAGGTGCCGATGTAAAGTTGTTGGCCGGAAATCATGACGTTCGCTTGTTGATGGGATTGCGTGGCATGAGTTTGCAGCGCGACATGCGGACCGAACATTTGTTTTTGCGTATGGGCCCGAAAGTGATACCACTGATAAAAGAAGTGTTTAATGCGTATCGAAAAAGAGTGGACAGTCAGCCGGTGCCCGCTGCGGAAGAGTGCCGGCGGCTACTGTACCCCTCTAAATCCTGGTTTAAGGGCTTTCCAAAAATCGCAAAATCGGATATTTCGAAAATCGCTGTGGAGAAAGAAATGACTCGCATGCGGCAGAAACTAAAGGATTTTGAAACCAGTTGCGAAACCGAAGGTTTATCCATTCAAGATGTGTATGGGACGGCCTTGGTTTGTCGTCAGTTATTTTTACAGCCCGGCGGCGAGTTTGCCTGGTTCTTTAATGAAATGCAGCTCATTCACCGTGAGGGGTCGTTTGTTTTTTTACACGCGGGACTGGACGACAGTTTGACGACGCTATTAGCAAGCAACAGTATCGAACAGCTGAATCAATTGTATCGACACCAGATTAATAGTGATCTTTATACTTTCTATTACGGCACACTAGCCAATACGATGCGTACTAAATATCGGGATGTCGATCGTCCGCTTACCCGGGACGGGGTGGAGCGAGCTTATGATATGGGTATCCATGCTGTGGTGCACGGGCATCGAAATCAGACCAGCGGGCAACGAATTTCGTTACGTCGGGGTATGATTCACATCGAGGGTGATATTACATTGAACCGCAATTCACGTCAGAAAGAAGGGCTTTCCGGTCACGGTATCGGCGCTACCATTATTCGTCCGGAAGGACGGGTGATCGGTATCAGTAACGATTACCCGTTTGCGAAGGTGTTCGAGCCAGAACGATTTTTAAGAACCGCGTAACAGCTGCAAAAGAGAAATCAGACGCCATGCGACAAAACCGCAACAGTTTCCGGCACGAGTCCCTGCAAGACCGTAAAAGTATTCAGGAGATGCTGAAATCAATTACCAAAGGCATTGCCAAAGGCGAGTTAACCTTTAGTGACGAAGACGGCGAAATTCAACTGGAGCCACAAGGGCTGCTGCAATTCAAAGTTACGGCCAAACAAGATGAATCCCGACATCGCTTGGATATTAAAATATCCTGGGCCGTCGACGATGAAGAAGTAGAGGAGAAACCCCTGAGCGTCGTTGCGGGTCCGGGTAAAAAATCCCGATAAACGACAGTCTTGCTGTGACCCGATTTCCTTCAGTTGTTAACGGTCCTCAGTATCGCCTCTTCTGTCAATTTCCATAGAACTATATACGCAGTAGCTGCCGCTAATACACCGGTAACCGGCGGCAAAATCGGTGAGAAAAAAGCACACCCGCTGCCGAAGGCGTAAGCGCCCAGTCCGACCCAATTAAAAGTGGGTATTGATGCATCAGACAGCGTCGGATAAGTGCCCCGATATTTGAACCAAAAGTCCGCCATAATCACACCGCCGATGGGCGGAATAAATGTGCCTAGCAGAACCAGAAACGGGATCAACATGTTATACATGCCGCCGATGGCAAGTAGGGTGCCGATAATGGCCCCAGCGATGGTAATGAGGCGCCGCTTATCCGTGCGTAGCAGATTGCATCCGGCCACGGCAAAATTATAGATGGTGTTGTCCTGGGTGGTCCATAAATTGAGGAATAGCATCAGCACTGCTAGAGTGACGAAGCCTTGCGCCAGCAGAACATCGACAACATCGGCTTGCTGGTACACCAGTGTTCCCAGAGCCCCGGTTAACACCATTAAGCCGTTGCCGACAAAAAACGCAGCCAAGGTGGCTGCCACCGCAATTTCGGGCGCTTTTGCAAAACGGCTCCAATTAGTCGCTTGCGTTCCACCGCTGACGAAGGTACCGATGATCACGGTAATAGCCGCGTTGAAGCTCATATCGCTGCTGGTGTTTTTTTCTGTCAATCCGGCGCCCGCTTCTGTCAGACCGGTGTACATGCTGATCAGAATAAAAATCAGCATCGCCGGAACGGCCACCCGCGACAGAACATCCATACCTTTGTAGCCAATCATTGCCGTTATGCAAAAGCCAATACCAAACACGATCATGAGCGGCATTTCCCACGCAGCAGACAGCCCCAGCGTCTTCACCAGCACCACTGCAATGGTGGCTGTTCCCCAAGCGTACCAGCCGACTTGAGTCAACCCGAGGATCAGATCAGATAATTTGCTCCCGTAGTCACCGAAGCAAAAGCGCCCCATGAGCACGGAATTTAGCCCGCTTTTGCAGGCGATATAAGCCAACGCTGATGCGTAAGCGCCAAGCAGCAGGTTACCTGCGACGATGATCACTATTAGCTCAGTCAGATTGAATGCCGTGCCGATTTTGCCTCCGGCAAACATGGTAGCGGTAAAGAACGTGAAGCCGAGCAGCACCACTGAGGTGGATATTCGGCCTTTGCGGTCGCTCCTGGGCACTTCGCTCAGTGGATAATCTGATGGTTGCATAATGCAGCTCCGACGAGAGATAGGGAAAAATGTCAGGATTTGCGGTGCAACGGATATACCAATCTGAACGGTGCTGCTGTAATTCCGTTCACTTGGCCCCACGGCTCTTTGACAGTAGCAGGGACATTGTATCCGGATCAGCCTATTTTGGTCTTCTCCCGTTTGTTGTAAAATCGCCCCATTTGGCGAAATCAACATGGCGCAGCGCACGACAAGAGTGCGATGTTGTACGCGACCGGGCGAAGATGGCTGCTAAGGCCCGGACGACCGTTCAGTGCCGGTGTCTGGGTTTTGCTGGACAGCAGACTGCTTTTTAGTATCGAAAATCAGCGTATGAAGCTGAATTAGAACGCTGCTGATTCCTAACACGATGCCGATAAAGATACACACTGGCAACGGCGACAGAAGAAGGCTCAAGCTATATTCATTGCCACCTTCGCAGCCCTTAACCACACCAATCCAGCGTCCACCTGAATCCAAACAGTTATCCTTGGCAACAAATACGACCAAATACAGCAGTCCGAGGCATGAGATCGTCAACGAAATCAGCAGGCATATAAATGCTCGTTTCATTCTGCTATTCGCTCACATGTTCTCGGTGCGTAATAGTTCATTGTGGAGTGCCCCTTTTTTTATTGCCAACATCGTTAATTAAATTACTTAAAGACTACTTCAAACCGTATATTTGAGATACTACGATAATCAACGCATAACAAATAGAGGATCTACTGTGGATATGAGCGCAAAGGTAGCACTGGTAACCGGTGCCAATACGGGTATTGGTCTGGTTACCGCTCGGGAATTGGCGCTTCAGGGTGCGCACGTTTTTCTAGCCTGTCGTTCCCTGCAAAAAACTCAGCCGGTTCTGGACGAGATTGCAGAGCAAAGCGGAGGTAAAGCAAAGGCGTCATTTCTGCCTCTGGACTTGGCTGATCTGGATTCTGTAAGAGAGTGTGCCAACCGGTTTCTGGAGCAGGATTTACCGCTTCATCTTCTGATTTGCAATGCTGGATTGGCGGGGGCAAAGGGAAAGACGGCGTCGGGTTTTGAGTTGACGTTTGGCACCTGCCATGTGGGCCATTTCCTGTTGACCCAACTGTTGCTGGAAAGCATCAAACGAGCTGCGCCGGCCCGGATCGTGGTGGTTGCCAGTAAAATGCACGCTCGCGTTAATACGATTGATTTTGAAGCTGTACATAAGCCGACCCGCTCCTTTGGCGCACTGAAAGAATACAGCGTTGCGAAGCTGGCGAATATTCTGTTTGCCAAAGAGTTGGCCCGGCAGTTGGAGGGATCAGGAGTGAATACCTATTCGTTGCATCCGGGTGTGGTTGCAACGGATGTCTGGCGGTCTTTGCCCTGGCCGCTGGATAAGTGGATTAAGCGCTCTATGCTCACCCCGGAAGAAGGCGCTGCGACCAGTCTGTACTGTGCCACCAGCGATGCCGTGTCGGGGCAAAGCGGGCTTTATTATAAGAAATGCAAGGTCATAGAGCCTTCAGCGGCTGCTCAGGATTCGACACTGGCGAAAAAATTATGGGATGCGAGTCAGCGCTGGGTGAGGTAGGTAAAGCCGATGACGGTAAACTGGAAATGATTCCACTGATCAACGTTTCGAGTGGGAAACGGTCAGTATCGAAAGTCGCCCCGAGCCGGGTAACCACCAGATCATGCTGCGGTACGATGACCACATACTGGCCTTCGAAACCGACAAAAGCATAGGTGTCCGCAGGTAGCGCCGGCCATTTTTTCTGACCGGTATTGAGCCAGATCTGAGCACCGTATTGTGCGTTAGCGGGCGACGGGGTCGTCGCGAACTGGATCCATTCTTTGGAAAGTATCTGTTCTCCGAACCAATTACCCTTTCTTAAATATAACAACCCCAGGCGCGCCCAGTCCCGAGCTGTCATGTAAAGGTTAGCGCCTCCGGAAGGTTGTCCTGCTTCGTCGTATTCCAGAACAGCGCTGCTAATGGCAATTTTGTGGAACAGGCTGTCCTGCATGAACTGATAAGTATGATTGATGGTGCCGCCTAATTGATCCTGAACAATGCGCGCGATTAAGCTGGTGGCTCCAGTGGAGTAATTGAATTGAACGCCGGGCTCTGCAACCACAGGTTTATTCAGATAGTAGCCAGCGTAGTCCGATTGCTGGAACAGCATGATGCCTTGATCCGGGGTAGATCCTTTCGACGTTTCACTCCACTGTAAACCGCCTGCCATATGCAGTAGATTTTCTAGCGTGATGTTTTGTTTTTCTGTATTTTTCCACTCAGCAACCGGCGCCGCCTGCTTTGGGTCTAAATAACTGCTCCAAACCATTGAGCACTTCAATTTTTCAGAAGTGCCATTTTAACTCCCGTCAGGATGGATGCATTTTTCATAAATATCCTGACGG
>Ga0208570_1000234_pt1 | contig 24537 bp, 26 predicted proteins | sample DeeseametaMP1202_FD_184192 | JGI IMG/M metagenome (GOLD analysis project Ga0208570, IMG submission 184192) | Marine microbial communities from the Deep Indian Ocean - MP1202 (SPAdes) | ecosystem: Environmental > Aquatic > Marine > Oceanic | place: South Indian Ocean | collected 2011-03-08
ATCACCGCTAGTGAAGCAGCTGGTGAGAAGCCAAAACATAAATTTGATCTGAGTAAGTTACGGTCCATACTCTCTACTGGATCACCATTGGTAGAGGAAGGTTTTGATTATATTTATCGCGACGTTAAAGCCAATGTGTTACTGGCATCCATTTCCGGCGGTACAGACCTGATCTCCTGTTTTGCTTTAGGGAATCCTACCCTGCCCGTTTACCGTGGCGAACTGCAGTGCCGTGGTCTTGGCATGGCCGTAGATTCATTTGATTCTAATGGTCAAAGTCAACTTAACCAAAAAGGTGAGCTTGTCTGCACCCATGCTTTCCCCTCCATGCCAATCTGTTTTTGGAATGATTTAGATGGTGAAAAATATCACAACGCCTATTTCTCCGTATTTCCTAATGTCTGGTGTCATGGAGATTATATCACCATCAACGACCATGGTGGTGTAAAAATATATGGACGCAGTGACGCTACATTGAATCCAGGCGGTGTACGCATAGGTACTGCAGAAATTTATCGAGTTGTTGAGAACATGGATGAAATAGATGACAGTTTAGTTGTGGGGCAGGAATGGCATGATGACGAGCGGGTAATTCTTTTTGTAAAACTTGCGGCGAATATTGAATTAACAGATGAATTGATTTCCCAATTAAAATCGACGATAAGAAAAACGTGCTCGCCACGACATGTACCAGCATTAATTTTACCTATTGACGATATTCCCTATACAATCAATGGGAAAAAGGTCGAAATTGCAGTAAAGAAGATTCTTAAAGGCGAAGATGTACTGAACAGGGATGCGCTGGCAAATCCCGAATCCCTTGATCTATACAAGAATATTCCTGCTTTAAAATCCTGACCAATAATCTCTGTGAAAAATAATCCAAACAATACTTTAATTAAGGTGTTTATTGGTAATTAAATTCCCCGCTGTTTGTGATGATTAAATGATGTTCTTACGTGATCCCAGTGCTTACCATGGGGAAAAAAATAAAAGACCATTTTTTGAAGGATGGTACCATAAACTGGTTACGGGTGACGGTCAATCACTGGCCATAATTCCTGGTATTTATCGCAGCGGGTTTAATAATATTCAAACAGCTTTTATTATGATTTTTGATGGTGATAAAGGTGATGTATTCTATGAGCGATTTGAAGTTCAGCAGTTCAGTTGCAGTACCTCCAGTTACAGTTTACACATTGGATCAAACTACTTTTCATCGGAAAAAATAATCTTAGATATTGAATCAGAGACTCTTACAATAAAGGGACAGGTCACTGCAGATAATTTGAAACCTTGGCCAGTAACTCTATTTGAACCAGGCTGTATGGGTTGGTACGCTTATGTGCCCACTATGGAATGTTTTCATGGCATCCTGAGCATGGATCATACCTTAGATGGCGAAATTGAATTTAATGGTTCTAATTATGATTTTGTTGGTGGTCGAGGCTATATTGAGAAAGACTGGGGCCACAACTTTCCTGAAAACTGGATCTGGGCACAATCAAATCATTTTTCAACCAATGATTTAAGCATCACTGCATCATTGGCAACTATCCCCTGGAAAAACACATCGTTTGCTGGATTTATCGTTGGTTTATACTATAAAAGTAATTTTTATCGTTTTACAACCTATAGAAATGCGGTTACCAAAGAAATCCATTACGATTCTAATAAATTTTACTGGCAGTTAAAGCAGAAGGATCTCATGTTGGATCTAACCATTGAAAAAGGGCATAAAGCAGGTTTACTATATGCACCTGATAAAATTGATATGGTTCCCAGAGTGCATGAATATCTTGATGGTAATATTTATCTAAAGTTATATGACCATAAAGGAACGATTTTAGAAGACCAAACAACATCGGCAGCTGTAGAAATGATCGGTGATGTCGGCAAATTGATTAATATGGCCCGATGATTAAAATCGGGTTTAAATTAACAAAAGAAAAGACGAGCTATGAAATGTTTATCATGTTCCCATAGTTGGAAAAGAACCAAGCTTGCTGAATATGTCTCTCTATTGGCATCCTGCCCAAATTGTGGCAGTCGCCTTTTAGCAAGGAATGATTTTATTCTTTCAATTGTAAATGCCATTAAGAAAGTTTTTTCTAACCCTCGATGAAACGCCTCTGGCTCAAACAAAGGATTAAAATAAATTTTTTTATCCCATTTATTATAATTTTTCTTTTTACTTCATGTGCTAGTGTTACTATTAATCCTTCTATTCTTTCTCCAAGTAATGTTGAAATACCAAAAAAACTACATCGATTAAATATTGGTCTCGCCCAATCCAGAATTACAACCTTAGAAGCAGTCTCTTCAATCATTAAACAGGATGAGATGTTTACTATTTGGGAAAGAGAATTAGAGGCGAATATCTTTGACAGTGGTGATGAACCTATGGGATATATTGATTATAAGGTAATTTTTAATGAAGTGGTTCCTACTGAAAAAGGAAAAAGATATTTTTTAATTACTAATTTGACTTTTTGGATTTCATCAATGGTTGGATATCCAATTATTGAGGCAGAAAAGATTATTGAAGTTGAAATAACAATTTTTAATAAGAAAATGAAAAAGATAAAAAAATATAATATTATTTCAAAATCAGAACCTGGAAAACTTGGGCTTTATAATTTATATGCTGTGGAAGCATATGACATGATCGCTACTGTAGCGGTTACAAAAGATATTATCCAAATCTTCAAATCAAGACTTGAATCAGACGTTGAAAGTATCAATAAGCAACTTGAATCATCTTTTTTGTCAAATTAGTTATATGAAACGCCTCTGGGTCAAATAAAGAATTAATTAATAAAACGGTATTTAGCATTATTAATAACTTTTGTATTAGTAGGCTGTGAAGACAAAATGAAGATTTATGAAATAACAAAAGTTAGTGAAATGAATTCGCCGTTCGCCCGCCTAGGTGTCTACGGTGGACAAGCCGGTGAGTTTATTCGTTATGTATAACTATGGCAAACAGTGATTTCAGGACTAAACCACGTCACAACTGCAGTTAGTGACTAATGAGAAAGATTGAATAGGAGATCGAATGGTCATTTCAGTTTCGGAGGCATTAAGTTTGATTGACTGGTATCGCATGGTGTAATTAAGAATTAGGCATGGACCATTGATTTCGAAAATATGAAATATATGTTTAAATGAAATATCTCTTGCTCAAAATAATATGACCCATATAGATTACATTTTTCTTGTTGGCGATTTCCTTGTGGCCATTGGTTTGGTTGTTGGTTTTAAGTGGGCCATCAATCAAGGGAGGTTGTCCCACTATTACTATAAACTTTTTTGGGTTGGCACATTGATTGGGGCCACATGGGAGTTTGCATTTTTATTTCTGGGCCCTGATTTTCTTCATTCAGTGAAAGAATGGCCTTATGGCCTGGGCGGGTGGCCACGAAAAATAAGTCATTCCATTTGGGATGGTGGCATATTTATGGTGGGTATTTGGATGTGTATAAAATATAGGAAGGGGAACCATTTTACCCGATTTAGTTGGGCCGAATTAAGCATCATGCTTTCCTGGGGTATATTTCAAGAATTGTTAGTGGAATATTTATTTAATGGGCGCGTTTGGGTTTATGAACCATTACCCTGGAATCCTGTTATTATTCCGCCCATTCCCGGTTCTTCGACTACTGTAGGATATACGCTGATTCCCCAGGCGGTGTGGGTCATGGCACCCATTGTATTTTATTATTTTTGTATAAAATTAAAAGGAGAATAAATGAATAGATTCCATGGATGAAACGATACTATGTATATGTGATAGAATTGGATCCATCCGTGGCGGACCAGAAGAAATTTCGGGCAATAAATCCGAAATATATCAGTGGGAAAAGCTGTGTCTATGTGGGGCAATCTTCTCGGAAACCGTCCCTCCGGTTTGCACAGCATAAAGAAGGATATAAATCAAATAAATATGCGAAAGTGTATGGGTTAAAACTTCGGCCCGATCTCTATGAACAGTATAACCCCATCCCCACTCGGAAAGATGCGGAAGCTATTGAAGAAATGCTGGGTATCGGTTTAAGAAACCGGGGTTATGGGGCCTGGTTTAATTGATGTAAGCCTCTTTGCACGATTAAACAAACCTCAACCTTTTTTATAATAAATACAACCTTCGATTATTTTCATGGAGGAATCCTCTACCGCCAATTCTCGCCAGGCTGATAAAATCTCTGCGATCATACATTGTTATTCCTAAAACTATTCCTTCCAAAGTTAATTCTATTTTATTCCTAAATTATAGTAATGAAACAATCGATCATTTTTGTTATTATACTGACCTTTATTAATGCCCAGACTGGATCAGAAATATATCTTTTTGACCTACTATCGGTTGATGATAAATATGCCATCGCCAATCCGGTAAACATTTCGGATAATCCCGGTTATGATAACCAGCCCTCATTTATGAAAAACGGAAGGCAGATTTTATTCTCTTCCACACGGAATGGCCAGCAGGATATTTGCTTATACCATATTAAATCCGGAAAGAAAACATGGATGACGGACACCAAGGGGGGTGAGTATTCCCCTCTTCAGATTGGAACAAGCAATGCCTTCTCTGCTATTCGGTTAGACCCAAATGGCACACAGCTGCTGTATAAGTACAGCATGTATTCCGGGAAACCAAAGGTGCTCGTCAAAGATTTGAAAATTGGCTACCACTGCTGGATTGACAGAAAGAATCTCATGACCTTTGTATTGGGGGATCCGCAGACACTTCAGTTGAACAATATCAAATCGGATAAGAATCAAATTATGGACGACACCATCGGTCGAACCATTTTAAAATTGCCCAAATCCAATCGCGTGGCCTATATCAGCAAAAAAGAAAAACAATGGACGATCAATACCATTGATCCGAAATCAGGAGAGATCGAAATGATGATCCACACATTGAAGGGCTCCGAAGATTTTGCCGTCACCAATTCTGGTGTGCTCATCATGGGAAAGGGCAGTGAACTATATAATTTTGATCCATATAACCATACGGACTGGGTTAAGATTGGCGATGTTTCAGATTTCGGATTGGGTGGCATCACCCGAATTGCCATCAGCCCGAAGGGAGATAGAATAACTATTGTTTTATCAGAGGATTCGGTTGAAAATTAAATTAATGAAACGGTTGATTCTCATTATTTCCACCTTATTATTCGGCATCCTTTCTGCCATATCCCTGGGCGAATTTTATTTCACTCATCAATTGGGTGATCCGGAATATTATATTTTATTGTTTAGTTTTCTTTGCGGATTTTCCGGCGTCATCAGTGGATGGCTTTTATTGCAGAAAAAATGATGGGGAGAGTTCCCGACCTTTTCTGGGGTATTTTTATTTTTATAAATAATAGATTATATTGAAGGTATGAAAAATCATATACATTTTGAAAAACTTAAATTATTGTGCACCGTCTTTATTTTTTTACTATTTGCCTGTGGTGATAAACCGAAAGAATCGTGTGTCGCTCCCACAGGTGGTCAATTCATAGAAGTTCGAAGTATGGGCACCATCGATATTCAATTTATTAATGACTTGCGTCCCAGCTTTGGTATTCCCGAATCATTCACCGCTAAGTATGATGTGGATGTTTATGCCGTCAATTATGCCACTACCGATCCGGATGGGAATGAGGCCACCGCCACCGGTGCCATATATATTCCCAAAACCGGTAACGATGATCCCCTGTCACTTTTGAGCGGGCAGCATGGGCTCACCATCAAAAAGCGGGATGTGCCATCCACACTGCCCCTCTATGGGTATCTGGGTCTGTTCGGGGCAGCTACGGGATATGCCTCTGTCCAAGCCGATTATCTTGGCCTGGGGAATTCTAACGTACAAAATCAGCCTGTGAATCAAAAATCCAGTGCGGTGGCTGTGGTAGATCTCATCGATGGTATGCGTCATTATGCATGCGAAAATGATATTCCATTGAATGAAAATGTATTTCTCTTAGGGTATTCTACGGGCGGATATGTATCCATGGCGGTACACGACGAATTGAATGAGAATCCCCGATCATTTGTCATTAATGCCAGCGTTATGGTAGCAGGATATTTTGATTTAAATATATCGGAGTCGTTTCAGATTGCAGATACCCTTTATCGGCCGGCCTGGGCCTTGTACTCTCCCTTTATGTATGATCAGCAATATCAACTTGGTCTCATGGATAAAATGGTGGAATCGCCCTATAGGGAAAAGCTCAATGATTTGTTTAACGGTGAAAAGGATGCAAGCGAAATCGACAGGGCTTTAACCCCAATCAGTAAAAATTTATTCACAGATGCAGCCCGGACCAGTTTTGGGAACCATTCGGACTTTGCATCTTTCCGTCAGATGCTCAGCGATAATTCTCTAAATGAAGTCGTACCTCAATCGCCTGTTTTATTTATCCATAGCAAGGAAGATGGTGCAGTCGATTTTGAGCAGAGCGTGAATATGCATGCATACATTAATTCCCATGAGGGAAATGCAACCATAACTTTATTGGAAAAGGGTGAGCATGAACCTGCGGCCTATTCGCCGGCGGTTATTCAGGCCATTGATTGGCTGAAGCAGTATGAGTAGGAAAATGGGGAGTCAAAAAATTGGATAAATATTCTGAATGACTTCAATTAAAAATAAAATTCTCCCCTATATTCTTTCCGGGGCTTTTTTCTTTTCATCCTTACCGGCTGTACAGGATTCATTTGAGTCCGATATTCACCAATTGGCCATTTTTAAGGGTGCCCTCCGTGAAATGTTTGAGGAGATGGTTTCCCTCCATGAAAATACATCTCGACTTGACAAAGAATATATTTCCAATATAGAAAATGACCGGATTGAGAACCTTTTATTCCGTTATTTAATCCTCCGCCAATCCCTGTGGGAGGTAATCGGAAAATACAGGGATTACAATACACTTACTGACGATCCTGAAACGAATATGAAATCGTTTGTTATTGGGTATTATGCTGCATTAACCCTTTATAAAGCCAGTGGCCATTTAATTACCATCAATATGAAGGATGATCTACTGGTGGATAAACTGAACGAATCCTATTTTCGGAGTGGTATTCCGAAAAATACATTTGAAAAAATATTCGATAGCCTCACCAATCCGGAGAATTTGGAAGAGCTGGATATTGCCTGGGAGCTTTATACTCGGGAACTCTATCTATCAGGATCCCCATTGAATCAGCTTTTGTCAGACCCACTCTATGTGCCACTCATTAATGAATTAGAAGAACTTCAAACATTTCATGTAAACCATCGAGAAGAAATTTTGAACCATTATGTGTTACTGACACCAGAAATCACAAATCTCCTGCGCCATAGCGATATCAAAAAACAGGCAAAATATTTAATCGAAGAATCCGGTGGCCAATATGAGGCACTCAAAGCATTCCTTTTAACATGGGTGGGCGATATTAAATCCCCCGTAACCGATAATCTTTATTTCACCCGTATGGAAAAAAATGAGATAAAACAAATGCTGAGACCGGGAGATATTATTTTAACATATTCTGCGGGTTACATGAGTAATATCTTTTTACCTGGGACATTTAAACATGGGATTGTTTATGTGGGCGACAGGCAATCCTGGAATGAACAAGATTGGGCTTCACTTCATTTATCGGCGGAAAAAAGAGCGTTCATCCATCCCGGCGATGATATTATTGAATCCGTATCTGAAGGGGTCATTTCCAATTCAATGGATCACCTTTTGGATCATAAAGTCAATCGAATGGTGATACTTCGGCCCAAATTGAATCCTGCCCAAATTCAAAAAGCCATGGGTGTGGTTCATTCCTATCTGGGCAATGGATATGATTTTTCTTTTGATTTTAATGATGCAACAACCCAAGTGTGCACCGAAATTATTTACCGCGCTTTTAATGGCTTAGGTGGGATCGAATTCCACTTGAGAAAACGGGTGGGCAATATGACATTAAGTGCGGATGATATATGTATCAATGCCCTGGAGACAAGCCAAATGGATGTGATTGCCCTAATTGTGGAAGATGAATTTCGTCCGAACCGAGCCCGGTTGGTTACAGACCATACGAGTAGAGAAATCTTGAAAAAATTATTGGAATAATAATGATGAATGGGCCTAAATAGTCTTTCCTTATAGGTAAAAAAGAAAAAGCCCTCTGCGAAATGCCAGGGCTTTTTTATTTTCTCCTTTTCAGTTGTAAATTGAATAAAGAGGAGGGAGCTATGAAAAACTATTTCAGGTTATTTTTATTTTCATTATTGCTGGTGTCTACCGTCATCGCGGGAAACAAATGGACCCCCGAGTTTATGATTCACTATCAGCGCCTCGGTGCCACTGATATTTCTCCAGATGGAAATTGGGTGGCATATGAGTTGTCAATCCCCCAAATGGAGGGAGAAAAATCAGAGTTTCTTACGCATATCTGGCTGGTGAGCCAGGATGGGAAAACTCAATTTCAGTTGACTCGCGGTGATGTATCCAGTTCTTCGCCCCAATTTTCACCGGATGGGAAATCGTTGGGTTTTCTTTCTGGTCGAAATAATGAGAAGAAAAAACGGCAGATTTATTCCATATCTGTGAATGGCGGTGAGGCCATCAAGTTGACCGATGAAGAAGGATCGGTGAACCGCTTTAGTTGGTCTCCTCATGGTTCGTCAATCGCTTTCACCATGACTGACCCGGATAATGAAAAAGAGAAGGCAAAGAAGAAAGAAAAACGAGATTGGAAGGTGGTGGATGGTGGTTACAAGTTCTCTCATTTACATATGGTCAAAGCGGATGGTGAAAAAGAATCTCGTCGGCTCACTAAAGGAGCCTTTAATGTGGGGTTCTTTGATTGGTCGCCAGATGGGAATCGGATTGCTTTTGATCATACAGAAGTTCCCGGTGCCAATGCATGGACCACTAGCGATATATCCGTCGTAAATGTGAAAAGCGGATCCGTCAAGAAAATCGTTACATGGGGTGGCTCAGACAGTTCGCCAAAATATTCTCCGGATGGTAAATTAATAGCCTTTGTTTCCGATGGTGGGAAATCCACCTGGGGCAGAGAACATTTTGTCTTCGTGATGCCAGCTAAGGGTGGAAAAGGCCGTCAACTCCCAGCCACTCCCAGTCGATATATCGGTAGTATTGAAGGATGGGCCCCAGGCGGTAATTCTGTCATTACTGTTGAGACACAACAGACGTCACGGCGGTATTTCAATGTTCCACTCAGTGAAAACGGGGTCACTGCATCTTTTACACTGGGGGAAGGGAATTACGGTAGTTTATCCTATAATGAAAACGGCCAGATGGCCTTCGTTTATGAACAGACTGATACACCCGGAAACGTGTTCGCGGCAAACATTGATAATTTTAAACCAGAACAATTGACAAGTGTGAATCAAGATTTCGCGGACATGTACCATGGCAAAACCGAAGTAATTCGCTGGCGATCCTCCGATGGCATTGAAATTGAGGGATTATTGACCTATCCAATCAATTATCGAAAAGGGAAGCAAGTGCCTTTAGTACTCAACATTCACGGTGGTCCAGCTGGCGTGTATACCGAACGCTATACGGGCCGGAGTTCAGTATATCCCATCCAAGCTTTCGCTCAACAGGGGTATGCAGTCCTGCGGGCGAATCCCAGAGGATCCAGTGGTTATTCAAAAGAATTCCGTTTTGCCAATCGCTCTGATTGGGGCGGCATGGATTATCAGGATCTCATGACCGGCGTGGACCATGTGATTAATATGGGCGTGGCCGATGCCAATAACCTGTATGTGATGGGTTGGAGCTACGGTGGATATATGACTTCTACAGTCGTTACCAAAACAGACCGGTTCAAAGCGGCCAGTGTCGGTGCTGGTGTCCCCAATCTTATTGGGATGCTCACCACAGATATCCACGACTTTATTCCTTGGCATTTTGAAGGGGAAATGTATGATAATATTGAAAAATATATCAAACATTCGGCTTTGTTTCATGTGGATAATATTACCACGCCAACCCAGGTAATTCATGGTGAGAATGATACCCGAGTACCGATTGCACAGGGCTATGAATTTCACCGAGCTATCAAGCGGAAGGGTGTAGATACAGAAATGATTGTTTACCCCAGAATGCCCCATGGATTACGGGAACCTAAATTCATACAGCATTGTGGTGAAGCTATCATGAAATGGTTTGAGGATCACAGCAAATAGAAGAGGATTTACGATGAAAAACCTGATTGTTTTTCTTTTTGGATTATGTTTTTTACTTAGCTGTCAATCGCAGCAGAAAGTTGAGTATCTTCAATCCGAAAAATTTGCAAAACAGAATATGCCCTTCTCTGAAGCAGTCCAGGTGGGGAATATGCTTTATCTCTCTGGCCAAGTGGGAAATATACCGGGCGAAATGAATGTCGTCCCCGGTGGAATTGGACATGAAACGCGACAGACTATGGAAAATATTAAAGAAGTTCTGGAACGGTACGGATCTTCTATGGATCAAGTGGTGAAGTGTCTTTGTATGCTTGAGGATATTAACGAATGGGCAGAGATGAGTGCGGAATATGTAAAATTCTTTCCCAACCATAAGCCGGCGAGATCTGCCTTTGCCGGCAGCGGATTGGCCATCGGTGCCAAGGTGGAAATCGAATGTTGGGCAACCATTAATTAGGAGAAAGTTATGAAAAAAGAAATGACCAGGCGAGATTGGCTCAATAAAAGTGCCGCTGTTTTGGGTGGATCTATTTTTGGATCAATGGGCGGATATAACCCCTTATTTGGAGCGGCCCCAAACCGTTCTGCTAATGAACCGGTACGGATGATGTATAACGAAAATCCATACGGACCATCTCAAGTGGCCAGACGGGCCATGCGAAGGGCATTTGCTGAAGCAAACCTTTATTCCATGCGCGATGCTAAAGGAGAGTTCAAAGTTCTCATGGCGAAGCAGAACGGCGTAACGCCGGATCATATTGCGGTGGGATTCGGCTCTGGAGAGATTCTGAAAAAAGGGGCCCTCATGAATGGTATAGACAAAGGTGAACTGGTTTCGCCATCTCTCACATTTGAAACCATCAACCGCTATGCCAAAACCATGCAATCAAATGTGAAACGCATCCCCATGGATGACAACATCGGCATAAACTTGGATAGGATGGCATCTGCTGTTAGCCAAAAAACGAAACTGGTATATCTCTGCAATCCCAATAATCCCACCGGACAGCTGATGGATTCAGATGACCTGGAATCATTTTGTAGTGAAATTTCAAAAAAAGCAACCGTTTTTGTGGATGAAGCATATCACGAATATGTGATGGACCCGAATTACCGTTCCATGATCGGACTGGTAAAAGAAGGAAAAAATATTATTGTGTCCAGAACAGCGTCCAAAGTTCATGGTCTTGCGGGTTTGCGGGTTGGTTTTGCCATCACCACCCCAGAGATTGCCAAACGGATGGAATCTTACCTCACCGATTCACTGAATATTGTGGGCCTTCGTGCTGCCATTGCTTCTTATCAGGATGAAAGATTTCAGGCGTTCAGCATCGAACAAAATAATAGAGCTAGAAAAGTCGTTACAGATTTTCTCGATGAAAAAGGAATCCAGTATTTGGATTCCCAGTCCAATTTTATTTTCATCAAAACGGGAATTCAGATTTCAGACTTTCAACCTGCCATGGAAAAATACGGAGTCATCGTGGGGCGGCCATTTCCTCCTTATACAGATTGGTGCCGTCTAAGCATGGCCAAACCAGAAGAAATGGAACGGTTCAATCATGGATTCCATCAGGTGTTGGGGTGGTAATCTAATGAATCTTGTGAATACATTGATTGTCAACCACCCCTTGCCAAGTAGATTGGTAAGGGGTGGTTTCTAAAATAAAAACATGGAGACTAACATGAAAAAAATATTAATAACCATTTTCCTTTTATCCTTTTCCATCCACCTATTCTCCCAATCACCATCCAATGATCACGACCTTCAGAAACTTTTTCACCAGTGGCGGTCATTTGAAATTCCGCCTTTAAAAAATGGGGCACCGGATTACACGAAAACCCAATTCAAAAAAAGACATAAACAATTCACATTGCTTCAAAAACGACTTTCCCGAATCGATACCACCGGTTGGTCAATTTCGTCCCAAGTGGATTGGCAGATCGTGGCAGCAGAAATGAACGGATACGATTTTAATTACCGTATTTTAAAACCTTGGGAAAGAGACCCTGCTTTTTATCAAACGATTTGGATGTATCAAAGTGACGTGCCGGCCCATGAAGGTCCGACAAACCATGGTACCTTAGAATATTGGACCTATAGACTGCCCTTATCGAGTGAATCAAAAAAGCAATTCACCCAAGAATTGAAAAGCATTCCACCCTTCCTTAAACAGGCACAAGCAAATCTCACCGGCAATGCCCGAGATCTATGGATTGCAGGCATTCGAAATTTTGTCCAACAGGGAGAACATTTAGAATCCATTCATAAAGAATTGAGTGAGCACCATAGCAGGAATAAAGATCCAGAATTATTCATGGCATTAGACAATGCAAAAAAAGCGAATAAAGTATTTATCCGATGGTTAAAAAAAGAATCATCAAAAAAGAATGGTCCTTCTGGGATTGGGAAGGATAATTACACATGGTATCAGCAGAATGTCCACCGGGTTCCCCTCACTTGGGATGAAGAAGTGCAATTGCTTCAACGGGAACTTGATCGGGCTTGGACCTCTCTAAAATTAGAGGAGCAGCGAAATATGGCCTTGCCACCCATGGTTTCAGCAGATACGCCGAAAGAATTTGCAGCGTTAACAGAAAAAGCGGTTAAAAAAATGATGGCGTTTTTAGAACAAAAAGAGATCATGCCCATCAAGCCAAATATGGAACCGGCACTACGGGAACATATGGGGGAATTTATTCCAGTTGAAAAACGCAATTTCTTTTCGATTGGGATGCACTTTGATCCACTGCCGCTTTATTCCCACATGTACCACTGGTTCGACTTGGCGGAAGTTCGAGATAATCCACATGAGAATCCAATTCGACGGGGGCCACCCTTGTACAATATGTACGATTCCAAAAGTGAGGGAATCGCCACATCAGTAGAAGAAATGTTTATGCACGCGGGACTCTATGAAGACAGCCCGAGATCAAGAGAAATTGTTTGGATCATGCTGGCCCAGCGCGCCGCCCGGGGATTGGGTTCCCTCTATGCCCATGCCAATATGATGACCATGGCTGAAGCAGGACAGGTCCATGTGAAGTGGACTCCCCGAGGATGGATGAAACGGGAGCCCCACCTTCTTCAATTTGAGCAGCACCTTTACCTCCGCCAGCCGGGGTACGGCACCTGTTATGTAACGGGAAAATATCTCATTGAAAACCTCATGGCCGAATATGCGAAAAAGCTTGAAACAGAAGGGAAACCATTCGTACTTCGGAAATTTTTAGATACATTTAACAAGGCGGGGAATATTCCTGTAGAACTTATCCGTCAGGAAATGATTGAGAATTAATATGAAAAACATTTTAACAAAGATTAAAATGTAAGGAAACTAACATGAAAAAAATATGGCTCATTCTTTTTTATACACTTGTGATTGCGCAGGATAAATACCCTGTTGACCATGATATGGTGGCCAAAATTCGGGAAGAAGGATTTGAACGGTCTCAGATTGCCAATACTTTATCTTATATGACTGACGTTTTGGGCGCCCGCCTTACCAATTCAAAAGATATGCGCCGTGCCCAGAAGTGGGTGACGGGAGAAATGAAACGGATTGGACTCACCAATATCGAAATTGAACCGTTCATGGATTATGGTGTCAGTTGGGATAACAAATTTTTCTCCATCCATATGCTGGAGCCGGATTACCAAATAATGGTCGGGTATCCCATCGCCCATACACCGGGGATCAACGGTCGACAAAAAATGAATGTGACGATTGCGGACATTAAAACCAAAAGTGATTTGGAAAAGTATAGAGGTAAGTTAAGAGGGAAAGCGGTATTGTCTGTAACCATGCCGGTAATTGATCAAGAACGAATCCGAAATGGCACACCCCGATTCACCGATGAGGAATTGACTGTATTAGCCAACGATCCGCCCAAAAGAAAAAGACGTAAACGGCCACCACCCGATCCGGAACGGGTCAGTACGGTTGAACGAAATACATTCTATAAAAAAGAAGGTGTTTCGGTCATCTTAGAAACAAGAGGGAACCGTGTGGCAATGGTTCCGGGATATGCGCGCCCCGGTGCTAAAAAAGATAAATGGGATCGGCAGGGAACACTTAACCATTTACCCATCGTGACCCTGACACCGGAACATTACAACCGCATGTATCGCATTCTTGAACGAGATATTCCGGTGCGTATTTCGGTGGAAATAAAAACAAAAATTGGGAGAGAAAGACAGTGGGCCCGGAATGTGATTGGTGAAATATCTGGTTCTGATTTAAAAGATGAAGTGGTCATGCTGGGGGCTCATTTCGATACCTGGCACGCCAGCCCCAATGCATCGGACAATACATCCGGTACGGCGGTGATGCTGGAAGCCATTCGCATTCTGAAAGCGGTGGGGGTGACGCCCAGGCGCACCATTCGAATTGCCTTGTGGTCCGGAGAAGAACAGGGCATCCATGGTTCCCGGGAATATGTATATAAACATTTTGGAAATCCCAATGATCCTGAAATTGGTGTGAAGCCGGATTATGAAAAATTCTCCGCTTATTATAATCAGGATTATGGTCCGGGCCAGTTTCGAGGCATGAATTTGCAGGGGAATGAAAATGTGCGGGAAGCATTCACATCATGGATAAAACCATTTCACGATTTAGACATGACCACCATCTCACCCCAAAGTTTGGGCAGTACAGATCATATCCCTTTTGACAGGGTTGGGTTGCCGGCATTTCAATTTTTACAGGATAAAATTGGCGGCACTGGCGGTCATACGAATCTCGATTATTATGATACAATCCCCATTGAGGATATACAAAAGAATGCGGTGATTGTGGCATCTTTTGTGTACCACACCGCCATGCTGGATGAACGTCTACCCCGAAAGGGAGAGTAAATGAAAAACATTTTGGCCAGAGGCGGGATTGAATTAAAAGAGGGTATTTAAAACGAGAAATAATATCTACGCTGTTTTCTGTATCTTTTTATTATTCATCAATTCCTGCAGTGAGGAGCCGGGAGATGAAAAGGAGGAATTTGGTTCAGGTTTGAACCTGTCCACGCCCTATGTGAATGAGTCCGATATTGAAAGAATCAATGAAGCATTTAGCCTCCATGGAAATGCACCTTGGGGGTTCAAGCACGTTGGAATAGATTTTTTCCCGGAGGAATCTCTAAAACAGTTTGCATCATCATGTGATGGCGAAGTAACTAAAATGGATTTATGGCAGAATGGTGAAAAATGGCAGATTAATTTGATTATAAACTGTGACAAAAAGTTCCTCTTATTATACTCATTTGAACCCTTCACAACAGATGCATCTATTGGACAAGAACAATTGGCCCAAATATTGGTGAAAGTTGGTGATAAAGTGTCAAAAGATGATGTGATTGGTGCATTAGTACTTACAGTCGGGCATGTTCATTTTTCATTAAAGCAGAATAATGAATTTATCTGTCCAAAAGAATATTTCACGGAAGAAGCCTATAATTCTATTATGAGAATCATACATAAAACCCATCCGGATTGGGAGATGTGTTATTGATTTAAATCCCAATTAGGAAGAACCGAATCAATGATGATCAAATTAAATATATCAAAAAATTCTTTGTAACTTTATCCAGAATAAATAACGCGTGGAGGAGAATAATGGAAAAAATAGTGAAATGGGTCATAACGCTTTTGGTGTGCACAATGGCACTCTATGCCGGTGATGATTGGTCCAAAAATAAAAAAGCCATCGACAAGTCAGTCGAGAAGCACCGGAAGGCGCTCATCAAAATTAGTGATGCCATTTGGTCCAACGCAGAATTGGCATTGGAAGAACATAAGTCATCTAAAATTTTGGCGGACTATGCGGAAAAGAATGGTTTTAACGTAGAGCGTGGTGTGGCTGGGATGCCTACAGCCTTTATTGCTACATACGGTTCCGGCCGGCCGCGGATTGGAATCCTGGGGGAATTTGACGCAAACGCAGGCATTTCCCAAAAAGCGCAATCAGAAAAAGAAGCTTTAATTGAAGGAGCCCCGGGCCATGGCTGCGGACATAATTTATTTGGCACGGGCAGTCTCGGTGCCGCCGTCGCCATTAAAGAATTGATGGCCAAGGGCAAGATCAAAGGGACGGTGGTTTTTTACGGCACCCCTGCAGAAGAAACCATTTTTGGCAAGGTATGGTTCGCCCGAGCTGGTTTATTCAATGACCTCGATGTGTGTGTGGATTGGCACCCTGGGGATGATATGGAAGCCGCCACACAAAGCAGCAAAGCGCTCATCGATTTTCGCGTCAATTTTTATGGCAAATCCGCCCATGCATCTGCGGACCCTTTCAATGGTTTTAGCGCTGTGGATGGGATGGAACTATTTACCACGGGCATTAATTATTATCGGGAGCATATTAAACCCACGGCCCGGATCCACTATCAAATTGAAAAGGCGGGTGATGTTGTGAATGTAGTTCCGGACAAAGCCCAGATTTGGGTCCGAGTGCGAGAGAATGATCGAGAAAGTTTAAACGTGGTTTATCAACGGGTGATGAAAATGGCCGCTGCAGGCGCCCTCATGGCAGAAGTGGAGCACGAGATTAATCTCATTTCCGGTATTTATGAAATTTTACCGAACCGTCGTGGTGCTGCTGCGATTCAGGCCAATTTTGAAATGTTGGGTCCTATCAAATACACCAATAAAGAAATGGAATATGCGAAAGAGATTCAACGGGCCACAGGCAAACCGGAGGTGGGTATGGATGGGGCCATTTATCCATTGAAAGAAACCAAGCCGGCACAAGGCGGCTCCACGGATGTGGGGGATGTGAGTCAAATTGTACCTGTGGTACGGTTATCAACACCGGCAGCCCCTAAAGATGTACCCTGGCATTCATGGGCTGTGGTGGCCTGTACAGGAATGTCTATTGGACATAAGGGAATGATTCAAGCGTCAAAGGCATTGGGTATGACCATGGTGGATTTATTTGAAGATCCCCAATTGGTAAAAGAAGTAACAGCAGAATTCAATGAGCGGAAGGGTTCAAGCAAATATGAAGCAATGATAGCCCCAGGCCCGCCGCCAGTGCCCCAGAAGTAATTTTTTTTTCAACTCACCCCATCCCCTCTCTTTCAAAGAGAGAGGCGGTTTGGCCATCATTATTCCAGGGCCTTTAGGTGGGGTGAGTTAATAAAATTGTATACTTCATCCATGTTTAAAGCAATATGCATATCCATTTCCATTTCCTTTTTTTTGACCTGCGAGGATAAGCCAAAAGAGGAAGAAATTGTTCTGCCTGTTGTACATCAATACACGTCGTACTTTACTGGGGAAACAATGGATAAAAAGACATCCCCAAAAGGGGGCGTTTGCCTTATGGGTGGCTCCAGTGAAGATGACAACGCCATGAGATGGTTTTTGAATCAATCCGACGGTGGAGATATTTTGGTTCTCCGGGCTTCAGGGTCGAATGGCTATAATGATTACATGTATTCTGATCTGGGCGTCACCATCAATTCCGTAGAATCCATTGTGGTGAAAAACAAGGATGCCAGTTACGACACAACCCTTCATCGAAAAATCAAGCAGGCAGAAGGTATTTGGTTCGCTGGGGGCAACCAATGGAATTATGTAAACTATTGGCGAAATACACCAATTGATAGTCTCATGAATGTGGGTATCAATAATCGGAATATCGTTATGGGGGGCACCAGTGCCGGGATGGCCATCCTTGGAGAATATATCTTTAATGCGAAAAACGGCACTGTCACTTCTGAAGAAGCGTTAGGTAACCCTTACCGTGAGGATGTTTCTATTGATTCAATTAATTTTATAGATGTAAAATATTTGGAACACGTGATTATGGATACCCATTACAGTCAGCGTTTGCGACAAGGAAGACATGTAGCTTTTATGGCGAGATTGGTTAAAGATTTTGGTGTGAATGCCAAAGGAATCGCCGCCGATGAAAGAACGGCCATCACGATTGGGATGGATGGAATCGCCAAAGTATATGGTGAATCGAATAAAGCGTTTTTCATTCAAATGACCGGACCAGCACCGGAATCCTGCGTGGCGAATCAACCCTTGAATTGGAGCGCCGATTCCACAGCGCTGAAAGTGTATGAAGTGAAGGGGACTTCGAATGGCTCCGCCACTTTTAATCTGGATGATTGGGAAACGGGAAGCGGCGGTGCGTGGCATCACTGGTTTGTGATTGATGGTAAATTCAACTCAAAATCTTTTTAATTTTAACTCATCCCAACCCGTATGGGGAGGACCAATAAACATTAGAAAAGGAATCTCTTCCCCTATTTGGGGAGGATTATGGTGGGGTTTATAAATAATGGAAACTTCAGAATTACTACGAATTCATTCCATGTCGTATTTTCCGCTATGAATTTCACATTTTTACAAATCTTTTGGATCATCCTTATTATTATTGCCATAGTCAGCATTAGGCGAATTGCTGCCCAAAAAGGGTGGACACTCAAAAACTTTATCCGCATTGAAGATGTGGATGATGATAAGAATGAATCATAAGTTCCTCCTCAATAATTAAATTCACAAAATATTCCCATTATATAAATACAATTAAATTAGAATTTAGAGACAATGGACTCTTGACTGATATTTATTATTTTCTTGCCTTGTCTATAATTTAAAATCTATTTTAGATTAGTGACACTTGATTCTTAATTCACTTAAGCTTGAGGTAATTTGATTATACCACAGACATTCCGGGGGGTTTGCCCACGGGAAAATCTCCTCATCAGTAGAAGTCTGTCCATTCTTTTTAACATACCCCTTCCCCTAATACCCATGTCAGACTTCTGACCATATATAAAATATTTTATCCTGCATTTTAATGAATTCAACAATTGTAAAAACAAGTAAACAAACCAAAGGAAGAATATAATGAAAACAAAGATCCTATTTACCTTGGCTATAATGACAGGTGTCATGTTTGGCCAGTACAATCCGGATAATCACGTAGTGACCATTTCTATGAATTACATGAACAACATGGATGAAGTTGAAGATGGTTCATGGACTAAAATGGGTGAGTTAATGGAAGAAGAATCATCCAAAATGAACCGTTTGGATAAGGATATGATCAGTAGTTTGGTATTGGGCCATCGCTGGTCTGGTTCATTAAATGAAATTGTTTATATAAGGGAATGGAAGTCCATTGCCGACGCGGATAAAAGTACGGTTGGTACTGGCGATATGAGAAAAGAGGGCTGGCCCAATGATGAAAAACGGAAAGCTTTTTTTACGGCCTATAGAAAATACTGGACTGGTAAACATAAAGACTTGGCGGTGATGGAAATGGTTACGAGCCGTTTAAAAAGGAATAAAAAGGAAATCACTGAAAATTCAGTCGTTACGGTTATAGAATACTACCTTAAACCCATGAGTCAAGTGGAAGGTGGTAGTGTGGAAGAAAGGGAAGCATTGTTTAATGAGTATTTTAATAAGGTTATCATGAAGAATGATAAAATAATCAGTCGAAGAGAACTGAAACATTATTGGTCCGGTTCTCTGGGTGGTGGAAAAATCCCTGTTCATAATGTAACTGAATACGCAAACATGGTTGATGCGGATAATACTTCAATTAATGCGGATACCATTAAAAAAGCCTGGCCCGACGAAGATGAACGAAAAGCCTTTTTTGAAAAACGCAATAAATATATTGCTTGGGGTCATAAGGATATTGCTGTCCATACCAATTGGGTTAAACTCGCAAAGAGATAGAAACGAATCAGTTGGGGCTGCCTATCCCTCCAAAGCTCAATTTCTCTCACAATTATTGTGGTAGCAGCCCTAACCTTCCTATTAACCCAAGTGAGTGGAAAACTCAGTAAGAAGAAATAATCAAAAGGAAATAAACGATGAAAAAAATCATAATGACATTAATTGTTTTGAGTATGGCAATCCCAATGACATTAATGGCTGGCGACAAAGAGGATATTGTAAAACAAATCAAACAACAGTGGGTTGATTTTTCCAATAAAACAGTTGATATGTCTACCCTACATCCGAACGGAACTTGGTCGGCAACTTCTCAAGGCGGTCTATGGGCGCTTCAATCTCCTAAGGAAGTAAAATCCCAGATCGAAGGGTCACCCAATACATTTAATTTCAGACCCCATCACATTGAAGTGACCATCGTGGGTAAAAATAAAGATGTGGCCTACACCAATTATTACCTCGTAGGTAACATAACCGGTCCAGGTGGAAAATTGATCGCACAGAACTATAGAACTAGGGCCTCAGGGACTTTAGTTAAAAAAGGTGGGAAATGGGTCGGAGTTGGTCAGCATTTCAGCCCCTTATATGGTGGCTCAGGTGTGATTTTTGATTAAGCCATAACTTTAATAAACCAAAAGGAGTTACTATGAACCTGAAACTGGTATTTCGCATCTATGGTGTGATCACCCTAATAAATGCTGCTGGTATAATATTTGCGACCCAATCATTCTTTGAAATGGCAGGCATGACCGTTACTGCAGACATGATAAATGTAGGGCAAGGATTCGGTATAGCGTTATTAGCCTTGGCAATTTTATCTTGGCGAACGCCCGATATTGCCGGGGATGCAGCCGCATCTTATGGGCAATTGTTCGGTTTTATTAGTTCAATAAACGTGTTGCATATCGCATATCTTATCATGACAGCACAAGCATCCGGTCCGCCGGCATACGGCAATATTGTACTCATGGCAGTGTTCGCTGGCTTGTTCTTCATGTACAGCAAAAAATCATAACCAAAGCAAAAGGAGAAGTACAATGTTATTTCATGCTACCCATACGCACAGTTACCAGACTTGCCATGCTCATAATGAAAATAAAAAAGCTAAAATGATGACGGCTATCCAGGCAGCTGGAGAAATAGGTATTAATGTACATGGAATATATGTAGACCCACCGGGACATGTTTTTTATCTTATTTTGGAAGCAGATTCTATGGAACAAATTGTGCAATTTTTTGATCCAATACTTGAATTAGGTGATACAGACATTCACCCTGTAATGAGCATGCAAGCTGCACTTGATTCTTTATCAAAGAGCGGTTAAATAAAGTGAACGAACAAAATAACAAAAGGAGAATACAATGAAAAAAATCATAATGACATTAATTGTTTTGAGTATGGCAATCCCAATGACATTAATGGCTGGTGATAAAGAGGAAATCATAGAGCAAATAATGAAGGGTAACGCATATATGAATAAAAATAAAAAAACAATGCAAGAATACTCTACAAAAGGTGCTCTAGAGTTTTGGTCCAGTGGTGGTCTAATACATGAAATTAGTCCATTAGGAAGACCAGATTATTATGACAGTATTAATATGACGATCAAACATATTGAAGTAATTGTTTTAGTGCCGGGTAAAGCGGCTGTTGCCATGTATTATTCAGAAGGATCCATGAAGCCAAAGGGGTCACCAGCGGTCAGTCATTATATGACACGCGTTACACAAGCGTACGTCAAAGAGGGCGATGGATGGAAAATCCGTGCATCCCACTGGTCACCGATTACAGGCGGTTCAGGTACGAGCCAAGCCAGTACGAATTAGAATTAATTAATTAAACTAGAAGGAGGATAACATGAAAAAATTACTTTGTCTTATCATAGTGTCTATGATGATAGGTGGGTGCAACACACCGCAAAAATCAAATGGGTTTGCCACAGCTTTGGAAGGCTATTCCTGGCACATCAGTGATCAAGCCTCAGTCGATCTCATAGTAGCGCTTGATAAAGTTTGGGGCAAGGATTACGGTGCAATGAGAACATTTTTTGTAGATACGACCAGTTTTGCATTTGCTACCGGAGAGCAATACAATACAGTAGACGGTTTTATCGGGCATGTAAAAAAACAAATGGAAAATAGTACTGGCTGGACCATGGATTATGCATTTGCAGTTGATTTATCTCCCGGGGAGGGGGGCGATTGGGTGAATGCGGCTTTTACAGTTGAGGCTCCAGAATCTGACTCTGAGAAGAGCAAGGAAATCATTTATGAATGGTACTACGTAAAAAATGGAAAGATTCACACCTTTACGCAAAGTAAACAGATTGTCTTAAAGTAAATTACGAAAACAAAGGAGAAGAAAATGATTAAACGAATCTTGGGGATTTTAATCCCATTAATGACATGTGCTACCCTGTTCGCACAGGATTATGTTATGTTCCAAACCTCCATTCTTAAACTTAGGGCTGGTCAGAACCATTCATTACAGCAAGGGGTCAAGAAACATAATGATAAATATCATAATGGAAAAGATAGCCCCAAAGCATATCTATGGTATATTAATACAGGTCCAAATTCTGGTAATTATAGCTGGGCCGTAGGACCAACAAAGTTCTCAGATATGGATCAGTCTCTACCTGATGACCATGTAAAGGATTGGGAAAGAAATGTGAGCCCGTATGCTGATGAAACTGAAGTTGTTTACATGATGCGTGATGAGGAAATGACCTATAATCCGAAAAATGAGACTGTTGGTGAGAATATTTTGATGAAGAGGATCCCAATAAAAAATGGACAGGAACATGTAGAAGCAGTTGAGAACGCAGTTCAAAAAATTGCTGATGTACTGAAGAAAACTAATGCTAAAATAGCGAGACGAGTCTATCGCAAAGCGTTTCCTGATGGTCACCAGGAAATCATGTTGGTATATCCTTTTTCAAGCTGGACAGAGTTTGAAGGAAACGTAAGGGGATTACCAGAAGGATTCCAAAATAGCTATGAAAAGATTCATGGAAATGGAAGCTTTAGAAAAGAAGTTATGGATGTGCTTTCAACTCATTCAGATGGAGTAACCCAAGAAATAATGACCATGGTGAAATAACCTTATTAATATATACCTATAACAAATCAGCCTCCTTTTGGAGGCTTTTTTGTTTATGCCAATTACCCTATTTTCACCGCCATGATAAACGACTCCCAATCGCTCCGGCCCTTATTCCAACTTGATCCGGAAATTACATTTTTAAATCATGGCTCTTATGGTGCGTGTCCAAAACCAGTTTTTGAGGCATATCAGTCATACCAAAAGTCTTTAGAACTTCGCCCCGTCCAGTTTATACAAGAAGATTTATATCCAATATTGGATCGTTCTCGCCTAGCATTAGCGTCATACATTAATTGTAAAAAAGATGATATAATTTATGTGTCAAATCCAACCCATGCGGTAGGAAATATAATTAATAATGTAACGCTGGATCCTGGCGATGAAGTGCTTTCCACGAATTTGGAATATGGTTCTTGCGACCGTATGTGGACCTATGATGCGAATAAAAAGGGGTATGAATATATTAAAGCTGAAATAACACTTCCCATCGTGGACACTCCATCATTCCTTAAGGAATTTTGGTCCTTCGGGTCAGAAAAAACAAAATATATATTTATCAGTCAAATCACAAGCAGTACGGGAATGATACTCCCTATTTCAGAAATTGTGGCAGAGACCAAAAAAAGAGGCATTCAAACGATTATAGATGGTGCTCATGTGCCGGCTCACATCCCTCTAGATATTACTGATCTTGATCCGGATTATTATACAGGTGCATTGCATAAGTGGCTATGTTGTCCTAAAGGTGTCTCCTTTTTATATGTGAAACGGGAAAGACAAAGTGGGATTGAGCCCATGGTTAAAAGTTGGGGATGGGGAGAGGAATATGATGCATTTAAAGGGTCCACCCAATTGCATGGTCCAAGCCGTTTTGTGAATGTATTTCAATGGCAAGGTACGCGGGACATGAGTGCATTCTTAACTGTTCCAGAAGCAATTCAATTTCAAGATGAATATGACTGGGATTCGGTTCGTGTTCGATGCAAAGCTATGATTCAGGACTTCCGAAATCAAATTACAGAACGGACTGCTTTACCCAAACTTTGTCCTGATGATTGGTTGGGGCAGATGGCGACAATTCTTTATCCTATGGATGATGTCACCACTTTTAAACAGATGTTATATAATGATTATAAAATTGAAATGCCCACCATGAGTGCCAATGGACAATCCGCATTCAGGATTTCAATTCAGGGGTACAATTCAGATTCAGATGTGGATCGTTTGCTTTCTACGCTGAAGAAGTTTTTGTAAATCGCTCTATCTGTCATTACGAGGAGTCCCGCTTATAGTGGGATGACGAAGTAATACCATTATCTAAAGAGATTGCTTTTCCGGATAAATCGAGATGGCAATAACAATATAAAAATAGAGATGAGTTGAAAACCCCCAAATCAATCCTCCTCATAAAAACACCCCTTCCCCAGTATTGCCAGTGTCGGCGCCACAATTAAATTAACCAGAGATAATATCTGCCAATACCAGTATTCACCATAGGACACACCCAGAGTTGTGGTAAGGAAAATAACC
>Ga0208570_1000235_pt1 | contig 24272 bp, 28 predicted proteins | sample DeeseametaMP1202_FD_184192 | JGI IMG/M metagenome (GOLD analysis project Ga0208570, IMG submission 184192) | Marine microbial communities from the Deep Indian Ocean - MP1202 (SPAdes) | ecosystem: Environmental > Aquatic > Marine > Oceanic | place: South Indian Ocean | collected 2011-03-08
CATGGCCGGACTTTGAGGTATCTGTCGATGGCTCCATGATTATACTTAAACGAGTCAAAGAAAGGTATTTCCCACGAAAGAGTAAGGATGAATCATCCCAGTTAAATGACGAAAGCAGTAAGCAGGAATAATTACCTGACTACAAGACTTGTGATGCCTTATAGAATTATAGATCACATCTGCTAGATGCAGTAAAGTCAACTATTTAACCAAAAATCAATGTTAAAAAACACTAAACATATTACAAAATACATCCTGCTGATAAATGCTAACAAAAGCAGAGTTTAGGGGGGATTATAAAGGAGTAAAATGTTAGAAGACCCAAGATTGAACTGTAAAAAAGCCCGTGTCCCTAGACGGGATAACTATGAGAGAAGACCCATTCTCAGTGCAACCATTCACCCAGACATCAAGCGCACCCTTGTGGCCATGTCAGAGCGTACCGGAATGTGTGTCAGTCAAGTTACCGATGAGGTGCTGTACACAGGTTTGATAGAAATGCAGGAGCTACCAGAGCTATAAGAATGCAGGGGGGGAGGGAGATTCAGGGGATAAAAATTTCCCAGCTGGAGCGGATTCCCAGTGTTGATGGCGCCTCAGGCGGTTTTGGTTGAATAATCTAACTGGGGATCAGGAACACACCCCATAGATTTCACGGAAGGTTAAGCTGGCGGCAGCATTTTGCATCCTATCTTGCTCTCACAGGCTCAATCATAACCTACTCAATATGCTCCCACCAACGCCCTCGCCGTCTCACCACGATTATACTGCTGCGTGGTGTTGAAGCTCTTGTGCCGCATCTGCTTCTGCACCGCAGCAGGAGGCACCTCCTTCTCCAGCAGGTAGGTGGCGCAGCCGGCTCTGAGGGAGTGACCACCCAGATCCTCCGGTGCCAGCCCAGCTTGTGCACCGTACTTCTTGACGATCCTGTAAACCCCGTTGCCATCCAGTGGGCGGCTCTGTCCATGCTTCAATGTAATTATCCGGACTAAAACTGCGGTCAAGAACGAGATAATCCTGTGTCCAGAAACCCAGAAAAAAAATCAGGAGCATTGGTGCTGCAAGCAACAGCAAAGAAAAGCCAAACGGTAGCCCAATCAGAGAAAGTCCGCGGCTGGAATCACTGCTAAACCAATTTTTTCCTCGATCCATCATGCCTCATTTGGGGATAATTTTCGGACCGAATTGTTACTTTCTGCTACCGTGCCTCTGGGTGGCTCTATTTCCTGAGACATCACAGGGAGGATTTCACGAAGGGCATCGTGGTGGGTTCGCACTCCATACTCTAGATCAGAAAGCATGATACCTTCATATGTACAAGACTTCATGGCTTCATACCATATGATGCTCAACTGCCTGTCCTCGACTATAGCTGTCGCATCAATACGCTCTGATAAATAGCGAGCCAGTCGCATTGTTCTGTTCTCGTCTGTACGCTTATATGTGGAACCCCTGATTGCAGTCTCTTTGACCGAAAAGGGAATTTCCTGATAAAAACTCACCGAGTCGGGATAGAATCCCAAAACGAAATTAGGGAATATACCTATGTACAGCCACGCCCTTGGAAGTTCATTGTATGGAGAAGTAAACTGGTCAATCATTTTTTTGTAATGAAGCACGCTCCAGAGCTTTCCAGACCCTTCATTAAAAGGGGCATAAGAACGGGAAACTCCGTTTACGAATGGTTCATCATAGTAGTTTTTCCCATATAAATCATTCAGGCTGGGATGAGCCCGGGGTACATGGTAGCCCTCATTGTCCACATCCCTGATAGACTTCCAGTTGATGTTTTCCGGAGAAGTACACCCTATTGGAGACGTCTGCAAAAGGTCTACATGGTGGTATCTAGAGACTTCCTCATCAAACCTATCAAGCAAATTTGCTACAGAAGGCTGGAGCCCTGGCTTGAAGCGCACAAACACGAAGCCGTGCCAAATCTCCATTTCGAGCGGCTTAAGCCCCCATTTCTCGGGATCAAGTACCGGGAAAGTACTCGCTTTGGCTACACCACGCAGACTACCATCTAAGTTATAGGACCAGCCGTGAAACGGACAGCTGATTACACTCTTGCACCTGCCCTCTGCTGAGTCGAGCACACGTGAACCACGATGTCTACAGAAGTTGTGAAAGGCCCGGATCTCATTCTCTTCATCCCGAATAATTAAAGCCCGCTCTCCCACCAGATCAAAGGTTATGTAGCTACCCTGTTTAGGAATGTCGCTCGTGTGACAAGCGATTTGCCAGTGTTTCCGGAAAAGTTCTTCAGCTTCCAGTTCAAATAACTCCTCGTTGAAATATGTCCAGGATGGTAACCCAGAACGATCCCAATTTGGGGGTGGTTTGAGTTCGGAGCTTGGAATGTGTATATTCATGATTAATTTCGCTTCATCAAGATTGCAGTCTCTTAAAATGGACTTCCCTTTGAGCAATTTCTCTTGGAGTGGATTTTGAAGGAGAAAGGGTCTGCCTGAGATCAGTTTCAAATAGCTCTCGATCCATTCTGCATAATTTTATAATGTTACTCTCAGTTGTCAAGAGAAATTCGTCTTGTCAGACTAACCGCAAACCGTTCTCTTCGAGTTCAATCTTCTTAACTAATTGCCTGCGTTTCTTTTCATAGACTCTATTGATTCAATCAGGAGACATCCCTACTCGACTTCATGAAAACGAAGAAATGAAACGCCTTGCCAGAGTGCTTACTGGAAACGGACGCACCCGTAATGTCGCGTTCCGTAAAATTTAAGATGCTCACCTTGGAGACGCTGGCAAGAAAATATTTTCTGGAAGTCCCGAGTAGCAAAGGCAAATCAAATTCTTGTTGTTTTTTCATTATTTGTTTGTTATATTGATCTGCAAATGCAATGAAGCCTGAAGGAAGTATGAAAACAGCCCGGAATCTCATCGAGCCACAGGAGCGCCTGTGAATGAAACTACGATAGAAGTCTCGGCACTCGCGCCAAGTCCAACGAGCTGGGGTAGACGGTTGTATGCCTGGTATCTGCGCAGCGACGCGTTGAAGGGGTTCGCACTGCTCTCACCCACGCTACTGGTGATGGGCCTCACTATGCTCATCCCGTTCGGAATCATGGTGACTATTAGTTTCTGGGCACAAATCGGCTTTGAATTCGATACCACGTTTACGCTCGCCAACTACGTGGAGGCCGTCGAGCAGCCGCTTTATCAAGGCTTGCTGCTTCGATCGCTCGCCATCTCTGGGACGTGCGCCGTCGTTACAGTGTTGCTGTCTTACCCGATGGCGTACTATGTGGCCTTTCACGTTCACAAGCACAAGATGACCTGGATTATCCTGATGACAGTGCCGTTTTTTACCAGCTATTTGTTACGGGTCTTTGCGTGGAAAGTCATCTTGGGCTACAATGGCGTCATCAACTCGGGCCTTAAAGGACTCGGTCTCATCGAGGAGCCTTTGGCATTTTTGCTTTACAGCCCCACAGCCGTGGTGATCACCCTGGCGCACGCCTGGGCCGCATTCGCAATCTTGCCGATCTATATCTCGCTGGAGAAGATAGATCGATCCCTGCTCGAAGCGGCCACCGATCTAGGAGATGGCCCAGTGAAACGTTTTCTAGGAGTCACCCTGCCGTTGTCGATGCCAGGTGTTATCGCCGCCACGCTGATGATATTTATCCCCACTGTTGGTGACTACGTGACACCGACCCTGGTCGGCGGCCCTGACGGGCTCATGATCGCAAACCTTATCCAGGCCCAGTTCGGGCTGGTAAACAACTGGCCAATGGGCGCAGCCTTAGCAATCGATATGATGGTGGTCGTCGCAGCCATTTCACTGCTCTACATTTGGTTGACCCGCAAGATTACGGAGAAAATCGCATGACCGAAGTTGCTTACATCGACCGCCCCAGCCGAGCGTTGTACTTTTACGCGATCCTCTACCTCGGATTCCTTTACATTCCAGTGCTGTTCCTGCCGATGTTCTCGTTCAACGACAATATCTACATCGCTTTTCCACTCAAGGGGTTCACCACTAAATGGTATGTGGAGATGTTCAACAACCAGCCGATGTGGGCCGCACTGAACAATTCGCTCAACGTCGCCTGCGTGAGTGCGGCAATCGCTACACTGCTGGGGCTCTTGGGTGCCAAGGCGGTGACCCGTTACCGGATTCCAGGTGAGAAGCCAATCATATTCGTGATTATGTTGCCGATGGTTGTTCCGTACATAATTATGGGCGTCGCACTGCTGATTCTTATTACTCGGCTGGGATTTGATCTGTCCTTGTACACCGTCACCATGGCCCATGTGCTGATCTCTGTGCCGTTCGCCATGGCGACCTTAATTGCCCGTTTCGAAGGATTCGACCAAGCCTTGGAGGAGGCGTCCGTGGATCTTGGCGCCAGCCCATTGTCGACCTTCTGGCGTGTGACCTTGCCTTTGGTATTCCCGGGGGTGCTGGCGAGCTTTTTACTGTGTTTCACCATTTCCTTCGACGAGTTCATCATGGCGTACTTCCTCGCTGGCACTGATCCCACGCTGCCGATCTTTATCTGGAGCCAACTGCGGTTCCCCTTCAGGTTGCCGGGGGTGCTGGCGCTCGGCTCGCTTATCCTCGTGGTTTCCTTTGTGGTGGTATTCATCTCTCAGTGGTTGCGGCGCTACAGGGTCGAAAAAACTCAGCCAGGTATCTGATCCATGACCAGCAACAACGATTTTGTCAGTTTAACTGACGTGTCCAAGCACTTCGGCTCGGTGGTGGCAGTCGATCACCTCAGTTTCACTATCAGCAGCGGCGAATTCTTCTCGCTGCTCGGTCCCTCTGGTTGTGGCAAGACCACCTTGCTCAGAATGCTGGCCGGCTTTGAGTCGCCGACCACCGGTGAGATCTATATAGACGGCGCACCTATGTCCGAGGTGCCGCCACACCACCGCCCGACCAACATGGTGTTTCAAAACTACGCCATCTTCCCGCACCTCAACGTCCGCGCGAACCTTGCCTACGGACTACGGTACGACAAGATCGAAAAGGCCGAGGTGGGGCGGCGCGTCGAAGAGGCTCTGGAAATGGTCAAACTGCCGGGCTTCGGTAACCGTCGCTCCAACGAACTGTCTGGAGGCGAACGCCAACGCGTGGCACTCGCACGGGCCCTGATCAAAAGGCCAAAGGTGCTGTTGCTTGACGAACCACTGGGGGCGCTCGACAAAAAGCTTCGAGAAGAAATGCAGCTGGAACTGCGGGCGTTGCAGGAGTCGGTGGGCATTACCTTCATCTTTGTGACCCACGACCAGGAAGAGGCGCTGTCCTTGTCGACCCGTATTGCCGTAATGACACGCGGGAAAGCGCTGCAAGTCGCGTCGCCCAAAGATCTTTACAACCATCCGGTAAGCGTCGAGGTCGCAGACTTCATCGGACAGATGAACTTTGTCGAGGCCCAGGTGATGGATGTACGCAACGGCGAAGCGGTACTCGATACCACCGGATTAGGCAAAATCACGGCCCCGGCGAGCTCAGACTTTGTGCAAAAGGGCGCAAATATCATTGTCGCGATCCGTCCCGAAAAGTTGATTCTGTCCGCAGAGCGAAGGTCGGACGGTCTCGGAGCTGTACAGGGCACCATAAAGACCTCGGCCTACCTGGGCGATCGAGACCACTTTTATGTGTCGGTAGACGGCTGTGAGAAGCCATTCGCCGTCGCGATAGCAGAGACCGGAGCGAATAGTGACCAGTCTCTTGACCGCCAAAGCATCGTTTGGCTCTCGTGGGCCGACGAATCACTGATCCTGCTCCCGCGTGATTGAGCGAGCAACGGTGAGTGCCAGCAATTACCATGTTCGACGTAGATAACAAGAGACACAGAACTATGCGCGACAAACGCTATGACCTGCTGTTTGAGCCTGTTGAAATCGGTCCCGTAACAGCCAAAAACCGCTTCTATCAAGTACCCCATTGCACCGGCCTTGGTAGGCTTCGCCCACACATGTTGGCGGCATTGCGGGGAATTAAGGCCGAAGGTGGATGGGGTGTGGTGTGTACCGAGTACTGTTCCATCCACCCTACATCCGACGACCTCCCCCATCCGAATGCATCCTTGTGGAACAACGACGACATAAAGGACCACGCCTTGATGACCGAGGCGGTGCACCGTCACGGCGCGCTTGCCGGTGTCGAGCTTTGGGTAGGTGGGGCCAGCACGGCAAACCTCTACACCCGTGAGGTCTCCATGGATGTGGTGAGTATGCCAAACCTCCAGGGGCATCCCTATCAGAGTCGAACCATGGACAAGTCCGATATTCGCGAGCTCCGGAGATGGCATAGAAATGCCGCATTGCGAGCCAAGGAGGCGGGCTTTGATGTGGTGTATGTGTATGCTACCCATGGGTATTTGCTGTCAAATTTTCTCTCAGCCTGCACCAACACCCGCAGCGACGAGTACGGCGGGTCGATGGAAAATCGGGCACGCCTGCTGCGAGAATTGATTGAGGATACCAAAGACGCTGTGGGGGACCGGTGTGCCGTTGCAGTACGCTATTCGGTTGGTGGCGACGACGGCGAAGATCCGTCACTTACGAACGAGAGACGAGACAGGCTGGAGATGCTGGCGGAGTTGCCGGACCTATGGGACATCAACATCAATGACTACAACCACGAGATGGGTGTCTCGCGATTCGTCAAGGAAGGCTCCCTGGAAGAGCACATGTCCTTCGTCAAATCCGTTACCACCAAACCCGTGGTCACCGTGGGACGCTTTACCTCACCAGACACGATGGCCTCACAGGTTAAACGCGGGGTTGTGGATTTCATAGGGGCCGCACGGCCTTCTATTGCAGATCCATTTCTGCCGAGAAAGATCGAGGAAGGACGCCTTGACGAAATTCGCGAATGCATCGGTTGCAATATCTGTTACACTGGTGATGGCTTGGGCGTACCGATCCGCTGCACGCAGAATCCAGCCATAGGTGAAGAATGGCGCCGCGGTTGGCATCCGGAATTCATTGCCAAGAAGGGCTCCGAATCTAGTGTATTGGTGGTTGGCGCCGGACCGGCAGGACTGGAGGCGGCCCGAGCGCTGGGCCAGCGCGGATACCTGGTGACATTAGCGGAGGCGACACGCCAGCTCGGCGGCCGCGTGGCTCGCGAATCCACGTTGCCTGGTCTCAGCGAATGGCTGCGGGTACGAGACTACCGGCTACAGCAGTTCGACACCATGCCCAACGTGGAAGTTTTCCTGGAAAGCGATCTCAGCGTCGATGACGTGCTTGAATGGCCGGAGCATCGCAATCACCCGGTAGAAGCGGATCATGTGGTTATCGCGACCGGTGCAACCTGGAGAGCCGATGGCTTCGGACGCAATCACCCGCAGCCGCTCACAACCCTGAGCCAAAGCGCCACGATCTTAACCCCTGACGATGTCATGGCAGGCCGCCTGCCCGATGGGCCTACGGTGATTTTCGATGACGACAGTTTTTATATGGGTGGCGTCATTGCCGAGCGGGTGCGCCTCGAGAACGTACCGGTTACTGTGGTTACGCCAGAAGATGTTGTCTCTGCCTGGTGTGAATACACCTCTGAGCGGTATCAGGTACAGAAACATTTGCTGGAGCTAGGGATCGAGATCAAAACAACCCATCGCCTGCTCGCCTACGACGGCCGGGAGGTGACGATTTGCTGTATCCATACTGGGCGACAACAGTCAATTGAAGCCGATGCACTCATCATGGTGACCGCACGCAGCCCCAGAGACGAACTGTACCAAGCCTTGAAGCAACGCATAGAGAGTGGGGCGCAAACCCCGTTCAGTTCATTGCGGAGAATCGGTGACTGTGATGCGCCGGCCATTATTGCCTCTGCAGTCTACGCGGGTCATCGCTACGCGCGAGAATTCGATACGGAACCAGATCCGGATGTGCCACTCAGGTTCGAATGACGGCACCTGCGGGCATTCACGTTCAAGGAAAATAGATGAAGAAATTTATTGGCAAGACCATGGCAGGAAAAGTGGTCTCGGTGCACATGGGCAACAACGAAGACCTTAGCAAGGACACCCGGGGATCACTGACTGCCGAAATCGGAGGTTTTGCCGGTGACAAGCATCAGGGCCTCACCCGGAAAGCCTGGAAAGGGGATTGGGAATCTGCTGGTACGGTACGCCGCAACGAACGCCAGTGGTCAGGTGTTTCAGTCGAAGAACTGGCTCACATTACTGAACGCCTAACACTAACCGAGCCGCTGTCGCCCGACACGTTGGGCGCCAACCTTTGCGTCGAGGGCATCCCTGAATTTTCCCTGTTGCCGAAAGGTACCAAACTGTTGTTTCCTTCCGGGGCGGTGTTGCTGGTGGAAGGATACAACCCGCCATGCGCCGAGATGGGGGCTCAAATTGTGGCAAAGCATGTCACACGTTCAGGTGAGCCACTGACCACTACTGCATGGTTGCGGCCAGCAGTAGGCCGCCGAGGGGTGGTCGGCATTGTCGATGTGCCCGGTGTCATCAAGGCAGGTGATGAAGTGGAAGTCCGGGTCTACGAGGAACCGGCAATACGGCTGCTGTAAACTAGTACCCCGTCTCCTCGATCGGCAGGGAAAGCAGGGTATTTATAATTCTTTTACTCTCAGTGCGAAAGGCTGTTGACATGGACCCTGAGCTTGTTAAGTTCGCGAGCGTGGGCAGTAAGTATATCGCCGGCCCAACCATCGGTGACGATCAGATCCCGACGGACTTTTTCCTTTAACAGGTGCCCAGTAACGAAGTCGATATCTGTTCCGTAGGTGCTCCTGAATCGGTATTAAAAGTGGAACCAATTTCGATGATGAACTAACATTCAACCTGGACCACTTGAAGGGGCCAGGTCACTTTATAGTAATGAATAAAAAAGAGGGCCTTTGTTATGAGTGAGAAATTTCAACTGCAACGCCGTTTTCTATTAAAGGCAATAGCAGCATCAATGTTGGTTCCTCGTATTGTGTTGGGTAATACGGTCACCAACCCTGATGTGGTGATTGTTGGTGCGGGTGTTGCTGGCTTAGAGGCAGCTAAAACGTTGCATGATAAAGGTATTAGCTTTGTGGTGGTAGAAGCTAATTACCGTATTGGTGGTCGTGTTCATACAGATAACTCTATATTCGGTGTGCCGTTTGATACTCATGCACATTGGATGATGATTTCGCGAAAAAATCCATTGATCAATTATGCAAAAGACAATGGTTTTAATATTTATGAAGATCTTGATAAACAGAAATATTTTGTAGGTAAGCGCGAAGCAACTGAAGATGAACTTGCTGACCTAAGAAGAACCGACAAGGCATTTAAAAATAAAATTAGAGACTCTGTTTTAAATGGTGTAGCCGGTGATGACGATAATGCACGCACTGCTTTAGGTGAGGATTTTTTTCAAAGTCCTTGGGGTTATACCGTCGCATCCGATTATGGTGTTTGGAATATGGCGGAAAACTCCAAAGATTGGTCGCCAAAAGATTGGTGGAATAGCATAGGTGGTGACGATTGGTTTTGTGCAGAAGGTTATGGCTCAGTGGTGGCACACTACGGCCAAGATGTGCCTGTGGCATTAGCCACTGCGGTTAAAGAAATCAACTGGCAAGGGGATGGCGTTAAGGTAGTTACCTGGCAAGCCGGCACCATCAAAGCTAAGGCGGCAATTCTAACGGTGTCAGTAGGCGTATTGGCGGCTAATCATATTAAATTTACGCCAGAGTTACCGGTTGAAAAACAAGAAGCCATTGATGGCATTGATATGGCGGTAATGAATTATATTGGCCTACATTTTACCGATGACGTGTTTAATTTTGGTGCAGATACTTATGTTTATAAACAGCAGCATGATGAAGATGGTGTGGGGTATCTTGCTAATTTAAATAACACAAATTTGGTTTATGGCTATGTCGGTGGGGACCAGGCTAAAGCTTTAGAAAAAGAAACGATTGATACAGCCATAGCTTATGGTTTAGATGGCATGAAAAGCATGTTGGGCAATGACATAGAGAAGAAGTTTATTAAAGGTTATGCGACAGCCTGTGGTCAAATTCCTTTTTATGAAGGTGCTTATTCTGCGGCTAAACCGGGTAAGCAGCCGATGCGCGCAGTGTTGCGAGAAACACTGGCAGATAAACTATTTTTCTCCGGCGAGGCAACTCACAGAGTTCAGTGGGGTTCGGTTAATGGTGGTCTCTATAGTGGTCGAGAATCGGCAAATCAAGCTGCGAGATACATTAAACGAAAATGGGGAGGGCTGTGGCGCGATCGTCCCGGGCTATGGAGTGATGCCTAACAACATGCTCGGCGAGGTTGACCTTAATCCCCGTGGTGTCGTCCACTACCCACAAGCGGAGTAGCATGAGTTCAATGATGGCGCCGACCATAACCCGGCAGGTGAACGGTGCACTGCTGGCAACCGTCTCCAATGGGTCCCGGCAGATTCGAAAGGCTATCTTGCAACTATTGATCAACGTGATAGGTTATGGAATGGACAAAGAGAGCGCTATTCAGGCCACGTGCGTGTATGTTGAGGATAGCGGGATTTGTATTGAGGGTGGTTTACCTGATAGAGTGATTGAGACGGTGACTCCGCACTATCATGGCATCAGGCGGCTCGGTCGGGCATTGTCCTTTGGCTGGATCCACTCAGTGATTGTTCGCGGAGCTGATCTACTCAGTTTTGGGGACTCAAATCATGGAGGTACTAATAATATGAGTGCTGTTGTCCGATGCTGACCCAATCGACCAGTGAACCAGTTTGGACCCGCGAACGTGCACTGACCCTGGCTGCATTAATTGGGTGCCTTTCCATATACGGCATCACGATCAGTCTATTTACACCGTTACTATCGCTGATCCTGGAAGCACGTAATGCCAGCAGTACACTGATCGGTGCGTTGGCCATGGTGGCTTCCGCGGGCATCATAATCGGCTCTTTTGCTGTTCCGCGGTTTATGAGACACCTGGAAGGACGCAGCCTTCTGCTTGGCGGGGTGTTTTTTGAGATCGTCCTCATTTTCGCTCTCATGAGTACCCAGTCGATCGTAGCGTGGTTTGTAATCCGGTTCTTGGGCGGGCTCGTGGGTTCAGTGCTGTTTGTTGTGACCGAGACATGGATAATCGAGATAACACCCCGTGTGCACCACGGACGCGTCATGGGTTTTTACAACACCACGCTGGCGTTGAGTTTTGCGCTTGGGCCTTTGATTCTGTCAGTGACGGGCAGACAAGGCACACTACCGTTTCTTGTCGGCATTGGCTTGATGGTCCTGGCTGGATTTCCGGTGTTATGGGCTGGACGCTATGCCCCTGCTTCTAGCGACAAGCCGAGTTTTGGGGTGGTTAGTTTTGTCTTTGTGGCACCGCTGCTGGCGCTGGCCTGCTTTGTGGTGGCTTTCATGGAAATTACCACTACCAGCCTGATACCAGTCTACGGATTACGGGTTGGGATGACGGAGTCTTCTGCAACTTTGATGCTGTTCGTTGGTGCCGCTGGTGGCGCCTTACTGCAGATTCCCATCGGCTGGGCAGCTGATCACTTTGATCCACGCAAGGTGTTAGTAGCGTGTGCTCTGGCCGGCTTGGCCGGTGCTGTGGCTTGGCCGTTCTCTGTGGATATGCCATTTCTTTTATGGACAACGCTGTTTCTGTGGTGGGGGCTTTTTGCCGGTGTATATACGGTTACCATGATTCTCGCCGGGAAGTGGTTCAAGGGTGTGGAACTGGCTACCGCCATGGCCGCATTTGGAGTGTTCTGGGGTGCGGGGGCATTTGTCGGTCCACTGTTGGGGGGAGCCAGTATGGACCTGTGGAACCCTTACGGCCTGCCTCTGACACTGGTGATCGTCGCAGGTCTTTTTTTTGTAATCAGCCTTATTCCCAGGTTTTACCGCCTGCCGCAAATCAAAAATGTTTCATGAGCAGGCGCAGGACACTTAGCTTATTCCAGATTAAACAGTCTTCTGTCTCCCCGATAAAGGTAGCGATCAAAGTCCTTGTGCGTAATCTTATTTGTGACAAGTATGACAGGGTGTTTTTTGAAAATGGTTGACCTGAATGATGAGAACAACAGATAAATACCTGAAGACGTTACTATCCTATTACGAAGATGAAATTATGGGGGAAGCTTATTTCTACGGGCTGGTTGATCATTTTGAAGAGAAGGAAAAGCTAACATTACTCGCCAGGGTAGAGCGCCGTGCCGCAGAGTCGGTTGTACCACTACTTAATAAATATGATTTGGTTCCAAGGGATGAATCGGAACTAAAAACACAGGGAGAGAGTTATGTGGGGCGTCATGAATCGTTCGACTGGTTCGAGCTTATGACGTACATCGTGAACCGGTACCCTGGCTATCTTGATGATTTCACGGCGCTGGAGAAAATAGCGCCTGAAGAAGACCTGTATGCTCTGAATATTTTGACGGATCATGAAGTGGCGGCGATCGAATTCGCAAAAAAAGAGCTGGGGGGAGACCCGGATAGCCTGTCGCACCTGTACGATTATCTCCATCAATGAGTATCATCCAGAACGTGCCATGCTGGAGAATCGAAATTCGTCCTGAACCATTCGGCACTGCGGAGCAGGAGTGCATTATATATAACTTGAACAGGAAAACTTCCAGTCCGAAATCCCGGTGCAACATATGCTTGATTTATTTGAGGAGGAGTACTTTGGGCCCTGATGTTGTTGTGATTGGTGCGGGAGCTGCGGGTTTGTCTTAAGAACTAGCCTTGTTGTTGGTCATGCAATGCTCCCTCAGCACCCGATTGCTGTTTGCCCTTTGCTGTACCGCAGGTGCACCGTATACCGAAATCCCAGTGAAATAACAGGGCTGGCACTACTGAAGCGTGGCCCTGTTTTTTCGGCGATTCCAGACACCCAACAGAACTGCGACCAACAAGAAACCTGCCGAACACGCCAATAGGATTGTGCCTAACTGGACGTATGAACGCCTGGTGCGGCTCTGGGGTTCGGCGATCCGCTCGTAGCTAATGGAAAGCGGCGGCACTATCCAGTTTTCCGGGACCTGCTGTTCCAACCGGAAGACCACCATAGGTTCACCATTTCCGATATCGGATCGTTGCACCCATACGTCCACATGAAATGACAGTTGTTCATAGATTTTGGTGTAGCCGGGCCAACTACTCGGATATCGAAATATTTCTTCGCCCTCTTCAAGTGTGAAGTGGATCGAGTTCATCGGTTTCATGAATCCGGTCTGTACACCCGACAAGTCATCAATAATCGACAACTTGTCAACAGTGCCGCTAAATTTGTGTAGCGCTTCTTTGGGTGGAACATTTGACCCGAGGTTGTAAAAGAGCAACGCTGCACCGATCACCCCGCTAGACAGGGCCAAGGCGAAGTAGGGCCACACTGGAAGTCGCTGATTCATCAATGTCGGTAGAGAAAAGTTCGGTCAGTTAATCTGCCCTTAGAGAAGCCACCCGAACGATTCCTGGCACTCTCGAATTTCACAATAGCAAATTGAAAGTTGGCGGCCGACCAACTGTAAGCATCTCATGTTGTCGTTAGTTCAACTTTGCAAAACGCCGCGAGTCAGAAATAACCGATCGTGTTGCCCTCTACATGCTTGCTGGCTTTGCTGTGTACACCTTCGAAAATCGCCATCAATTCCTCAACCTTGTAATAATAGGACTCGCACGGTGTTTTACCCCAACCCGGAACATGCAAGCAAACGGCGCCTTCATCCGAAACGCTCCATATGCCGGTTGCACGTACTCCATTCCAGATTTTCATGAGCGTAAAGTCAGGTGAATAAAAAAGGTCCGGGTGAATGGCCTGGCATCTTTTGCCAGTGTTTCACCTAGTGTTTTGTAACTCGACATCGTAACGCCGACCATCGTAATTATTCCCAGAATCTTGATGTTGAAGAATGCCGGGGAAAACATATACTTCAATCTTGGCCATACCCGCATGTCTTTATTGATCCTCCTTATGCGTATGGGGCAAGCCATAGTCTTTGGGCGGCCACTGGGTGCAGCGACCTTCAGCATCTCCAGTGATTAAGCCACCAGCGCCACCATCCGGCCCCCCCAACGGTCCGACTGACCATTGTCACGATAGTTGTAAAATAAGTACTCTGTTTCGAGGTCGTAGCCGTGCGCGATGGCGTTCTCGGTCAGATTGCCATTTTCGTCGAGCCACGCAACCCCGGTCGCGTCAAGGAAAAAATCATCAGCCGTAACACCATGAAGCATGCGGTTGCACTTGTCTCCCAGTCCGAAGTCCCTGTTGGCCAGAGTTTGACCCAGCCTGGCGTTGCAATCAGGCTTCAGAGTCAGCAGACCTTTAGCTGAATCGATGATAAGGGTCATCTTGCCGTTAACCATAGGGTCCCCGTTCGGCACCCAACCGGGCTCATAGCTATTGGGTGCTCCACAGACATCAAAGGTGTACACCTGTTGTTCGGCTTTGCTGATTGTGCCAAAGGCGCAAAATACACAAACTACCAGGGTCGTGTAGACGACAGTAGAAATCTTCTGTTTCATATGACATCTCCAAAGAAAAGCCGACTCAATTGCAGGAGTTTGGAAGTCTTGAGAATGTTCAACGGTAGTTATTCTTTGCCTAGTCACTCTGAAGACAGGTCCAAAATGGCATAAAATTTCTTCACATACCTGTCGATTTTCCAACTACAAACTGTTCCTTTGGGCACAAAAAAGGCGTCGCCTGCTTTGAATATGTGCGGTGTGCCGTCTTCTTCAGTGATTGTTACTGCGCCTTCCAGCATCTGGACAAATTCATACCAAGGGAATGGACGCATTTCGCTATCCAAGGCTCCGCTGTCCCACATGCCGGCCAACATGTTTTTGGCATCATTCGTAAAAAAAATATGTTCATGTTGCAGTGGTATTTCGCCATTCACGACAAGCGGTTCAGTTGAATCCAATTTTCCCATTTTTTTGGCTGCATCGAGTATCACGATGCCGCCTTCGGCCGAGGTAATTTCCGGCATGGCTGCTTTGGGATCGGCATAAGTCATATAGAATTTTCGAAGGAATCCTTCTTGTTTCCAGCTGACAGGAATGGCATTTCTGACACAGAAAGTCTGCCCCTTTTTTATCACGGTCGCGTTGTCATCACCATCAATCATACTGACCTGACCTTCCAGAACCCACATGAATTCATTGCCGGGATAAGGCCCGAATACCTCCTGCATGGAGGTTGTATCCCAAACCCCTACACTCAGCCCAAGAGTTTCGTCCTCATAGTAAACATGAATATGTTGCACCGGGATTTTTGACTGAAATTCTTCCGGTTCAAGATGCATTTTCTGCATTCCTGTTTTGGCAGGGCCGAAAGGTTCGAGGCGGATAATTCTTTTCTCAGTTTTCATTCAAAAAACTCATTTAAATAATGTTCAGCAAACAAAGTTTTGGCATGTATTAAGCGAAATTTCTAAAACTGGTATATGAATAAATACACGGATGCTGTGGTGATCAGTGGGGGAATTACAGGGTTGTCTGCAGTTCAAGCCCTGTTGTTCGTAATGCAGCACTCTCTCAGCATCCGCATGCGGTTAGTCTGTTGCTATACCGATGACGCCAGGGCGATTCGTTCACGACGAAACGGCATATCCGGGTCTGTTGGCACGTCATCTAGTTCGCGAGCCGCGCGATGACCATCGTATATCGCTGTGGCGATGGTCGATGGATTGTTGCAGTCACCTATCGAAGAAACAGATGTGATGCCGGCCAAGTCGAGTTTTTCTGGGTCCGCCATCAGCGCCAAGTAGACCTGGTTGTTCGGCAGCCGTGACGTTACCATGACCACCGACCCCGCCGGCACCGTCCGCGGACGGTTCGTGAAAATACAGGTGCATTCCACTTCGCCAGCGCGGATTTCTCCAATATTGTGTGCCGTCACGACCTCAATACCCAGCTCCAGTACCCGTGCCTGGATACGGTGCTGCTCCAGAGTGTTCTCTGTCCAGGGTGACACCTTTGACGCCGTCGTCGCCAGCGTGACAACATAGCCGTCGCCTTTCAATTTTTCGGCGATGATCGCGCCAAGGTAGAAGTTGTCGTCATCGAATACTAGTACCGGGCCTGCTACGACGGCCCCGGCATAGATCTGTTCCGGCGTAAACACGTGGTCCTGATCCGATCCCTGGATTGGCTGCGAGTTGTTGACACCAACACCATCGGCACGCCAATGCGCACCGGTTGCGAGAAACACATGGGAAAATCCGAATTTTTCATCGGCACTGAATTCAAGAATGTCTTCCGCGGTAAGACGGCTGCCGGGGAATACTTCCACGTTGGCCATTTCCTGGATCCGCCCGACCCGCCAATCCCGAACCCGTGCCCAGGCGTTCAGGCCAGGCAGGTGGCTCTCATGTGTGACCCTGCCGCCCATCTCGGTGCCAGCCTCGGCAAGTGTCACATCGTACCCTCGTTGACCGAGCGCACGCGCCGCCTCGAGCCCGGCTGGTCCAGCTCCAACCACAAGCACCGTATCGTCTGAACCTTTTGGCTCAATCCGTTCCGGATGCCAACCCCGGCGCCACTCCTCGCCCACAGTCGGGTTCTGGGTGCAACGCATCGGTGTAAAGGTAAGCTGCCCCGAGACGCAGATGTTGCAGCCAATGCATTCGCGAATTTCGTCGAGACGTCCCTGTTCGATCTTTTCAGGCAGGAACGGATCAGCAATCGAGGGCCGTGCTGCGCCAATCATGTCCAGCACGCCACGTCGGATCTGGCTGACCATGGTATCTGGTGAGGTGAACCAGCCCACTCCGACCACGGGCTTTGTAGTAATCTGCTTGACGAAAGCGACATAGCGCTCCTGGTGACCCTCTTCGCCAAAGCGCGAGCTGACAGAGTCGTTCTCCCAATCACTGATGTTGACGTCCCACAAGTCAGGGAGCTCGGCAAGCAGCTCGACGATATCGTGTCCCTCACCTTCGCAGCTGATGCCCTCGGGCCCTTGAAGCTCATCGACTGCCAAGCGGATGGCGACAGCGCAGCGATCCCCGACCGCGTCCTTGGTTTCTTCGAGCACCTCACGAAGCAGTCGGACCCGGTTCTCCAGACAACCCCCATATTCGTCACTGCGTAAATTGCGACGGCGCGACAGAAAATGCATCAACAAGGTCGAGTCGTGACCAGCGTAGACATAAATGATGTCGGCGTCAGCCCGTTTTGCCCTGAGCGCGGCTTTGCGGTGCCAGCGACGAAATTCTCGTATATCACGCTTGCTCATGCCGCGCGTCTGACTAGGATTGCCGATGATGCTTGCTTGATCCGATGGACCGATGGGTGTCATCCGCGTGAACAGGTTCTGAGCACCCACGCCGTTGTGGGCGAGCTGCACGCCGGCCAGTGCGCCATGCCTGTGCACCGCGTCGACCATCAGGGCCAGACACTTGACGTCGTGGTCGTCCCATAGCCGCGCTTGCGGTTCCGGTGAGTAGTCCGACGACGGGTGAATCATGCACTCCTCGGTGCACACCACGGCCCAGCCGCCTTCCGCCTTCATTTCCCGCATCTTGGCGTGCGACTGTGGCCAGTTGAAGCCCATGCCACAGCAATGCGGTACTTGATAGAAACGGTTCTTCGCGGTGACCGGGCCGATCTTTATAGGCTCGAACAACACGTCGAATCGTGGGTCTCGTACCATACCTTATTTTCGTAACCAGTAACTGTGCGTCGTGGGTCGCCCGGGAAAAAAGCCGCGGCGATTAAAGACCGCCGCGGCTTTTTCCGAACAATGGTGGTATCGGCTAGAAACCTGCCTTGATCTTCTCGTATTCCTGATTCATGGCAGTTTCGAATTCCTGAGTCTGCGGGACCTGGAACTTGCCAGAATCGAGGATCACCGAGGGGTCCCTGGACAATCCCTGCGCCGCCAGCTGTTCGTCGGTGAATTCCGCGAACGCCTTGGCGTTGGAGTGCCCGTAGCCCTCGTTGATAAGCCACACGCCGGACTTAACGCTGATCATCGCGTCTATGATGTCGTGTGCCTTGTCGGGGTGCGGTGCATCCTTGTGCATCATGGCGCCACAGACCCAGGTGAGGGCGCCTTCCTTGGGGGCTGCGAACTTCACCTTAACATTTTGTTTTTTGAGTGCCACAGGCGAGGCGTTCCAGGTCATTGCTGCCACAAGCTCGCCGGACGCGAGTGCCTGTTCCAGGGTAGTCATGTCGTCGGTGTACATGCGAATGAGCGGTCGCTGTTTGCGCATCAGTGCTGCGACTTTCTCCATGTTTTCCTTGGTGGCGATTTCATTGAAGTCCACTCCTGCATAGATGGCCGCGCACCACCATGAATCGCCAGCAGCACCGATCATCGCCAGGCGCCCCTTGTAGCGCTCATCCCAGAGCAGACCCCACGACTCCTCCTTGCCTTGCCAGTCGACCAAATCGGACCGATAGGTGATCGAGGTCTGTCCCCAATCGAACGGCACCATGTAAGGTTTGCCGTTGACCACGTTGCCCTCCAAATTCCAGAGGCTCGGCACGAGGTCGTCCCAGTTCGACAGCTTGTCGGTGTCTACGGTGCGGAACAGACCGGAGGCCACCCAACGCGGGATCGCTTGGTTGCACGGATGCGCCACGTCGACTACGTAGCCGGCCCGCATCTTGGTGAGTCCCTCTTCCGATCCACCGAAAACGGCGAAATTTGGTGCCTCACCGTGCTTGGCGATGTAGGACCCGAACATTTCGGGAACATCGTAGCCGCCCCAGGTGAAATAGGTTGCCTGGTCTGCGGCCGCCGCTGTCGCGGTGCGTGACAGCATCGGGGTCATGACCAGACTGATGCCGGCAGCGCCCAGTAGCTTGTTGAACTTACGGCGCGTCATCTGTCCCGACTGGAGCTTGTCAGTGAATTCGTTAATAGAGAAATCTGATTTCTTCATCTTGGCCTCCTCATAGTTGGATGTTTTCTGCCGATCACGGCAACCCAACCTTCGGTGAAATCCAATGGTTGATGCCGAGACTTCTAACGTGTTCTACCCCGTCCGCTGGCAAATCGCATCCATGACAGCGGCTACGGAAAATTCTCAGAACAAGTGTTGAACTTTTAGATGCTGAGCAGATACTATCAGACCGGTCATTCAGTGTCAACATAAAAATAATTATACCTAAATCCCGCAATTACGCATTTACTCTTCTGGTGCTCAACTGGCTAAAATTATATCAATATATTGTTAAACTTTGCCACTAATTTTGTGGGGGAAACTGTCAATAATGTAGAAAATCAGCCCGCCTAAGCCGATCATTTAGTGGTACAAAAAAGGGTATATTTGAACTTCAAATTTTGTAATACCTGCATTAGCAAAAGATAAACAGTCGAATGTGGCTGACTCCGACTCATGGAATATGACTGACTTCGCAGAACGCCTCGTTGCAGCAGGCTCCATCCTCGATATCGGTTCGTATATCCGCATTAAGGAGTGCATTGACGGTTTGACCGGTTTTGCTTGCGGATAACCAGGTACCCTTCGGGGTATACAGCACTCCGGGCAAGACCGCATCGGTAACTCTGGCGGTCAGCAAAGTCTCACCACGCTCATTGTGAACCCGCAGCGTATCACCGTCCGAAATTCCGCGCATTTTTGCGTCTAGTGGATTGATCTCCACTTCTTCCTGTCCTTCCGACAGCACACAATTTCCGAAGGTCGTATTGGTTCTCTTCGAAGACGACGGCGAGATTATCGAAAGGGGGTATCGCCGCTCCACCGGTTCGAAACGCGGAAGGCCGTAACCGAATCGTTCTTCCAGATTTTGACTAAACAGTTCAATCTTGCCGGACGACGTACCTGGAAAGACCGTGTCACAGAGAATCAGATCTGCCCCGTCCATCGTTGTCATTGCAAGCGCTTGGTCCAGAGGTAACTCACTCGGATTGATTCCCCCAAGGCGCGGGTCAGTATCAGTGAACGCAGCGTCCATCAATTCAGCATCTGTCTCCTGGAAGATCTGATCGTCGAACCCAAACCTGGCGGCGAGACGGCGGAAGATCTCCGTGTTGGGCAAAGACTCGCCGACACGAGGTATTACAGGCTCAGCCCTTTGCAGATAGTGATGGCCGTACGAGCCATAGATATCGGCGAATTCGAAATGGCTTGCCGCCGGTAGAACCACGTCGCAATAGGCCATGGAATCCGTCATCACCACGTCGGCACCCGCAATGAACAGATCCTCCTGGGCCAGAGCCCTGCGCATCCGATTCTGGTCGGGATGTGTGACGACTGGATTGTGGTTGTAGATGAACACCACCTTGACCGGTGGAACCATTGATTTGTCGAGCAAAACCTCGGAAGTGTCGACAATGTTGATAGTCCGGGTTCCTTCTGGCACCAGATCGGGCCGTTGGAGCCGTGAAAATATTCCCTTGACTCGTTTTGATTTTCCTATATATTTTATTTTTGCAAGAAGGGTGATTAATACCTGAAAGATCGTGTAATTGAGTTAAATTGACAGTTATTGCATCAAACAATCATTTGAAGTAACCTCTTTTGCCGACACAAGATTCAAAATTGCTGGTGAAGAATCTCTGTATCATTTGAAGAAAACAATAATTCTTTTTATTGATTAGGCTGTTAATTTACATAACTTGAAACAATATGGTCTGGCATATAAATGCTTGTAAACATTAGCTAAAACAACTTTCATAAGGAGAAGACATGGCATGGATTCCAATGATCCCGGAAGACAAAGCAGAAACAGAACTTAGGGAGTGGTACGACAAATTACGTGAACCATGGGGAGGGGTGGATAACATTATGAAGATCCACAGCATCAACATTAAAACACTTAAGGGACACTACGAACTGTACCTTTCAGCTATGAAGGGCACAAGGGAACTCTCCCATAAGCAGCGTGAAATGGTGGCTGTGGTAGTTTCTACCGTCAACCAATGCCATTACTGAATTATACATCACGGAGCGGGACTCCGTAAAATCACAAATGATGGTGAATTCGTTAAGCAATTCATCAGGGATTACAAAACAGCACCTATTCCCGAGCAGGACAGGAAGATGCTGGAATATTCAGTCAAACTATCTCGGGAACCGTGGAATATAGCTGAGACTGACGTACAAACATTGCGAGATGCGGGTTTCAGCAATGTCGGTATCCTCGATATTGTGCAGGTAACTGGTTACTATGCTTACGTAAACCGACTGGCCGAGGGGTTGGGTGTGGAACTGGAATCGTTCTGGAAAGATGAAGAAATGTCGTTTTAAATTTAAGAATTGCTAAACAGAATTGTAGATTAGCGGTGGAACTGTTTCTTAAAACCGGAGGTAGTAATCCTAAACTGTCAGACAATACTTTATAAAATATAATAGAGTATACAGCAGTTTAGTGAAATTGGGGGTTATGTCTGGTTTTCGTTATAAAAACCCGTAGGCCGAATGTTATCCATCTAAACATTCTCAACATTTTATTCTGTAATTTCAATATGTAATTCCAAACCACAATATTTTCTGATAACCTTATATTTATTCCCCAACCTTAGCCCCATCTTTAACTTAGACAGTTTTTGACTCTTTATATAATCGAAGTTTGATCTTAATAAACTGATGAAGATATAATATCAGATTTTTAGTTGATCAAAGAATAGCTCAATGAATGTAAATTTATTAATTAATCGATTTTTCAAAAACAATCCAAAAAGCTTTGGAAATTTTCTTGCCCTCATTGGTGTGCTTATTCTGACACCAGATACCATGGTAATGAGATTCTCAAATCTTGACCGATGGCCCTTGATGGGCTGGCGCGGAGTTTTAATGGGGATTTCTCTTTTGATTATCTGGCGCTTATTTCTATTTTCTTATGCAGAAAAGAAATGGAGCACTATTTTTACCTGGCAAGGGCTGATAGTCATAATTGCTTTTTCCATTAATTCCATAACCTTTACACTCGGAATTCAGGAAACTTCAGTAATGGTAGTCTTAACTGCATTAGCGACAATGCCACTTTTTGCGGCAATCCTATCAAGTTTTATGATGAATGAAGCACAGGGCAGGACCGGCTGGTTAACTATATTTGCCGCTATGCTTGGTGTCGCAGTAGTTGTCAGCGACGGCAACAATGCCGTAGGCCAGCCAGAAGGTTCAACTGTACTGGGAGCAATTTATGGCTGCATTACCGCGTTTGGAATGGCACTCGCATTTACTATGGCAAGAAAATACCGTGATCTTGAGGTGGTTCCAGCAGCTGCTTTTGGAGCTTTAATTAGTGGGATAATAGGTTTTTACTTCAGTGCAGATGATAGTATTTTTAAGGCACCAATCTGGACATTATTTTCTATGGGAATAGTGATACTTCCAATTTCATTTGCATTTCTCAGTATAGCTCCTCGATATACAACTTCTGCTATTGTAAGTTTAGTTATGCTGTTAGAAATGGTAATTGGACCATTTTGGGTCTGGTTTGGCATTGGCGAAAGACCGAGCATGATAATGATTTTTGGTGCTTTCTTAGTAATTGCTGTTATCTCCTTTCATATAATCCGCACACAATTCTATTTGAACCAATAAACTCTAATTTTGTATCTAAATATATGATTATAATCAATAACTTGGGTATTTGAAATTATCAGTGATAATTGCTGAACGGAGTTACAAATGAATCCAATAATTGCCAGAGAAGCAGAAGCAGCCGAATTCGGCAGAGAACTCAGGGGTTTTGGTATCAACCTTCTTGTTAGGGATATTCAAGCTTCCGTTTCATTCCTCAGGCAGGTTCTACAGATGAAGGTTCATCGCGCTAATCAGGATTTCGCCGTGGTTGAATCAGGCGGAACCTATTTTCAGCTTCACGCGGACCACACTTATCATTCAAATCCTCTTCCTTCTTTATTGCCCCAGGATGGTGCCCGCGGAGCGGGTATTGAACTGCGTCTCTACGATATTGATCCCGATGCTTGTGAAGAGAGGTCAAGAGAGCTTGATTACGTTATTCTGCGAAAATGTGAAGACAGGCCGCATGGTCTGAGAGAGTGCTACCTTCTCGATCCAGATGGTTATTGCTGGGTGCCATCCACGGTAATTGCGATTGAAATAGTTGCTAACTGAAAAAATGAAAGCTTGGGTTCTCGGAGACCCTGATGAGGTGATTCTCACCGAAAAGCCGGTCCCGGAACCCGGCAGAGCTGAAGTGCTTGTAAGAATAGACGCCATTGCTGTTTGCGCCACAGACCTGGAAATCATCAGTCATGGGCTGCTTATTGCAGTCCGCCGATGATACTGTCAACTACCGTTTCGTAATCTAATCCATCTATGTCCTGATGATCTGTCGGGTTCCAGAAAATCTCTCGATAACGAACTCCATTTAAGGTGAGACTAAAACAAGAAATTAGTAAAGTTATAAAAATATTTCTCATCTTTTCCTGAATACCAAAAGTAAAATACTACTGGTTGGTGGATATGGATAACCCAATATATAACATCAATCGGTTTGTTTTACAAGAATTTGTGATTTTACTTCTTGGAGGGTGTCTGACTGTGAAGAATTAGTGGGGTAGTCAAACCAACCTGCTTCATCCTTTCAGTTCTCAACAACCATCAGTGAAGTCAGGTTAGTTGATAACTCCTTCAGCACCTTCTCCTGAATAGGCTCACCCATACCCAATCCTGATATCAATTTCACAATATTGCTGAACTGGTACTCAATCAGATCATTGTAGACATCAGCATTGAAGTCTGCATAGATTGTTTCCTCATCCTGATCCAGACTCATTGCCCGGCAGAGACAGGCAATCATCCATGAGAAAAACTTTTTATCTGAAGTGTTTACAAAGTACAGCCAGAAAGGGAGTTTGCTGTTCAGGTCTTTTATGAACTTAACCACCTCAGGTATCTGGTATAATTCTCTTGTATCGTCATCATCATATCCAGAGATCAAGAGTACATACTTCTGGAATGCCTCCTCAAACGACTGTAGGGAGCCTGTATCACCATGTAGCAGAGTCACATACTCAGAGGTGTTACAGTCCTTTATATCACTCTGAGAGATCTGCAAGACGATGTAGTCAGACTGTTGTGCAATTTCTGATGGAATCAATACTTCCAATTATCTGCTCCCAATAAACACCTTCTTTTATGACATACTCAGTACAAGTTGAAAACCTCCAGCCACAGTGCATCAGAAGAGTTAGTAAAAACTTCTTACCTTACGGACACCGTTACCCATTGTGCCATAACAAACATTTATTCAAAGAATAAAGGTAATGGATTGAAAGCAAAACAGATTCGGACTGGAGGTAATCTCATTCATTAAAGCCTCGACATCTTCTCACAATGATAAGCAACAGCTGCAGCATACATTT
>Ga0208570_1000237_pt1 | contig 24096 bp, 21 predicted proteins | sample DeeseametaMP1202_FD_184192 | JGI IMG/M metagenome (GOLD analysis project Ga0208570, IMG submission 184192) | Marine microbial communities from the Deep Indian Ocean - MP1202 (SPAdes) | ecosystem: Environmental > Aquatic > Marine > Oceanic | place: South Indian Ocean | collected 2011-03-08
GGAGCGGTCATTCATATGCTGAATCGCTTTATCGGTCCGCAACAGGTGATCGGGGTCGAGATCAACGCAACTCATATCCAGATTGCGAAACGTTTTTTTAATCTGAAATACAAAAATCTGCAGTGGCAACATGCGAATGCCATAGAATGGATGACGACCTATGACGGCGATCCTTTCGATATGATTATTGACGATTTGTATTTCGAGCAGGATGGTGAACCGCAGCGGGCTATTGAGGCCGACGCCAGTTGGTTTGATGTGTTGACAGAGCACCTGACTGAAAATGGGTTGCTGGTAATGAACTTTGTTAATTACAAAGAATGGCGACACAGCGCCTACTACAACGAAGACTTTGTCGCTCAGGAATTTCAATCGGTGTATCAGTTCGCTACGCCCACCTGCCATAATGCCGTGATTGCATTGTTGAAAAAGCAAACTGAAACCAAACAGCTGCGCGCTTCGTTACGACAATGGCCAGAGTTGAACCCGGAGCGCAAAGGCTGCCGGTTGCGCTATGCTGTTAAGAAGATAGCCTAACGACTTTAAAACTTTTGTTTTGCTTTTCAACCTCAATGCATTTGAAGTGTAATGCGGCAATTTGTTCAATCGGAATAAATTGATTTACTACTACAAATGCAGTTCCGGAATTTTTTAGATGATGACTGGCACTGCGTACAAACTTCTCTGTTAAATCTTTTTCGGTATCAAAACCTCTGTGAAAGGGCGGATTGCATAGCACCATGTCGTATTGATGATGGATGGAAGCGGCGCAATCATCCGCGATAACTTCCCCGATAATATGATGGTGTTGGAAGTTTTTGCGGCAACTATAAATGGCGGCGGCATTATTGTCGGTAGCGATTATTTTTGCGGCACCCAGATTCCAGGCCATAATCGATAGCAAACCGTAACCACATCCAAGATCCAGCACGTTGCCCGGAGGCTCGGTTTGCTCATGAATAAATTCTTTCAAAGCGTCCACCAAAAGCAAGCTACCCTGATCGGTTTTATTCCAGCCAAATTGCCCCGGCTTACTGAAAATCTCAATTTTACCGGGGGCTTCAATCTGGCTGAGTTGCTTGTAGTCGCGATCGTCCAGCGCTTCACCCAAAGCGTGCGGATTGAAACGAGCGATCTTAAGCTGACGTTCACCTTTACTGATGTCAGCTTTTTCACCAAAGTAAAGTTCGGCTTTGCTGATATACGTTTTAATGCCCTCGTTTTTGAAGCCACATAAAATGAATTGCCCATAGTCCTTCAGCGCGGCTGGCGCTTGATTAATAATATGGTGAACAATGGCTTTTTCCTTGGATACCCGATAAAGGATAAGATCGAATTTTCTGTTTAGCTCGGAAAGGTCCATATCATTGAAAATACAGGTAATATTGTTTTCCGTGGCCGCGATATATACATCATAACGGTTGCTGAGAAGCGTCAGCTGCTCATGAGCTTTCAGGCTCAGAAGCGTGGTTGAATCCAGATGTTCATCGGCCACCAAAAGGGTGTCGGATTGCTGTTGGTTAACCAGGTCACACAAATACTGCAGCCCAATGTCTGTCATCCGGCGCCTACACTGTTAATTTCGAGTTGAGTTAAGGGGCGATACTCGCCGGGCAGGAGTGATGGATCCAGTTCGATTTCTCCGATCCGTGCGCGGTGCAATGTGGTAACGTGATTGCCGACAGCTGCGAACATTCGTTTTACCTGGTGATATTTTCCTTCGCGAATAATCAGTTCAACTTGTTGTGGTTGGTGCAAAATTATTTTCGCAGGACGAGTACGTTTGCTCTCATCCTTTAACAACACGCCTTGCTCAATCTGAATTCGATCCTGATCGTTGATCGGTTCATGCAGTTGTACTTGGTAAAGTTTATCCAGTTTGTGTTTGGGGGATGTAACCCGATGACTCCACTGTCCATCGTCGGTGATTAAAACCAATCCGGTCGTATCCAGATCCAGGCGACCTGCTACGTGCAATGATTCGGTGTCTTCATCTTCGAGCAGTGACATGACGGTGGGGTGAAGGCTGTCTGTATTCGCACAGACATAACCCGCAGGTTTGTGCAGCATATAATAACGAGGACCTTGTGGTTGAATGCGCATGCCGTTCAGGCGTACCGCTTCGTCAGGCTGGATTTTGGTTTGCGGATCGGTAACAGCACGATCGGCAACTAACACATCTCCCGCTTTGATGGCCTGCTTGGCTTCTTTACGGGACAAGCCGGAATAGTGGCTTAAGAACTTATCAAGTCGCATGCTCATGGTGATCAAATTCTGATAAACGTAAATAGATTAATCGGATCAATCTTACATCAGTGCCGTAAAATGGCCGTTTAACGTTGCTGTTTGGTAAAAATAACGGGTCTATTTAGACTGATTGGTTACATGATATTAACGGAACTAGCATAACAGGTATTGAGTCAGGTATAAAAACTTGAATGAGATCAGTCTGGTTGCGATCCAAAGGTAAATTGTGTCTCAGGATTTGTGGAAAAGTCTTCAACCCGAAACAGGTATGCAGGATCGCAATCTGAAATTAAACTGAACTCTAAACTCGGAATTGGACCCGGAGTGACTACGGGCCACAGGGCAGCATGGAGGTTAGTATGAGCGATACGCGGTTCATTGATTGGTTGGGCTCCGCAGCATTGACAATTGCGTTGGTATCAATGTTTTTATTGTTCGTTCCAGGGTTGGTAAGAGCCGATACTCTATCGGTGGTGCAAGCGCTATGGTGATATGAAAGCAAGATGACCCATTGTTTTAGGCAATATTTTTTCCTGGTCGTGCCGACCATTTCAGACCGGAGTCATACAGCCCTTTAAGCAGTAGGGCTCCTCTCCTGAATGTAGAAGACTTCTTTTACTATCCGTAAAGCCTGAATCACCGCTGAATAGTAGGTGATTGCGGGTTCAGTATGGATTCAGTTTGTCAGGCTTAATCTGATCAGACTTTAAAAGGAGAAATGCTATGAGACTGAATAAGCGTTCCATTGTGATCGCCGCGCTGGTGTCAGCAGCGGCGTTAACCAATATGAACCAGGCCTATGCTCTGAATGACGATGAAGCCGCTGTGCTTATGGGGTTGGCTGTGGGTGGGATAACGGCCTATGCCGTCAAGCATCACCGCGAGCACGACCGTAATGGCTGGAATGTAACCCCGAGACCAGCACCGCGATACCGCCCGCCGACGCGCTCGCATTTCAACTCCGGTTCGCCTAAACGCTTTCACCACAAAGGTCCTCAGGGTAACTTCAATGCTCATCATTACGGCCGTTATCATCAGCAGGGTCCGCGCATTATTGAGCGACGTGTAGTGTACATCCCCGTACGCCATCACCATTCCAAAAAGCGGCGCCATCCAGGGCAAGGATACCGGTAGCGGCTTGCCCGCACTGTGTACAGGTGGGCGCTGGCTTATTCGAAGTCCAGCAGCTCGTCCAGTACACTGCCGCCGCCGTGACCGGAATGAAAGCCGAAGTGTTCATGCTCAACCAGCTTCACCGGCAGATATTCGAAAAAATAGCTGCTGCCAACACTGTGCACAAAGGAGCCGCCGTGGAACAGAGTGCGATTGTCGTCGCCGGAGCGGGTAATGATCAGTTCATCCTGAGCCCGCGTTAACGCCACATACAAAATCCTCCGTTCTTCTTCCTCTGAGTCCGCATCGCCCAGGCTACGCAGGTGGGGATACATGCCCGGCTGCACGCCCAGGCAATAACACACGGGTGCTTCGGTTCCTTTGGCGCTGTGAACCGTAATCAGGGTCACGCAATCGTCCTGCTCGGCTTGCTCTGCTTCAGAATTGGATACCGGATCCAATGTATAGGCTTCCACAAACCCTTGCAGATCCTTATAGCGATTGGCTAGGTCCGATAGCAGGCGCAGGTCGCCCAGACGACTGTCCCAGCGGTCATAGCGCTGCGACAGGGCTTTGCTTAGATGTTCGGCGCCGAGCTTAATTGCAATTTGCGGCTCGCTACGGTACTGCTGGATCAGTGCAATACCATGCTGGATGTCTTCCCGTTTCGGTAGATTGCTTTTTATGACCTCCAGCGGATTGTCTGCGGGAGACAGTTCAATCAGTTGTTGCACCAGCTTGGCGGCAGTGACATCGCCGATTTTGGGCCAGCACTTCAGATAACGAATCCAGGCGAGCTCATCATAAGCGCTGATGGCGGCGCGGCACATGGCCAGCAGGTCCTTCACGTGGGCGGCTTCCAGCAGGCTGGTGCCGCCCACAAAGCGATACGGGATGCCGCGATCGATTAGCGCGCCTTCCAGTGTCTTCGCCGACCAGGCCGAGCGTACCAGCACTTTGTGATGATGCCAGGCTGCGCCATTTTCATGGCGTAGCTGCAGGTCAGTGGCGATCCAGTCCGCCTCATCGAATTTGGATTCAAAGTCCAATAGCCGGGGTTTAAGGCCACGCCCGCGATGGGCGACCAGGTGTTTATCGTATTGCAGGTCCGACTGTTCCAGCAGCCAGTTTGCGATATCCAGGATTGGTTGGGTGCTGCGGTAATTTTGTTGTAGTTTCAAGATCGTGGCGTTTTGCAGTCGAGTTTCAAACTCGTGGACATTGCGGAAATCTGCGCCGCGAAATGCAAAAATAGATTGTGCATCATCGCCCACACAAAACAGTTTAGCGCTGGAAAGGGCTTGCAGTATGCGCCACTGTAATGGATTGGTGTCCTGCATCTCATCCACTAATACATGCTGATATAAGCCTGCGATACGGCTGCGCAATTTTAGGTTGGATTCAATGCCCTGCACGAATAAATGCAGGATGTCATCGTAATCAAGATACCGGCGCTGTTGCTTACGGACATCGTATTGTTGTGCGATGTCGGTAATGCGTTGCATGGTGTTGTCGTCCAGCTCGGTAAACTGTTGCAAATAATCCGGCAGCTCAATACAGCAATTCTTGGCATAGGAGATGTAGTTAAGAATGGTAACCGCCTTAGGAAAATCGCGCTTTTCGCTTTTCTTTACTAATTCACCGCGAACCAGCTGAAGCAGGCTTTGGGCGTCATCACGGTCGATAACCGTGCGATCTTCCACCTTGAATGCTTTGGGCACCCGGCGCATAACCTGAAGGCAAAAATGATGGAAAGTGCCTGCCGTCAATTGATCCGCAGATTTACCCGCGTGATTTTGCAGGCGCAGCAACATTTCCTTGGCGGCCCTGCGGGTAAAGGTCAGCATTAGAATGCGTTCTGCGGGCACCTTGTGTTGTATTAAATAGAGGATGCGGCCAATGATGGTACGGGTCTTACCGGTGCCCGCACCAGCCAGCACCAACAGGTGCCGGGCCGATCCGTCGTAGTGTGCTGCATTTTGTTGTTCATCGTTTAGATTCATCGTCGGAATCATACCCGAGGCGGATGGCTATAGGCCAGGGTCCGCCAGCTGGTTATACTGTTGCTTCGTTACGCTTCCTGCGTACCATTGCACTCATTCATCACGAAAGGACGGAGCATGTCTCACGGAGCCGATTCATTAAAAAGTATCTTATTTGCCCTTTTTGCAAATGCCGCCATTGCGGTTGCCAAGCTGGTGGCAGCCATCATCACCGGCTCGGGTGCTATGATGGCGGAATCCATTCACTCCTTTGCCGACGCCGGAAACCAATCGTTGCTGATACTGGGGCTGAAGTTGGCAAAAAGCCCGCCCTCGGAGGATTACCCGCTCGGTTATGGTAAGGCCATTTACTTCTGGTCGTTCATTGTGGCCATTATCCTATTCAGTTTGGGGGGGATGTTTTCTTTGTATGAAGGCTGGCACAAGTTGGGGCATCCGGAGCCACTGAGCTCTCCGCTTATTGCCATTGGCGTTTTGGTTTTCGCCATCGTGGCCGAAGGCATTTCCATGTGGGGCTGCTTGCGGGAGGTGAACAAAGTACGCCGAGGTCGTAGTTATTGGCGCTGGTTCAGAGAGAGTCGTCAGAGTGAGTTATTGGTGGTCTTTGGAGAGGATCTCGCGGCTCTGGCGGGACTGGTGTTCGCGCTTTGCGCGATCACGCTGACGCTTGTCACTGGTAACCCGGTATACGATGCAGCCGGTACGATGGTGATCGGCACTTTATTGCTGATTATTGCCATCCTGATCGGTAACGAGGTCCGGGCATTACTGATTGGGCAGAGCGCTGATCCTGTTGTGCAGGATGAAATGAAAGCCTGGCTAAAGCAACGCCCGGAGATTCAGCATACCTTTCGTCTGATAACTATGCAGATGGGGGCGGACATCATGGTGGCAATTAAAGCCCAAATGAAAGAGACCGGCACTGAAAAAGGGATGATAGAAGCGATCAATAGCGTGGAAGCCGAATTTAAAAAGCAGTTCCCGGGAGTGACCTGGTTGTTCTTTGAACCTGACAACGCCGATTAGCAGGGCGCAGCGGAACTGCTCTAAATCGCTTGAGTTAGGATGCGGCTGTTAAATCAGGTTATGATATGGCCAAATATTATATTAGGCATGGCCGGTATAACCTGATTTTTCGCATTGTAGTGAACGAGGACGCGGTGTTTTGATGGTTGATAATAAATCTGATACGAGGGAGAAGCTCATTCTGGTCGCCATCAGAATGTTTGCCGAACAGGGATTCAGTGGCGTTTCCATGCGCACAATTAATAGTGCAGCCGGAACCAAAAATTCTTCGGCGGTGCATTACCATTTCGGCAACAAAATGGGCATCATCGAAGCCATAATGGAAAAGCTCAACTTTCAGCTAAGGCCTTTGTTCGATCGGCTTCACGACGATCTCAGCCAACGAATGGACGATGGGGATCTAACCCCGGAAGACATGGTGATGGCGATTCAGTTACCGTATTGGGTTTTGTATTGCACGCCGGTGTATGGGCGCTACGCGGTCAAATTGATTGCCCGGTTGATGCAGGAAGCAGATGACGAGCTGAAGGAGTTATATAATCGTTATTTAACCGAGCCGATGGAGCGCACCATGAATTTAATGGCGCGTTTGCAACCGAACAAAAATCAGCATCATTTACGCTTCCAGTTAATGCATTGTTTTATGGCGAGCATTTCCGGTATTTCGGCGATCGATTTAATGGACAAGACGCCCTTAGGAGACATCCGGTTCAGTCGGGATGCCGAAATGATGCTGACCTACGTCTATTACGTTGCTAACGGAATGGGCTGTGAAGATCCGGATTATGGTTCTTTTGATATGGGGTTCTGGTCTCGCTACGCGGAGTATATGTCGATGTCCCCTGCACCGGACGAGCCCCTCCCTGAGCAGGCTGATTCACTTGTTGAGCCGACTTCGGACTCAATGCCGGAATCGCAAAAAGCCAGCTAAGATAGCTGGCTTTTTTAGCTGCCGAATTCAGGCAACAAAACTCATTCGATCACCAAGGCTGTGAGGTCATGTGCTTATAATGTGCCTTCCTCTTCTTCTTCCTGACCTTCCGCATCTGGCAGCCAGCCCAGGCTGTTGCCATGAGTTGCTAAAATAAAACTACTGAGCTTTTCAATGGTGGTCAGCTCGTATAGCACGGAGATCGGGATATCCAGTTTCAATTGTTGTTTGATACGGAATTTTAATTCCGTTACCTGCAAGCTGTGACCACCCAATTCAAAAAAACTTTGATCCGGTTCAATCGAATTGATCTGTAATAAATCGCGCCAGATAGCACGTAATTGTTCAGGCAAGCTGTTTGTGTTTGCTGAATCAGTCGTGTTGTCCTGTCTCAGCAACGCTTTTAAATCGTTGGTCAGCAGGTTGAGTTGCTTACTGTTGATGCGATCCGGGTCAAAGTGGATATCCAGGTTTAGCCCTGCGCCGTGTTCGATAATATGAATCTCGAATGGCGACAACATGAAGCCGTTATTATGGTGCTGAACCGAGGCAAGCTTGACGCTCTCGCCCTGGTGGTTTTCAACATCAAACCAATGGTAATGAATGAGGGGGATTTGCGAACCACTGGAGCATAAGGCTCGGCCCAGATGTTCGGATACGGCGGAATAACGGGTGTGTAAATTGGCCAGTGTGCGGGTGATATCAAACACATCGTCTGGTTGGCCTTTGACTGGAACATAATAAGGAAAAAAGCCCAGCAGATTTTCGAATTCGCTGTCTTTTAATAGCGGATCAGAGAACCAGTATGTGATTTCATGATGAGATAGCCAATTATATAGGCATTGGTTAAGGGCATTGCAAAGCCATTGCTTGACGCTGACATCGCGAGGGGCATGGCTATCAATAAAATCCGATGCAATCTGGGTTGAACTGGTTGCGACTTTGGATATGGCCGTTATTGATGAAGACTCTGTGGTCATCATTTTTGGGGCCAGACGATGCCATTCGTCCTGCAGAAATTTTTGCTCCAGCATCTGGGCAGACCAGTTTGCAAAACGATGTTGAGAGCCCGGTTCGGACTGAATGGCCGCTTCGAAAGCCATCGGATTTTCAGTGTAACTCAGTAATTGGTTTGCCAGACGTAACAAGGAATAGCTGTCTAACAGCAAAGGATGCATCGCTAACAATAAACGCTGCTTTTGTTCGCTGCATTTAATTAATGTGACATGAAGGCATTGGCGGTCGTTCGGTTGGCGCGCCAGTTTGTCACGGGTATGGGCAATGGCTTCTTCATGCTGGCTTTCAGGCATGCCGACAAGCTCGCTCAGCGTGGCCGTGGTAGACAAGTCGTTTATCAGGAATTGCTTTTGCTGGTGGTCGAAGCGACTGCACAGCAACGGGTTAACCTGGCTTAGCTGATCTATGGCCTGCTGCAATTGGGGCAGGCCCAGTTGGCTTTCAAAGTTGATTTCAATGACGCGGTTTGTTGCTTGTGCAAACGTATCCAGCTCAAGCAAGCTGCGTTGATGGGGAGACAGGCTAATAACGTCTGTTGCGATCGGCGCAAAGGCGTCTTCAAGCGGTCTCCGGGCATTACTCAGTTTCTTTTGACGAATTTTCTCAAATAGTAACTGCCGCTGTTGCGGGCTGAGATCAGCAAATTGAGATAAAGCACTATTAGACGTCATGGGACTACCTTTTACTATTTTTCTATTTGTTATTATTAAGCTAAGTGACGGTGTGGCCGTCGCTTGCGTAAATCCTTGGTCTATTGAAACGGGCCAGTGGTCTCTACACCCTGCCAGTCTAACCAGACTATTGATAATAACTGGTTAATTATGGCCGACACTGGACAAGAGCGCGTTAAAACAGGCAATTTTTCTGTAAACTTTCGTTATCGCATGTCGGTCAAGCTACGTGGATCCAAGAAAGCGGTGTACTAGGCCAATTAGTTTTTTATTATACGGCCTTTATGCAACCGTTTGGTGACGTGTATATCAAAGATAACATTGTCTCAGACAAAAAAAAGCCCTCCTTATTGTAAAGGAGGGCAACAAGTAACCCAGTGCGAGATGGGTCAAAAAAGAAGGTCGGCGTTAACAAATCTAGTTAGTCTAGAAAAGAGAAGTTCTCCTCTTTCATTTTCATCACTGATCCTACCGGCGCCAGCATGCATTCAGCGTGAGCTTTGGCGCGAGGCAGTAAGCGCTCAAAATAAAATTCGGCGGTTTGTATTTTGGCTTTATAGAAGTCCGGGTTTTCGCAACCCTCTGCCAGTTTTTGGTATGCAGTTTGTGCCATCATGGCCCAGAAATAGGCCATGCTGACATAGCCGGAATACATTAAATAGTCATATGACGCAGCGCCCACCGCATCAAAATTTTTGCGGGCGCGCATGGCTAAGCGAACGCTGTATTGCTGCCAGTTGGTGGTGTATTTCAACAACGGCCAAATAAAACGATTCATCTCCTTTTTGTGCGGGTTAGACGAAATCAGGCCTTTGTCTTTACAGAACTTCAATATTTCGAATGAGAATGTTTTCAGCGTTTTCATTTTACCGAGCAAAACCTTACGGCCCAAAAGATCCAGTGCCTGTATCCCGGTGGTGCCTTCATATAAAGTAGCAATTCGTGTATCGCGAACGATTTGCTCCATGCCCCACTCCTTGATGTAACCGTGACCGCCATAGACTTGCATGCCCAGGTTTGCCGCTTCACACCCGGTTTCTGTGAGGAAGGCTTTCAGAATCGGCGTCAGGAAACCAAGTTGATCATCGGCTTCATTGCGTACTTCTTCGGTTTCGCCGAACAACATGAAGTCACCGTACTTTGCTGCGTAATACACCATGGCGCGACCACCTTCAGCAAATGCCTTCTGGGTCAGCAGCATGCGTCGTACATCGGCATGACAAATAATTGGGTCGGCAACTTTTTCCGGGTGTTGTTTACCACCCAGGGCCCGCATGGAAAGGCGGTCTTTGGCGTAAGGTAAAGCGCCCTGATAGGCAAGCTCGGACGCTCCCAATCCTTGTAGGGAGGTGCCTACGCGGGCGGTATTCATGAAGGTGAACATACATTCGAGGCCTTTATTGGGGGGGCCAATAAGATAGCCTTCAGAGGCATCGAAATTCATAACGCAGGTGGCAGATGCCTTGATTCCCATTTTGTGTTCCAGGGAGCCGCATTCCACATTGTTTGGTTCACCCAGATTACCTGCCGGGTCACACTTGAATTTCGGCACAATAAACAAGGAGATGCCCTTAGTGCCTGCAGGTGCATCCGGGAGTCGGGCCAACACGATATGGATTATATTGTCTGCCAGATCGTGATCGCCGGAAGAAATAAAAATTTTAGTCCCGGTGATGGCGTAGGATCCATCGTCATTGGGCACGGCTTTTGTTTTCAACTGGCCCAGATCGGTACCGCAGTGAGATTCGGTTAGACACATGGTGCCGGTCCAGCTGCCCTCGCACATTTTGGGCAGGAAATGGTGCTTTTGTTCTTCTGTACCGTGAATGAAAATGGTGTTCATTGCGCCCAGACTCAAACCTGGATACATCCCCCAGGACCAGTTTGCGGTCCCGATCATTTCGGATTTCATTATGCTCAGGGATAGCGGTAAACCCTGGCCACCGAACTCTTCCGGGTGCGATAATCCTTGCCAGCCGCCCATGCAATATTGTTGGTAGGCTTCCTGAAATCCTTTGGGGGTAGTGACGACACCGTTTTCGAGACGGCAGCCTTCAGCATCTCCGGATTGGTTTAGCGGCGACAATACCTGTTCACAAAATTTGGCGCATTCAGATAAGATTGCTTCAATGACATCGGGAGTTGCATTGTCGGCGCCCGGTAGCTTGCTGAAGTGAGCCGGATAGTCCAGAACCTCGTTCATGACGAAATTCATATCACGTAAGGGCGCTTTATACTGGGGCATCGCACTGTATCCTGTTATGGCTAAAGGTAAAGGGGTCAAATGGAACAGATGAGCAAGTGTGCACCAAGCATCGCAGGTGGCCATTGGCATGAATGTGAGCAGGGAGTGTCAGTTTGGCCAACAGGCGTTTTAATTGGGCCATAATTGAGGGCGGCCAAACCGCTATTTTCAAAATCACTTGAAATATAAGCAGTTAGGCCTTGTTTCAACTACTGTAATTGAATGCATTGATATGTGAGGAATTGTTATGTTGTTACGTGAGCAGCAATGCAGCGTATGTCATAAAGGTGCGCCGGCTGTCACCCCGGCGGAACAACCGGGTCTGCTGAAAGGGATTCCGCTGTGGACAATTGTGCACGAAGACGGACAACCCAGGCTCAGTCGCTCCTTTGAATTCAGTGATTATAAGCAGGCGATGGCTTTTACCAATCGGGTGGCGGAGTTAGCCGAGCAGGAAAATCACCACCCGCAGATGGTGATCGAGTGGGGTAAGGTCACCGTATCCTGGTGGACCCATGTCATCGAGGGATTGCACGAAAACGATTTCATCCTCGCGGCGAAAACCGATTTTTTACAATAACCGGGTGTAGCCCAATTCAGACGCCCTTGATCACCGCTTGAGGGCGTTGGTGTGCCCGGTAACCGGAAATCCAGGTAAAAAAATCGTGCGACGGCATTGGGCGTGCAATGTGGTACCCCTGCGCCAGGTCGCAGCCCATGTCCTTTAATTTATATAGAGTGGCTTCGTCTTCAACACCTTCTGCCACCACTTCCAGGCTCAGATTATGCCCCATCATTAGAGTGGTGTTTACAATGACCTGATCGTCGTTATTTTTCGCCATTTCCATCACAAAACTGCGATCGATTTTGATTTCATCAACCGGTAGTCTTTTCAAATAGGATAACGAGGAATAACCGGTTCCGAAATCGTCGATGGACAGACGTATGCCTGCTTCGCTCAAATCATTCATAATGCGTAGCGCGTCTTCGGGGTCGTACATCACGGCGGTTTCAGTTAGTTCCATTATAATTTTATTGAGTTGCACCTTGTTTTCAGCTGCCATTTTACACACCTGCTCTTTGAAATGTGGGTCCTGTAAATTGCGTGCCGAGATATTGATAGACAGGTTAATGTTATAGCCCTGACTGTCCAGGCTGTGTTTGAATTCAAACGCCTTGCGACAAATCCAATAGGTTAGGGGATGAATGACACCGGTGCGCTCCGCTAAGGGTATGAATTCGTCAGGTGGAATAAAACCGTATTCCGGATGAATCCAGCGGATCAACACTTCAGCGCCGGACACCTGCATGGTATCCAGGCATATCTGCGGTTGAAAATACAACTGCAGTGCGTCTTTTTCGATGGCGTTGCGGAGTTCACCTAACAGCGAAATCCGGCGTGCGTTGTAGGGATCTATTTCATGACTGTAGATGGAAAACTTTTCGTTTGTGCTGCTGGCAGCTTCCAATGCAATATGGGCGTTTCGCATCAGCGTCTCACTGTCTTCACCGTGGGAAGGGCAGGATGCGATGCCTGCTGTTGCATCGACGTCCAGGGTTAGCCCCTGGTATTCAAATGGCTTTTCCACATCGCGTAACAACTTCAGAATCGTGCTTTGAAGTACACTGGTGTCCAACTCTTTAATCAGCAGAGCAAAAGTAACGCCCTCGATACTTGAAACCAGGTTGTGTTCTCGGTCTTGGGTTTCTATCGGATACAGATTGTGGATACCTTTGCACAGAGTGCAAATACGTTTCGTTAGAATGCCCAGGATGGCATCGCCGTTGGAATGGCCCAGGGTTTTATTGAATTCGTGAAAATTATTCAGGCTCAGCAACAATAAAGTGAAGTGTCGGCTTTCATCATTTTCAAGCAGGTTGTCCATGGTATTGCGTAGCAGAGTCCGGTTGGGCAATCCAGTGGCGCGGCTGTGCAATGCCCGATGCATCAATTGCTCTTCCGCTTCCTTAAGCTGGATAACCGCCTTATGTTGTTCTTGCAGCGCACTGTATTTTTGCCTTCTTTCTGAATTGATTCGATCCGCTAAACCCAAAGACAACAATATCATTTCGGCAGCCGCACCCCACAGAATGGCGTTGGTGGTTATCACACTGGACGGAACCCAGCCTAGTAAATTGAACGCATAGAGTACGATGCCCACGGTTAACGTGATCCAGGCCAGCATAAAAAATCCCGCAGGGCGCGAACCTTTACGCCAGCAGTACAGCACCATCAGTGGCATGGTAAGGGTGACAAATCCCAAATAGAGTGTGATGTGGATACTGAGAAAATACGCGGTAACGAGTTTAGTCGTGATCAGGACGACACCGATACCCACCATTGTGTGGATGTAGTGGACGAACCAGCGGGCGTATTGTTCCATCTTAATGAAATGTTTAATGAAGAGTAGGCCGCTAATAACGCCCAGACTGGCTGAAATCTGAATGATGTACTCGTTAACCGCTGGCAACTGACTCCAGATCAGCAAAAATCCGTAGCCGGTCAGGGCCTGGTAAGCAGCGAAGGAAAAAACAATATAAGCGATGTAATAAAAATAGGCCCGGCTGCCGACAGAGAAGAACAGAAACAGGTTGTAGGCGATCATGCCGATTAAAATGCCAAAGAAAATGCCAAACACATGATCACTGATCAGTTCGCTATAAAAAAACGTTAATGGGCGGGACAGTTTCAATGGAACCTGTACATTGCCGTTGGCCCGTTCTACGTTGATGTAGATATCGTATTCAATGTTCCGTTCAAAACGTAAGGGTTGTACGAAAAAGCGGTGTGGTAGCATGCGCCGCTTCATCTTGTGTTCGTAACCCAGTTGATACTTTTCCGTCACCCGGCCGTCGGCGACAACGTATACATCAAATCGTGCAAGTAGCGGGAAAGCCGATTCCAGCATCCAGGTTGAATCGTTAGCATCGACGCTTTTGTCAACAAGCCGGAAGCGAATCCAGATGGAATCGGCAGTGTGACCGAAGTTCAGAATATCCTGGTCGGCATCTGTAAACGAGCTATGGCTATTTGTAGTTATTTCGTTAATGGTTAACTGATCCTGAGAATCACGCAGGACTTGCAGCTGATCCTGCCCCAAATGAAACTCGTTGACCTGATCGTCCAGGACTACTGTAGACGCCGCCCGGACCGGTTGTCCGGTAAGCAGCAATAAACCGATAATGATCGGATAAAGCGATCTATATCTCTGAAAAATGACCAAATTATTTTCCAATTCTCAGTAAGCCGGATCTACCGATCCTTCTGTTAAACAACGAATAAAAGTGCAACAGCTCTCTGAAACCCTGCACAGAAAATGAGCATACACTGAAGTATAGATCACGGTTTAGTGAGAGCTTGGAAGAGAAGTGTGAGTGTGTCGCAAGAAGGGAAAGGGAAGCGAAAACAGTGTCAAATGGTTGACATTAACGGCCACCGTTATGGGCCACCGTTAATTATTGGCGGGATTGTTGACAGATGCAACGGCGCTATTTAATGTCGAACGCTTTTTCAAGCAGAGCACGGTTACGTTTTACTGCTGCTTTGTCTGAGTCGGGCACACCCGAAGCGCTTTCCATGGCCTGGGTACTTTGTTTCAGCATGCCTTCCATCATGGCGCGTTGTTCCGGGGGTAAATCCTTCATCATGTTTTTGGCTTCTTGCAGCTGCTTCTGGATGTCCACCTTGCTGGTATCCATTTCATTCGCCATAAAGGCCATCAGAATACGATCGCCCTGTTGCCCCCAGAGTTGCTCATCGCTATATCCATTCTTTTTAAGAATAGCGGCCAAGTCTTTATAGAAGTCCTCGCCTTTGCTGGTTTCCAGCATCTGGGAATAGACTTTGCTTATATCCATATTTTCTTTGTTGATTTTGGGTGGGTTCTTGAATTCCGTTTTTTCTGACCACTCAACCACGGCTTGGTAGGCTGTCGCCCATTTTTTTATGTCAGCATCCGACAATGTTTCCCCCGCGAAAGAAAGCGAAGAAAACAGATAGAGTAGGCAAAAGCCAAAAAGTCGAGCAGATCGCATGGTGGAATCCTTTTACGAAAGAACGGTTTGTTAATAAGGGTTGATTATTGTGCCGATTATGGCGCATCCCGCCGGGCACGCAAAGTGACAAAATAACCAATCAGTTTGTGATTGTTTCTTCGGCCGGCAGCGGTACATAGGCGGCTGAATACCCGGGTTGCGGCACGGACGTCTATCGGTGTGCGCTGGCAGCTTCGCGGATTTTGTTGACCATGGATTTCAAACCATTGCCTCTGGTCGGGCTCAGATGCTGAATCAGCTGGGTTTTCCCGAAGTACCCCTCAATGTCGAAATCAAGAATGTCTAGGGGTGGTTTTTGATTAAAAGCGGCCATCACCATAGCCGCCAGACCACGAACAATATGAGCGTCGCTATCCACCAGGAAGTGCAGAGTATTACTGTCCGGTTGAAATTGATGACTGATCCAAACCTGGCTCTGACAACCGTGAACAAAGTTGAGGTCGGTTTTTAGTTCGTCGGGCATGGTGGGGAGCTTTTTACCCAGATCGATTATATAACGATAGCGATCTTCCCAATCGTCGAAGAACTCCAGGTCTTCCAGAATGTCTGTCCCGGTAATTTCACTGCCAAACGGGTTGCTGCTCATAATTAGAAAATCCCCAATTCCAATTGCGCTTCTTCCGAGATATTGTCGCGGTTCCAGGGTGGATCAAATACAATGTCCACAAAGACTTCATCGACATTAGGCACTTTTTGCAGGCGATAACGCACGTCACCAGCCAGCACCTGGCCCATTCCGCAAGTAGGGGAGGTCAGCGTCATGGTGACTTTTACAACGTCGTGACCGCGGGATTTTTCCTCTATCGCTACTCCGTAGACCAAACCCAGATCAACGATATTGACCGGAATTTCCGGGTCGTAAATGGTGCGCAGCGTTGCCCAGACATGTTCTTCCAGGGGCGCGCCTTCAGCAATGTCTCCAAACTCCAGCTCTTCCGTTTCCAGCCCCAGGGCATCGGCGTCGGTGCCGTCAACGCGAGCCAGATTGCCGCGATGACTGATGGTGTAATTTCCGCCGCGGGCCTGGGTAATGGTAACAAACGTATTCTTGGGTATGGTCATGGGCGTACCGGAAGGCACGGCGCGTGCGGGGCAATCACGTACCACGGCCACCATGCGTTGTTCGGCGCTAATAGCCATTATTTGGTGACCGAGAAGCTTTCGCCGCATCCGCATTCGGAGGTGGCGTTCGGGTTGCGGAATTGCAACACCGAATTAAGTCCCTGGGTAACGTAGTCCAGTTCCGTGCCTTGCAGGACTTCCAGGCTATCTTTAGCCAGGTATACCGTCAGGTTTTGTCCGGCGTTTAATTCAATGTCGTCTGCTTCGGGGGCAGAAACCAATTCCATTTCATACATATAACCGGAGCATCCGCTGGGCTTGACCGCGATACGTACAGCGGTAGCATCCTCACGCTTGGCGATTTCGGATGCCATATGTTTGATCGCGGAAGCCGTCAGGCTTATGGCTTGGTCGGGAACGAATGTTTGAACAGTCATATTGCTCTCACTGTATTCCTACAATAAAAATGTTTTTGCTTTCTCTAACGCAACAAAGAAGCGATCCACTTCCTGCAATGTATTATAGAAAGCAAAGGAGGCACGCACTGTACCGGGAATCGCGAACTGATCCATAATGGGCATCGCACAATGGTGGCCGGTGCGAACCGCAACGCCTTGCTGATCGAGCAGCGTACCGAGATCGTGGGGGTGTGCGCCTTTCAGTAAAAAAGAGAACACCCCGGCCTTGTCGCGGGCTTTACCGATTAATTGGATGGTGGGGTCAGCGGCGGCGCGTTCAAGGGTGGCCTGCAATAAATTTTGTTCGTGGGCAACCAGGAGATTACGGTCAAACTGTTTGAGGTAATCAATCGCAGAGGCCAGCGCGATGGCGCCGCCAATGTTCGGTGTGCCGGCTTCAAACTTATAGGGCAGCGTATTGAACGTGGTTTTTTCAAATGTAACCCGCTCAATCATTTCACCGCCACCTTGATACGGTGTCATTTTTTCGAGCAAGGTTGTTTTGCCATAGAGCACGCCGATGCCGGTGGGGCCAAATACTTTATGCCCGGAGAAGGCATAAAAATCGCAATCCAGATCCTGAACATCGACATCCCAGTGTGGTGTCGCTTGGGCGCCGTCAAGTAATACCACGGCACCGGCCTGATGCGCTTTTTGGGTGATTGTCTTGACCGGGTTGATGGTACCCAACGCGTTGGAAACGTGTACAACGGAAACTAATTTAGTATTTTCACTCAGGCGTTTTTCGAAGGCATCCATATCCAGTTCAGCATCGCTGGTGACCGGAATGACTTTTAAGGTGGCGCCGGTTTGCTGTGCCAATAACTGCCAGGGCACAATATTGGAATGGTGCTCCATGGCGGTAATCAGTATCTCATCGCCTTTTCCCAGTTGGCTCAGTCCAAAACTGTGTGCGACCAGATTGATGCTTTCGGTGGTGCCACGGGTCCAGATTATTTCGTGGCTGTGGGCCGCATTAAGAAACCGTTGCACTGTCTCACGCGCACTTTCAAATTCCCGTGTAGCCAGATCACTCAGGGTGTGGGCTCCGCGATGCACATTGGAATTGATGGTGCTGTAGTATCGATTGAGCGTTTCAATGACGCAGCGCGGCTTCTGAGTGGTGGCGGCATTGTCCAGATAAACCAGAGGCTTGCTTTTGACTTGTTGATGCAGAATAGGAAAATCCGCCCGCACCTCGGCCAGATCGAAACGTCGTTGGTTGATTGCCGCTTTGCGCTCATCCATCTGAATTACTCCATCGACCACAGGCTATTTAGTTTATCGACATCATTAAAAAAGCCTGCCAGACGTTCAGTGATCACCGAACGCACTTGTTCGTTCGGAAATAAATCCACCATCTCGTTCACGAAACCCAGACACAGCATGGCTTCGGCAACAGTTCGATCGATACCTCGGGACTGGAAGTAGAATAGCGATTTCTCATCCAATTGACCGATGCTGGCCCCGTGAGAACATTTCACATCATCGGCGTAAATTTCCAACTCCGGCTTCGCATTCAATTCGGCTTGATTGGAGAGCAGTAAATTATTGGTATTCAGATGAGCTTCGGTTTTCTGGGCATCTTTATGGATGTGGATGCGACCGTTAAAAACCGCCCGGCTCTTGTCGGTGATAAAGCCTTTGTATACCGTGTCGCTGTTACAATGGGGGCTGCCATGCTCCAGATTCAGGTGATTATCAATATGTTGTTGGTGCTTACTCAGAAACACACCGTTTAATCGGCTGTAGGAATTGCTGCCGTTAAAGTTGATGCAGACGTCGTTGCGTTTCAGCTTGCTGCCCAGGGCAATGGCATGCTGCTCGTAATGGCTGCCTTCCGCGAGTTGTACGTGCAAGCCGTTAACGTGGGCGGCGTCTTCCTGCTGCATCTGCATGCGCTGGTGGACCAGCTTTGCGTTACCTGCCAACACCATTTCAGACATATGATTATGGAATATATTGCTGATACCCATGCTCTCATGCTGTTCTATCAGTTGGGTGCTTGAGCCTGAATCGGCGAGCAATAGTAATCGCGACTGGCCAAAACCGGGTGCGCTCTCTTCAGTGCTGATATAAACCACATGAATGGGTTGTTCTACTTTGTATTCTTTCGGAACATGAATCAACACGCCTTCATTGATATCGCTGTAATTCAGTGTGGCGAATATGTGTTGCTCGGGTTCGAAAGTGCTACCCAGGTGTCGGTTGATGATTTCCCGCTGCGCGTCATTGGCATTGCTGAATAAAGTAATGATGCCCTGGTTCTCCAGGTCACTGAAGTTCGACAGGTCGTGATGAAAGCCGCCGTTCACGAACACCAGCCTGCTTACCTCTTCGATGGGTTCGAATAAGGCGCGCGCTTTTGATTCATCAATCTGTGTCGAGGCAACCTGATTGAAATAGTCCTGGGTAAAGAGCGCTGTTAGTGGCGTGTATTTCCAGCTTTCGGTTTTGCGGGTGGGGATATCCAGTTCAGCAAAGGTGGCCTGTGCTTTTTCCGGCAGGGTCAACCATTCCAGCAATGTACTTTGCTGGAGTTGTGATTGCGCCTGTAATTTAAATTCGTTAGGTGTAATCATGACTGCCTGCCGTTATTGAATCCAGCTATAACCTTTGTCTTCCAATTCCAGCGCTAATTCGCGACCACCGGATTTTACAATTTTGCCTTCCGACAGAACATGAACAAAGTCGGGCACAATGTAGTTCAGAAGGCGTTGATAATGGGTGACGACAATAAAGCTGCGTTCACCGTTGCGAAGTGCGTTAACCCCTTCTGCGGCAACTTGTAACGCATCGATATCCAGACCGGAATCGGTTTCGTCCAGTAGTGCCAGTTTGGGTTCCAGTAACGCCATCTGCAGTATTTCATTCCGCTTCTTTTCGCCGCCGGAAAAGCCCTCATTAACACCGCGCTTTAAAAACTCAGTTTTCAATTTAAGCTCTTTGCACTTTTCACGTGCCAGCTTCATAAAGGTTGGTGCGTCCAGTTCCTCTTGTTCGCGGTGTTTCCGGATCGCGTCTACTGACGCTTTAAGGAACTGCATATTGCTGACGCCGGGTATCTCTACAGGATATTGGAACGCCAGAAATAGCCCTGCTCGGGCGCGCTCTTCCGGTGCCAGTTCCAGCAAGTCCTGGCCCTGGAAAGTGACGCTGCCGCTCAGGACCTCATAACCTTCACGACCCGATAACACGTTGGCCAGTGTGCTTTTGCCGGAGCCATTGGGGCCCATGATGGCGTGCACCTCGCCCGGGCGTACGGTCAATGTAATGCCATTTAAAATGGTTTTGCCGTCGATTTCAGCGACCAGATCTTTCACTTCTAACATGGGTTGTGCTTCGCTCATAATTAACCTACTGCGCCTTCCAAACTGACTTCCAGCAACTTGCCGGCTTCTACCGCAAATTCCATGGGTAACTCTTTAAATACTTCCCGGCAGAATCCATTCACAATCATGGATACCGCCTTTTCCTCATCAATGCCGCGCTGACGGCACAAGAACAGTTGATCGTCACTGACCTTGGAGGTTGTTGCCTCGTGTTCCAGGATGCTGTCCGGATTTTTGGTTTCGATATAGGGGAAAGTATGCGCACCACAATGGGAGCCAATCAGCAGCGAGTCGCATTGTGTGTGATTGCGGGCGCCGCTGGCGCGCGGCGAGATCCGGACCAGACCCCGATAGGCGTTTTGGCTTTTACCGGCAGAGATTCCCTTGGACACGATGGTGCTCTTCGTGTTTTTGCCCAGGTGAATCATTTTCGTGCCGGTGTCCGCTTGTTGATGTCCGTTAGTCAGGGCAACCGAATAGAATTCGCCGACGCTGTTGTCGCCGCGCAAGATTACGCTGGGGTATTTCCAGGTGATTGCGGAGCCGGTCTCTACCTGCGTCCAGGAAATCTTGGAGTTGGCACCATCACACACACCACGTTTGGTGACGAAGTTATATATGCCGCCCTTGCCGTTTTCGTCACCGGGGTACCAGTTCTGTACAGTAGAATATTTGATGTTTGCATCGCCCAGAGCCACCAGTTCAACCACAGCGGCGTGCAATTGGTTTTCATCGCGCATGGGGGCAGTGCAACCTTCCAGATAGGACACGGAACTGCCTTCGTCGGCTACGATCAAGGTGCGCTCGAATTGTCCGGTGTTGAGTTCATTGATACGGAAATAGGTGGATAACTCCATTGGGCAGCGTGTGTTTTTCGGTATGTACACAAATGACCCGTCGCTGAACACCGCTGAGTTCAACGCGGCGTAAAAGTTATCTTGCTGCGGTACTACACTGCCCAGATACTTGCGGATCAGATCCGGGTGATCCTGAATTGCTTCGGATATGGAACAGAAAATGACACCGGCCTTTGCCAGTTCGTCTTTGAATGTAGTGCCGATGGAAACGCTGTCGAACACGGCATCCACAGCGACCCCGGCCAGTTTGGCGCGTTCATGCAGGGGAATACCTAATTTTTCAAAGGTTTCCAGAATCTCGGGATCGACTTCATCCAGGCTCTTGGGGCCGTCTTTTTTTGATTTGGGGGAGGAGTAATAGCTAATGGTATTGAAGTCCACGGGCGGATGCTTCACATGAGCCCAGGTTGGCACACTCATTTCCTTCCATTTCCGGTACGACTGCAGGCGCCATTCAAGCATCCACTCAGGTTCATTCTTTTTGCCTGAAATGATGCGGACAACGTCTTCGCTGAGGCCCGGGGGAATGGTTTCCGACTCGATATTAGTGACGAATCCCGCTTCGTACTCGCGACGAATTAAAGCATCGATGTCATTAGCGTTGCTCATGGCGTTAATTCTCTTGCGCTTCTAGCGCCTACAGGAGCGCCTAGCCCTTTTAGGCCTGGCGATGGTGAATGATTCTTGGCTCTCTCTACTGCGCAACAGACTAAAATAATCCGCTATGAAAATCAATACCAATTTGGTATTCTTTCCCATCGCTGCAGCTCTGCAGCCCTCTCAAGTTGGGCAAAACGGTCGGCATTGTATGTTACGAATAGGAAAAATGACAGATTACGCGCTGGTGATTATGAATCGTATGGCGAAGCACCCGGCCGGGCTACAGCGTATGGAAGATTTGTCCGGTGCCACACAGCTGGCATTACCCACGGTACGCAAACTGATGAGGCAGTTGGTCGCAGCCGGCTTAGTGCGTTCAGAGCGCGGCGCCAAGGGCGGTTATCAGCTGGCCCGGCTGCCGGATATGATCAGTATCGCGCAAATTGTTTCGGCTGTGGAAGGGCCGCTTGCAATCACCGAATGTTGTGTAGATAACGGCGGTTGCGAATTATCAGGGGATTGCGAAGTGGAATCCCATATGCCCACTCTAAACGAGCTGATTGTGCAGATTCTCAGTACCATCTCTCTCACCGATATGCGAAACCTGGGCTCCGGAGTGGACCACAATATGGAGACCATTATCTCCCGCCTGACAGAGCGTACCGCTGTTCATCGCCTCTGATCAGGGTGTTTATTTAGGAATCGTTATCCTTTACCCTTCCGGTTCATATTTCTTGTTTCAATAGTTAGTAGCACTTAAGGGGGTTGTGTTGAACCTGGGCTCGGTTCGGATCACAGCCTTCAGATTTCCGTTTATCAGACACCAAGTGGTAGAGAGGCCGTAGTATGAAACTGAGTGCAAAGCTGGTGGTTTTGCTGTTGTCGTTAACCCTGTTTTCCTGTGCCAGCGATGGCAGCTTCGACGCCGGCAAGGCGGTAGCTGTGGGGGCGGGTGTAGCGCAGGCTGTCACACTGGATGAAAATAGTGTCAAACAGGCAGCGTCCCTGGCCGCCAAAGAGATGGACAGTAAGACTCAGGTGGCGGCAGACAGTAGCCCCTATGCCCAGCGATTGAACAAGCTTGTTGCAGGCGTACAGAGCTATCGTGGGCTGCAGCTGGATTTCAAAGTGTATATTGCACCGGACGTGAATGCTTTTGCCATGGCCGACGGTACCGTGCGGGTCTACTCGGGCTTGATGGACGCCATGCCGGACGATCAGGTATTGGCGGTGATTGGTCATGAAATTGGCCACGTTTATAATAAACACAGTTACGAGCAGATGCAGAAGCGGATTTTGACTGATTCCGCTTTTCAGGCGGTGGTTTCAGTGGGTGGAACCGTGGGCGATTTGACTGAGGGCCAGCTAGGGCAGATCGCATATACTGCGGTGAACGCCCAGTTCTCCCAGCGTGATGAGTTGGAGTCCGATACATTTGCCGTGCGCATGCTGCACGATCTGGGTAAAGACCCCTATGCTATGAAGCGTGCCATCGAAACGCTGCAGGCCAAATTTGGTTCCGGCGGCAGTTTCCTTAGCTCGCACCCCTCCAACGCCGCCCGCGTGGAGCGCATCCAATCCGCGATCAACAAGCTGTAATCCAGGCTTGCTGGCTCCTCTGAGCCCGCTTTTACAACGAAGACCGGGCAAAGGGCGTATGGGAAGCCTCACCGTAAGTTGGTTAAAAGGCGAATCGGGATTTTGCTTTTAGTAGAGGGCTGGCAATGGCTTTAGGTGCTTTCGCCAGCCATTCGTCGGCCTGTAGGCTCACATCATCACGCAGTTGTTCCAGTTGGTGTTTGCGGATCTTGGTTTTCATTTCCAGGCGTGACAGTTCCGCCATGAGGTGTTGCTTTTCAGTGACGGCGATGGCAATCAGGTTGTGGCGGTTGACATCGTGACTGATACCGTAACGGCTTAGGTAATAACCTGCATTATCCAGTTGTTTGAGTGCAAAGTCGGTGACTTGTTGCAATTTCATAAGGTGCCTCCTTCGTTATCAATTAGGCTGGGTTGTGCCGCGAAGTTTTACTATCCGGAATGGGTAAACTTATCCGGGAATCGGTCTATTGAGCAGAATCGTAATCAGGATTATTAGAGTAAACAACCTAACGCTTGAAGTGGCGAAGCAGATTAGGGAAAAGTCACTATACTGGTTTAATTGAGCATAGGGACATGGGGCGGGTGAACACCATTGAAACGAAGTATCTCAAAAGGAATTGTTAACAGTCTTGGCTGGCTTTTATTGCTAGCGACAGGGCTCAGTTACGCTGCCGTCACGATCGCCAGCGATGATACAAAATTGAAGGCTGCATTCATATTCAATTTCACCAAATACGTGACCTGGCCCCCGGAGGTGGAGCAATCGAATGCGGGGCTGAAGATTTGCTTTCTGGGAGCGGACGGTATTGACGAGGACTTGGGGAGACTGAGCCAACGGCAGGTGCGGTCGATGAATTTATCGCTCATTGAATTGAA
>Ga0208570_1000239_pt1 | contig 23968 bp, 30 predicted proteins | sample DeeseametaMP1202_FD_184192 | JGI IMG/M metagenome (GOLD analysis project Ga0208570, IMG submission 184192) | Marine microbial communities from the Deep Indian Ocean - MP1202 (SPAdes) | ecosystem: Environmental > Aquatic > Marine > Oceanic | place: South Indian Ocean | collected 2011-03-08
AGCACTTCTTAGCATCCTCAAACATGGTCTATATTGAAATTTTCTTCTTGTTGTGAGTAGTAAGACACAAATATTTTCTTTACAGTAGGCAAAGTGGCACGAAGTGGCAAGAAATGGCACGAAATGGCATCAAAAATCCCAACATTCAAGTGGGAATCTCAAACAATTTTGAAGATTACAGATAGGACAATGATTGACAATGACATTACAATTACTGCAATAATTATTAAGGTTTGTTTGAAACTCATTTTCCTTCAGGGTCTATTTCATCACTCATCCTAATCTTCTATTTTAGTTTTTCTCTCGTCCTTTTTCTTCTTGGCAAATTCTTTTACACCCAGAGCAAACCCCATTGATTGGAATAATTTGATTTTTGTTTTTAGTTCATCTGAAAATTCAAAATCATCATCATCTTTATCCATTTCATCTTCCATTTTCAATTCTCCTTTCTTATTGGGTTTTTTCATATGAAACCATCATTACTGAACCATTTTTTTAGTTCTTCTTCACTAAAAAGTTTCATTTGAAGTAGGAACTCCATTTTTTGTTCAAACTCTTCTCTCATTGACTCTTCATCAATTATCACTTCTTCTTCATCTAATAAGAACATTTGTTTTTTCTCACTTCCCTACCGTTCTTGATTGATCGGAAATTACTTTAGATAATAGTCGAAACAACCGTTGGGGGATCTCATTGATCATAAACAGATACCCCACAATCCAAAATCCGATTGTTAAGAACAACAAACCGAACAGAAGTCCACCATAACTTACCACAACACACCCCTCTTTATTTGAATGAATTATTCAGATTATCCAATGGATTTTCCAATACAGGATTTTTTACCGAACCCAATCTTCCTGCACCTCTTCTTCTTTCGATGATTTGTTTTTGTTCAACAGTCAAGAGAACTGTTTGTCTTGATTTGAGTTCTTGACCTTCACTTTTCATATTTCCCCCAGCCGTATTACATTTTCAATTTCTTCCAGTTTATTTTTGAATAATTCACCTTTGAAATCTCTTCCCGAAGTACCTCTGGTGTAAATGGATCTCCACCGTATTGTTTCATCGTGAAACCCTTTTCATGTCCTACAAGGGTCTTTATAACATTCTCATCTACCTTTTCAGAATAGAGTTTGTTGATGAAAGTATGTCTTGTGCAATACAGGACTTTTGTGTGTTTTTTCCAAACTCCTACAGTCGGTAGTAATCTTTCATTAAAGTGTCTTGAAACCTTTGATGCATATCCATCTCTTTCTTCAGTTAATTCCCAAAAAATCCTAACTGGTTTTTTCCTTTTTTTAACTGATTCAATTTTTCTTTGTTCTTTCTTTTGGTGTCTGCATCGGTAGAATCTTGTTTCATTTTCAATTCTCTTTTCTTACTTTATTAAATCTGGCAAATAAGCACATTCAAGTGGGAATCTCAAACAATTTTGAAGTGGTGACATTAAATAATAGAGTCCAATCATTGATATTACAATTACTGCAATAATTATTAAGGTTTGTTTGAAACTCATTTTCCTTCAGGGTCTATTTCATCACACATCCTAATCTTCTATTTTAGTTTTTCTCTCGTCCTTTTTTAGTTTGGCGGGGGTGGTTTCCTTGTTCCCTCCAAATTGCCCAACTGGCACAATATCCAAATATTTTCTTTATAAACTCAAATTTTTCAATATCCATCATTTTATATTTTCAATTAAATATAATTCTTCCAGTTGATCTTCAAATTCTCAAAGTCCATCCCTTCATAGTTTAATTTTGAGATCCCTTCTTCATACAGAACATCAGCCGGAAAACCTCCCTTAAAATAAACGGTGGTACTCATTGTTTTTTGTGCGTGTCCATCCAAACCATTCACAACTTCTTCTCTAACACCATTCTGTAAAAGATTAGTAATAAATGTATGTCTTAAACTGTGAAAAACTTTGGTTTGAAATTGATATATTTCTAACTTTTTTAAATAATCCATGAAGAATCTTCCCATATTCCTTCCATAACCATCCCTATTTTTTTCTAAATCATAGAAAACCCTTTCGTATTTAAGTTTCCTCAAATATTTACAATAATTTAAGAAACCCAACTTCTTGAGATTTTCATGTATAGGAATAATTCTTTCACTTTGGATATTCTTTAATTTTGTATCTTCAGAAATTACAACTTTGAAAACATCATAATTACCAGCCGTAGAAATATCTTTTAATCTCAACTGACAAATTTCTTCCAACCTCATCCCTGTATGGAGTCCAATGAGTGGAACAAAAAACGAAGTTAATTTCGTTCTTCTTTTAAGATTTCTAATTGTGTATCCAAGATATTTAGCAGGATCAAAAATTTGATTTAATTCTTCATTACTGAATCCCTCTCTTGGTCTTGTGACTTTTTTTGACTGAACAGATAACCCTTCAAAATAATTTTGTGGAACATATTCTCTGTAATTATTTCTTAACCATCTAAAAAATATCCTAACTCTGTAAATCAATTTATTAATATTCTTTGGTTCTTGTCCTTCAACATTTTTTAGTTCCAATATCTGTTTGATGTTCAAATTACTATATCTTGGAGATTGGTGTCTATGTTTTGGTAATAGTGCGATTATTCTTTTAAACTCCCTTGCATCTTTAGGACTTACTTGTGAAATCTGAATGTCTCCTACAATCTCAATAAAATCATCTACAGTAGAACCAATTTCTCTTGTGGATTTTGGACTGAAACCAGACAACAATCTCTCCCCTAAAAAGTCACCCTTCATTTCAGATAATTTAGGAGAATCATCTTTTTTGGGTGGTTCTGTAATTACAGAATCATTGATTATTTGATTATCTTTGGAAGTCGTAACGAGATCGTTACTGTGGGTTCGACTCCCTAATATGGATTCAGAGGTCTGCAATTTTAAGAGTAAGTCGAGATCGGTTGGTTCATCTTTGATATTAAACTTTTTATAAATCTCTTTCCTAAAATCTTCTATTGATTTTCCAGAATCTTCTAACAGTTCTTTTTTCCAAGTATTCCTAATCAATCTTAATTCAAGGAATTGTTTTCTCAGTTGGTTGAATTCAAGTGATTTACTATCCAAAGTTAAATTCCTACTTTTTATAATTCGTGCAATTTCCTTTTCAATATGTTCAAGAACTCCATCATAATTTTGTTCTATTTGGGTTTTTAATATCCTTTCCTCACCATTGATTTCTTCAATTTTATCTTTAACTTCAGATTCTACGAATGTATTAGTATCAGTAACAACCCATTGTGAATGAGTTAGAGTTCTCTCAATTTTATTCCTAAGAATGTCTTTAATCTGATTAACATTTATTTTAGACATTGTTCCCACTCTTATTGAATTAAATATTGATTGGACTTCCAGCCGTAGAATTTTTGCAAATACTATGGACTGACTATGAATACCATTTTTGAGAGACATGGTAAATCCAATTTTACCATCAAAATAGTATCTTAAATCTTTTGGTATTTTGATTCTTAAAAGGTAAGATGAGGTGGGATTATTTTTTATCAAATAATTACGATATGTCATGGGTAATTCCTTTCAAAGTGTCACCTGAAGTGTCACTATACACCAAAAGAATCACCCAAAATGGGGGAAATCGTAAAAATTATGTTACTGAAATTATGTAATAATATCAGTTTTGATGGCGGAGAGGGAGGGATTCGAACCCCCGGTACGCAGAACGTACAATAGATTTCGAGTCTATCACCTTAAACCACTCGGACACCTCTCCGGGTAGGAATTGAGACAGAATTCAGAACGGTTTTGCCTGTGCCAGAAAAATCATTGCTGCTGAAACGAAAAAAATACCAATGTGAACCAACAAGGCCTGAGGCTTGCGCAAATCAATGTTCATAATTTGACGTCTGTTGACAAAACCCAAAATAATCAAGATCAGCAAAAGTATGATCTTTGTGTGCAGCCAGCCGTTGCCAGGACTACTGATCCGTTCCTGAATCACGGCCAGATAGGCCCCGGAAGCAACTGCCACAGCCAGAACTGGGTAATAAATCAGTCGATGAACACGACGCTGTACAAACTGAATCCCCTCGATCTGCACCTGATTACTTAAACGTAAGCGAAAAACAACCGACAAAGACTGCACAAACAGAGTGCCGATTACCAGCATCACCGCAATTACGTGCAGTGTTAAAGCAAAAATATACATAATCAATCTCCTCTAAAATGATCCATCATACTAACATTTCATCATAACTGTTTCAAGTTTTCCTGCATTATTCTGCAACTCACAAAAAAAATGCACAAGGGACTTTTGAGTTTGTGAAAAATGCGTAAAATGGGTAGTGGTCTATAAAATTTTTCACCAAAACATAAGCTAAAAATAAAAGAATAATCATGCCTGCAAAAATTAAAAAACGTTTTCCCAAAAAAGAACTAAACGCCTGGCTCAGAGTACACCAGACGTGGGATCACATCGAATGGTTGAATCTGCTTGAAAATTTGACGAAGCTGGGTTTTCATGAATGGAGTACTTCAGGGTTAGGACAAAGAGAAATTGGGTTTTATCTGGAAACAAAACGACATTAAAAAAACATGTAAAACGTGATGTTATCTTATGAAGACGCCAGAAGCCTGGTTTTCGAACATGTAAAGCCTTTAGGAAAAAGGAATTGTCCACTGACTGAATCTCAGGGTCTGGCTCTTTCAGAAGACATTTTAGCACCCCACGGACTGCCGCTTTTCGATAATTCTGCCGTGGATGGTTATGCTGTTCAGTCGGCGGATTTGGTAGATGCCTCCCGCAAAAATCCGGTGCGCCTGAAAAAACTGGGTTACATTGCTGCAGGTGATACCGGAGAGGAGCAGATGAATTCCGGACAATGCCTGCAAATCGCTACAGGAGCGCCACTTCCGCCTGGAGCTGATACGGTTGTGATGAAGGAAGATATCGAACTCAATGAGTCCTTTGTATACTTCACTCAAGCGATCCCGAAAACGCAAAACGTGCGTAATCAGGGTGAAGACATTCCGGAGGGTCGAATAATGATTCCGGCAGGAACCTTGATTGGGCCGGCACAAATCGCCGTGCTGGCGACTTTTGGTTATGCACAGGTTCCGGTTCACCGCCTACCAAAAATAAGCATTGTTTCCACAGGAAGCGAATTGGTTGACGTTGAGGGGAAGCCGCAAGCCGGACAAATCCGGGAGTCAAACCGCTTCATGCTGGCAGGCATGGTAAGGCAGGAGTCTTGCGAACTGGTAAAAATTTCGCTGGTTCCGGATATTCCGGAAATCTTGATACAGGCATTTGAAGAAGCACTTCAGACAGATGTAGCACTTATTTCCGGAGGAATGTCAGTTGGTGACAAGGATTTTGCCAAGCCGCTTCTAAAGGAAATGGGTGTAGAGGAAATATTTTGGAAAATAAAATTCAAACCAGGCAAGCCGCTTTTTTTTGGTCGGCGGGGAAAAACACTGGTCTTTGGGTTGCCGGGAAACCCCGCATCAAGTTACGTTTTGTTTGAAGAATTTGTGCGCCCTGCACTGCGAAAATTGATGGGGCGAAAAATTTTAGAAGAAACTATGGTTAAAGCCACGCTGGATGAACCGATCACGGAAACCTTAAATCGTCTGCATTTCATGCGAGGACAGCTCAGTGAAAAGAATGGAAAATTCCGGGTACGGCCCCTCGCATTTCAGGGCTCCCACAGTATTAGTTCGCTGGTAGAATCAAATGCCCTGATCCGGGTAGAGGCAGATTCTCCGGTACTTCCCGAAGGAAGCCAGGTCCTGGTACGGCCCCTTCGAAATGAAATTGGGTGAGATATATGGCTGCTGTTTCATATTCACTGAAAGAACTTGCAGAACAACTCGGTTTGAAGTTTTCCGGCAACGGAGATTTGCAAATCACACATGTCTGCGGATTGGATTCGCTTCAGGCAGGTGGACTGGCCTATCTGACAAGTCCGGATGGATTAACAAGTGTTCCGACACCTGCAGGAATGTCCAGGCATGTTGGGACAACTGTAGATGAAATTAATTCGAGCAAGGTAGCATTGGTTGTTTCTCCAGATGTTCAGCATCCGGAGCACAACCTGATTTACGCGGATGATCCTCTGGCGGCACACGTTGAGGCCACAAAACTTTTTCATCCTGCAGAGCCGTTCATTCCTGATGTTTCCATGAAGTCCGGAATTCATCCAAGCGCGGTTGTGAGTAAAAGTGCAAAACTTGGCAAAAATGTGAAAATCGGTCCCAATGTTGTGATTTACGATGGAGTAAACATTGGCGAGAATACCATCCTGCACGCAGGAGTTGTAATCATGTCAGAAGTTGTAATTGGCGCAGATTGCACTTTTTTCCCAAATACAGTGGTGCGGGAGAAATGTGAAATTGGAAATCGGGTAATTTTGCAATCCGGAGTTGTGATCGGTTCAGACGGACATGGTTTTTTTCAGCGTGGAGGTATTAACCTGAAAATACCGCAAGTTGGAACAGTGTGCATTGAAGACGATGTTGAGGTTGGCGCATGTACGACTATCGACAGGGCACGATTTCGTACGACTGTTATAAAGCGGGGCAGTAAACTGGACAATCAGGTGCAAATTGCTCATAATGTAAGTGTGGGTGAACAAGCCCTGATCTCAGCGCAAACGGCAGTTGGAGGCAGCGTTAAGGCTGGACACCACCTGATTATGGGTGGGCAGTCTGGAATCAGGGATAATGTGATTGTAGGAAACAACGTCACTGCTGTAGCACGAGCCGTAATTACCGCAAACACACAGGACAATGAGGTCTTGGGCGGAATGCCCGGACGGCCGGTCAACCAATGGAGGCAGCTTCAGTCACTCATTAACCGATTAGGCGAACTTTTTGAGCGAGTACGTAAGCTGGAATCCCGCAAGGATTCTTCACAATAGGGATACAGCGCACCGTGCCCGTACATTATTGTATTGGAGAATACGGTAGCCCCGCACTCCGTTGCGGGGGACAGTTTCAGAGTTCCTTGATTCCCGCTTCCGCAAGAATGACAACTTCTTGCGAGATTGTTACTATAACAAATAAACAGGAAAATTAATAATGCCTATTTCCGGAACATTAGTACAGGTGCTTGCGGCAATGTTACGGCTTTACAGCTTGATGCTGGTTGTCTATGCATTGCTTTCATGGGTCATGCACGAGCAGCACTATCCTCCCGCCATACGCTGGCTGCAGAGCATGGTGGAACCAGTGCTAAGTCGGATTAGAAAAGTCATCCCGCCCATAGGCGGAATTGATGTTTCGGTGATTGCGGCACTCCTGCTGATTGAGATGATTCGCTCTTTTATACTTTACTGAATCATCTGTCCAAATCAAGTTTTGCATTCCTGGCAGCCGCAGAGCCCGGAAAGCGCTTGATTACTTCCCCAAAATAATAAGCCGCCCGCTGATCAAGATTTTGCTTTTCATGCAGTTTACCCAGCATGTATATCACGTCCGGAGTTTTATAGCCCTGTGAGGTCGGTCGGTGCTCATAATACCTCAGTACATTGCGAAAAGCCGTTTCTGCTTTTTTCAAATCGTTCAGTTCCAGGTGAGAGCGTCCAATCCAGTAAAAGGCGTTGTCGCTATCAAGATTGTCCGGAAATCTTTCCGTAAAATTCTCAAAAATCAAAATGGCCTGTTCGTGATTTTTTTGAATAACTGCAGTCATACCCTGATTATATATCTTCTTTACTCCAGGATGACGAATTAAAATAAACGGATCCTCCGGAGGATTGAGGTCCGGATCGGAAAAACCGTTGTCTGATGTTTCCACAGTTTTCACAGATTCTTGCGAAGTTTCACTGCCTGCAATTTCAGCTTGAATAGCACGAACATCAGGATCCGGTAAATCTTCCGGATCTTCCAAATCCTGCATATTCACCAGTCCAGCTTCAGGAAAACTCGGTTCTTCTTCAACACCCATTTCCTGCTCACTGATTTCCAGATTATTGATTTTCTCCATTTCCTTCATGGTTGCGACAGCAGATGCTTTCTGGACACTGGTTTCAGGTTTGCCCAGCAATGAATAATTTTCAAGCGGTGGAAGTGAACCCTGTGAATCTGTTCCTGATCTATCTGCAGATGAATTAAGCGACTGATTCTCCAGCACCTGTGTAATCATTAAAGCAGTGGATTCAGAGGCCTTTGCTGATCTCAATGATTCCTCAACAGAACGCTCCAGCAAAACAAAATTAGTTTCCCATTGTTCCTGAAGCAATAGAAAATCATCGCTCTGTACTTTTTGCTGTTTTTGGAGTTCACTGATTTGCTGTGCCAGCTGCTCAATTTTTGCCTTCAACAGACGATTTTCTTCAGTAAGAAATTCCTGTTGTTCTGTTACAGTTTCAGCACTGGAAGTGGAAGTGGATTTTTTAGTGGTCTCTTGGGGTTTGAATTTTGGAAAAATACCATCCAGCTGGGCACATCCGGAGAAGAAAAATTGAATCCCCGCCAAAAGGATCAGATATCTTCCAAGTGAAAAACGAACTGACGGTTTGGTCATTCCTCTCTCGTTGTATGTTGTGCCAGTAATTTTCGCTCCCGCAAAGATTTAAGAATTTTTTGCATTTCGTCAGCAAGTTCCGGCTGCTGATTCAAACGGTAGGCCAAAATCAGCCGTTCTGCAACGTCTCCGCTGCGGGGAAAACCGGGATAATTTTTGAGCAAATACAGATAGCGTCCAATCGCTGAGTGGTAGGCATCATTATCGAAATAGTAGTTCGCCACATGCAGCTCATGTTCTGCAAGATCTGCCAATGCTCCTTTCTGATATTCCTTCACGTCTGCCAGATATGGACTTTGTGGAAAAAGCAAATAAAAACGCTGGTATTCACGAATGAGAGTCCGGTTAGGTTCCATGTTACGGTCGTAATCCCGTGACTTTGCAAATAAACCATAGATATTGCGCTCGTAATTAAGTGCAATCAAACGGTTGAGTACATAAGGTGTGAGGTGACTGCGGGGATTGAGCAGGAGAAACCGCCTATAGCTAGTCTCGGACTCTTCCCATTTTCTCTGCAAAAAATACACTTCACCCATTTTCAAATGCGCAAGAGTTGCCAGACGTGTTCCAGAATGTTCGTCAACCAGGATTTCAAAGTTTTTCAATGCTTCCTGGTAAAATTCGTCTTCAACTGCAACCATTGCCTTTTGATACAACTCTTTGGCCGGCAAACGAATTTGAACATTTGCTGTTTCAGAACAGCTTTGCAAAAGTCCGGAAAACAAGAGCAGAATGAAAATTTGGAAACAAAAAATATTCCATTTGAGACTTGTGAAACACTTCATTTTAACAATATCAAGTACTGAAACTTTACTCATTAGTTACGCTTCCGGTAGCGGACCATCGTCATTTCGTTTCCCCGGTCGTTCCAAAAAACTTCATCCATAAAATTCATTATCATCAGCAGACCCCGTCCTTTGATGCGGGGCAGGTTTTCAGGATCTTTCGGATCCAGTAAATCTGAGTGTGCAAATCCCTTTCCTTCATCACGTACCAAGTATTTTGCAGAGTTTCGGCTGATATCAATTTGAAGAAGAAGTTTGCGGTTGTTATATGGATCAATGTCCATTTTTCGTTTTGCCGTTTCATAAAACAGTATAGGATTGTCACGACGCATTTCCGGATTCAATTCCAGGTTGCCGTGAAAAATAGCGTTTTCCAGGGCTTCCTTGAGCAATACATTCATACGAAACAATTGTGATTGTTCCAAAATACCAAAGCTGGACAAATCCTGCGTCATAAATGCAACAATCCGGTTTACGTCCTCAAAATCGTTACCGATTTCCAATGTCCGTGATTCCTGTAGCAGGTGATCCATAGCATAAGCATTTGAGTGGAAGCCCTTGTTAAGTGAAACAACTCTGTCAAGAGTACGTTGGAGTTCGAGCGGCTGAATCGATTTAATGAGAAAATCGCAGACTCCAAGCTGCAACGCATTGAGTGCACTTTCAGTATCATTCTGCGGGCAAATCATTACAAATGGACGACGACTGTTGGCAGATTTAACTTCCTGAAGCAATTCCAATCCTCCCAACTTCGGCAGTGTCAGCGCACAAAAAACTGCGTCGATTTCCTCTCCTCGAAAAATCTGCAAAGCTTCTTCACCATCACCTGTGCAACGCACGGAATGTCCCTCTTTCTCCAGGAATTTCCTAAGACATTCCAGGACTTCTACTGAATCATCGGCAACCAGAAAATTCATTATGAGGTTTTTTAGTTGGGTTGTGAGTAGTGCTGCAGAAGAAAATCAACTTTGAAAATTCCGCAGACGTTCCAATCCATCGTTTAAATCATCCTTTAAATCGTCAACATCCTCAAGTCCGATGTGCAGACGCAGCAGCGGACCTTCAAAACGCCACGGCGAAGCAGTCCGCAGATCACGAACATTAACCGGCAGTATCAGACTTTCGTAGCCTCCCCAGGATGATCCAATTCCAAACAATCGCATTTCGTCAATCATTTTTTCCACCGCCTTTTGGGAAAATGTTTCCAACTCCACACCAAATAATCCGCTGGCTCCCAAAAAATCGCGTTTCCATATTTCATGTCCCGGAGCATCCGGAAGAGCCGGATACAAAACCTGCCGTACTTCATTACGATTACTGAGCCATTCTGCAATTTCAAGGCTACTTTTTTGATGTTGACGCAGGCGCACAGCCATAGTCCGCAAGCCGCGCTGAGCCAGGTAAAGATCATCAGGAGCGACACATTGTCCGAAGTGCCATGTACAGTCACGCAGAATTTTCCAATTCTCCCTGGTAGTGGTAACAGATCCGAGCAAAACATCCGAATGTCCGACAATGTATTTTGTAGCCGCCTGAATGGAAATATCGACTCCGTGTTCAAAAGGCTTGAAATAAAGCGGTGAGGCCCAGGTGTTGTCCAGCTGAGTAATTGCTCCATGTTTTCTGGCAACTTCCGCAATGGCAGGAATATCCTGGACTTCAAAAGTATTTGAACCTGGTGACTCGGTGAAGATTACCGCTGTATTTGGGCGCATCAAAGACTCAATTTCTGCACCAATTAATGGATCATAGTATGTTGTTTCCACTCCAAAGCGCCGCAAAACCGTGTCGCAAAATCTCCGGGTTGGAGCATAAGGACTGTCTGTCATCAGCAAATGGTCACCGCTTTTCAAAAAAGCCATCAACGCAACCGAAATTGCTGCCAGTCCGGAAGGATATGTTGAACAGTGATAACCGCCCTCCAGTTCTGCAATTGCATTTTCCAGAGCCCATGCTGTGGGATTTCCCATTGTTCCATAAACCATTACCTGCTCACCCTCCTTTGCTTCAAGATATCGGGAATTGTAGCTCTCCACACTTTCTGCGAGGATAGTCGAGCCATGATAAACAGGTGGATTAATCACACCTCCGTAATTTTTTATATCACGTCCGGAAACAACAACTTTGGTATCTTCGCGGAGAACAGATGAGTCAGTTTTTTTGTTCATTGGAATCAATGGTGCAGGTGGTGTCAATGCCGCCACGAGTATTGTAGCGGGTTTTGATCAGCAATTCTTCCGGTTCAAGAAGTGGATACAAGTCCTTAAAAATCCTGGCAGTTACAGCTTCCTGGAAAATTCCAACATTGCGGAATGAAAGGAAATAATATTTCAGTGCCTTGAGTTCAACAAGTTTCTGTTTAGGTACATAGTCGACCCAGACAATTCCTGTGTCCGGAAGACCGGAAAAAGGACAAACTGCCGCAAATTCATTCATTTGGTAGCTTACATGCTGCCGTGGACCTGAATACTCAATTGTTTCCAGAAAACCGGGCCGAATTGCGCTTTCATCCTCAAAGGTAAAAACTCGGCCTTCTGCATAATCTATACTGGATGTATCCATCAAATTACTCAAAAAAGGGTTGCGTTATAGATAAGAATCGGGATAATGTTGAGTTTTAACTACGGAGCATGTCTGCTTGCATAATTTGCTGCTGTGCAAACAAAAAGGGGCAAATGAATAAAAGAAGGCTGGGAACCATACTCATCGCCGGTTCAGTTTTGCTCTGGTTAATCAACAGGTTTTCATACATAATTTCTTCTTATTTTAGCCGGCTTTTATGCGGGGAACTTTATCTGCAGCCTGTGGATGGTATTCTCGGTGATGTTTCCTGTGGATTTAATGCAGACATGCATTTCACCGCTTTGATGTTTCTTGTTTTGATAACCGGAATTGCAGTCCTTATCATATCACTCGTACAGAAAGATGTGCATTAATATTTACTGATTGGAATTCTATGACAAAACTGGAACAAAAACAAGCTCTTGAAACTATATTGTTCGTTGCAACCAAATCACTATCTCCCAAACAACTTGCGGAAATGATTGGTGGTTGTGAAACAGGACTTGTTCGGGAACTGGTTTCTGAACTGAATGCAGCTTACGAAAAAACCGACCGTGTTTTCCGGATTGACTCTGTTGCAGACGGTTTGCAGATGCACACACTTCCGGAATATAAAAAATGGGCACAATCTCTAGAAACAGTAAAAGTAATCAAACTTTCACCTGCAGTCATGGAAACTTTAGCTATAATTGCCTACAAACAACCCCTTACCCGGGCTGGAATAGAGTTCATTCGAGGAGTCGATTCTTCCCACACTATCCGCCGCCTGATGCAGCAAAAACTGGTGCGGATCGTGGGTCGTGAAATGCTACCTGGACGGCCCGGACTTTATGGAACAACAAAGGGTTTCCTTGAAGTTTTTGGCCTCACCAGACTCAAATACCTGCCTGCTTTAAGTGAACTCGACATGGACAAGCTTCCCGAAGAAAGCCAGCTTGAACTACCCCTTGAATCGGAAGATGAATAGAGTGACAGATTTCAAGGTGACCCTGAAAGCGTGGATCTTTATCCGGGAAACCAAAATGAGAGATTTCACCTTTGAAAAGCAACGGTTTTAAAGGCAAAAAACCCGTGAACTTAATCATACCTTTCCATCAGGGAACCATCTCCTCGTTACAAACCATAAAATCCAATAATAAGCCGCTAAAACAGCAAGAAAAATATACTCAACTGCAGGCATGGCTATACCTGAGATTTGACGCTCAATTTTATTTTCATATTTTTTGAATAAATCTACATCAGAAATTCTGGACTCCACTTCGCTCATTAGTCTAAACTTAAAAAAGAATGGTTTTAGCCGCAACTCATGCAGTGGTTCAATCAGGGCATCCGGAGCACCTTTGCGTTTCAGTTCCCACAGTCCCGGCCCTGTAATCTGGTAACTTTGCAGTACCGGAGCCATATATGTTCCAAGCAAAACAGTTGGCACAATCACGAGAACGATGGCTAATGTACCCCGACGGATATCGCCCCATGTAATAATTTCCATAAAAACCTGTTCATGGTTTGTGTGTATTTTAAGTTCAGGTTAATATAGCATGATTGACACAATGATCAATCCAGATTATTGAAGAGTTAACTGAAAGGAAATTTGTATGAGCAAACATCGAAGGGTAAAAGGTTCTTCCAAAAAAGCTCACCGAAGGCAAAATGTTCGTTGGCTGGTTTCCATTACGAGCGTGCTGATACTTGTTCTTGCCGGTTGGATCTGGCTTGACAGCACAGAAGAAGACAATGACCTGTCAGCAATCGGCAAGGGAGAAAACGTGGTAGTCCAGATTCATGACCCCGGTTGACCTTCCTGCCGTGCACTCAAGCGGGTGGTCAACTCGCTCCAGCAGGAATATAAAGGGAAAATACGTTTCCTGGTTGCTAATCTGAACTCCAAAGAAGGAAGCTGGTTTGCAGAATATCACAACGTCAGCCGGGTCACGCTACTCTTTTTTAAACCGGACGGCACAAAAATCAGCACCTTAAATGGTGAGCAGCAGCCGGATTTTTTACGCCGTGTCTTTGATCGGGTATTTAAACTGGAATAGCATAGGAGGGAGAACGTCTGTTATACAAATTCAATGTGATTAAAGTCTGTAATCATAATCAATGATCAGTGGGGCATGATCTGAAAAACGCTGCTTTTTATAAATTGACTGTTTAACGGCTTTGACCCCAATTCCAGGAGTGGCAACCTGGTAATCTAGTCTCCAACCAACATTATTATCCCACGCTCTACCGCGGTTTGACCACCAGGTATATTGATCGGGATCAGGATTAAGTGTCCGGAATACATCCACATAACCAAGTTCAGAAAATATTTTTGTCATCCACGCACGTTCTTCGGGTAAAAACCCAGAATTTTTACGGTTGTTTCTCCAGTTTTTCAAATCAATCTCCTTGTGCGCAATATTCCAGTCTCCGCAGATTATAATTTCCCTTCCGGATAATTTAGCTTCCAAAAGCCATTTATCTAAATAATCCAGCACCTTGTACTTAAAATTTTGCCGAATATCTCCGCTGCTTCCGGAGGGTAGATAAAGTGAGACAATACTCAATTTGCCAAAATCTGCCTGAATGAAGCGGCCCTCTTTGTCCAACTCAGACCAGCCGATACCTTCATGAACTCGATCCGGTTTTTTCCGGAAATAAAGCCCAACTCCGGAATAACCTTTTTTTGCAGCAAATACAAAGGCACTCTTTAAACCTGGTGGATTGAGCATGATTTCAGTTAGTTGCTCCGGCTGAATTCTGGTTTCCTGCAGGCAAACCAGATCTGCTTTTTGTGTGTGTAGCCATTCAAAAAAACCCTTTGAACTTGCCGAACGAAATCCATTAAGATTGGCAGAAATTATCCGCATATTAAATTAGGGAAAAATTGTGTATTTATTTACAGTACAATCACTAGTTTTGTCATGTCATCCCGAAAGTATGTGAAGAATCTTGCCCGATATAAGTATTTTATCAGATCCCTCTCTTCGGTCGAGATGACAATCCGTAAACAATAATATCATTATCTTACGAGAACTCCTGACTCAAGAGTTATTTTGAGGAAAATTCTAAAGATATTAAATATTTTTGATTCTCTGCAAAATGTGGATATCCTTTTAGTACCATCAGAGACTTCTTGACTTTGATTCCGGAAACTACTTTAGTCAGTGCCGTTACTTCATTCCTGATTTCTCCACCCTTAAAAATATGCAGTACTGAATCCGGTTTTCTCAAATCAGAGGTCCAGCGTACTAAATCGATCAAAGGTGCAACTGCACGTGCTGTCACAAACGGGAATCTATGACGCCAGGGACGTTGTTTGCCTAACTCTTCCCCTCGCCCAGGGACAGTCTGAACATTTTTGAGCTTTAATGCATCAATCATTTGTTGAAGGACCACAATTTTTTTCTGACGTGAATCCAACAAAGTAAGCCGCAAATCAGGACGTACTATGGCCAGTATCATTCCCGGCAATCCTCCTCCTGTACCAAAATCACAAACATCTGCACCTTTTTCAATTTTACGTAAAACCAGTAATGAAAGACAGGGCAATATTTGTTTTTCCCACAATAAATCTGTTTCTTTGCGGGAAATTAAATTTACTTTCTGGTTGACATCCAGCAACATAACAGCCCACTTTTCCAGCAGCTGCCATTGGGAATCTGAAATCTCCAAATCATTCTCTAAACAGATTTGTCTGACTTCAATAGATTTAAGGGGTTTTTGTATTTCACTCATTATTGAGTGTTTGCAGGAAGGAATTTTGTCGGCATGAGAACTTCAGTTTCATTGCCGATTACGGGCTGATGCAGGATCACCCGGCTTGTTCTAAAGACTTGCTGCTGTTCTCCGGCTCTTCCTGAGATGAAGACTCAGGAGTACTCTTTTTTAATTTTTCAGCAAACAGTGAATGACGGGTAGAGTATCTACCATCTTGAACAATGATCTGAATTCCAAGGCGCTTTTCAAGATTAAAAAGCAGGGGGCCCTGTAAATTTATAGTCACATCTTCCATTTTTTTGGCCATGGTGACCAGGCTATAGACTGACAGATCTTCAGTTTTTTCTGCATGAAGTTTTTTCAGGTGATCATTTGTTAACTCAAGCTCATAATTTGAAATAGAGACATGCGGTTCAATCATCACAAAAGCAAGATCTTCACTATCAATGGACTGGAGCCAGCGAAAAGGTGCTGCTGCTTCATCTTCCCGGATCACAAAACGATGGTCTTCCGAAAAACCTATCAATCCTGAAGGAAAGCTAATTATTTGATCGTCTTTAACTTCGATCTCACCGAAGCGTGAGGTTTGAACAAGCATTAATGTTTTATTGATTAGAGTTTACCAAAAAGGTGTTTGATTCCGGCTAACGAAAGTGGTGACTCTTCTGCCGCACGCCTGTTTTCTTCCTGAATGCTTATATATACTTCTTCTCTGTGGATTATATAACTTCGGGGTGCATCAATTCCAATTCGAACTTGTTTGCCCTTGACCTCAACCACCGTGATTTTTACATCATCCCCAATGGTTATACTTTCTCCCGACTTCCTTGTCAGTATGAGCATAATGATCTGTCTTCTTGATAATTAATTCCAAATTATACAAAAACTGTGATTATCATTCACAGGTTAAATTAACGGAGAAAATCCGACAGTGACGGTTGGATCAAGCGGGCTCCGGTATTCAGCGAAAGTATGTTGTTAGCCTCTGCGACTTTAAGGTCCACAGTTGCTTCCGCAACATCTAAATCCTGGATATCAGAAAGTTGTCTCTCCTTTTCAAACTGCTGATCTTCCAGCCTGGACTGAGTTGAATAGAGTTCGCGAACAATATTTCCAACGTCTGCCTGCTGCTTCAGAACCTGATTTTGTGCCAAGTTAAGCTGATCTATACGTTTTGCAATCGCAATGCCATCATTACCGAGAAGAGCTCTCTCCATTGCCGCAAGTAAAGAAAACGTATCCACGCCATCCTCACCTTCTCCAAGCAGCAGTTCCTGAGCAGTAATATTTACCGGAATTGAAAGTCCATTTGAAATCAAAGATTCTTTTTTATGTATTGATCCATTATATGATACTTCCGGGTTTGGCTGATACACAAACTCAATTCCTTCCGGAAACAAAACACCAAGTGCATCCAAGTCAAATTTTGCCGATTTCTCTGAATTAAAATCAAATTGTTTTGGCAGAATGTTGCCCAAACGACCTTCCTGGTCAGAAAATTTGAGCAAAACCTGGTCGTTAAGTTTTCCATCCTGGTTAAATACGTGAATCACCGGACGTAATGTCCGTTCTTTACTCCAGGTTCGTCCACCATTGTCTGAAATCTTTATCCTCGCTTGTCCCCAAATTCCGCCTTTTGTGACTTTGATTCGATAGTTATTAGTAGAAAAACCCTCAAATTGCGCTCTAAATTGTTTCACATCCAGCAATTCCCTGATGTCTTTCTGCGCAACTCCGCTTTTCTCAACTTTTGCCGGTTGAAATATCCCATTTTTTTTCAAAGCAGGAGAAAGACTTTTTATGCCCGAAAACAAATAAAGTTTTCCTTCACGCGCATTTCCTGTGTCAAATAAAGTTTTCCGGGCCACAGCAAACTCTCGAGCCACCATTTGCCTGGTTTCTTCGTTTGAATCGCTGCCGGCCTGTGAAATAGCAAGCGTACGAATTTGTCCCAATATTTCATTAATATGTCCAATTTCCAACTCCGAACGCTGCAACCAGGCAATATTGTCTTCAATGTTCTGGAGCTGCTGTTTCTGTGAAGAAAGTGTAGTTACAATATCCTGTGATCTGGCCGCACCAATTGGATCATCCGAGGTTTTGTTCAAACGACGGCCGGAAGCCATCTGGATTTGAATATCCTGAAGCTTCCCTGAAGATCTTTGAATATTGTCTACTACATGGTCACGCTTAGTGACCTCAGTTACACGCATTTAAAGGACTTGTGGTTTAAGTTTTTGACAAAAGTCTTGGGTTGCCTCTTACTTTCTTCTGTTTCTTTTGCTTGATTCATTACATATTAATAACGGTTTCCATCATTTTATCTACAGTACTGATAAAACGTGCAGATGCTTCGTATGCTTTCTGATACTGCATCATATCAGTCAGTTCTTCGTCCATATTGACTGCACTGATAGAGCTCCTGATTTCCTTAAACTGCCTCACCATACTTTCCTGTTGTGCCTGCTCAGTTTTATTTCTTTGAATTTTCAAACCCATTCCTGTGAGCACACCATTATAATACTCATCAAAAGTCATGGTTTCATCTCTCATAGTCGGACGTGTCTGCAGCTTCGCAATTTCCAGTGCAACCCTGTTATCACCGGGAATAAGGTCCTTGCCTGTTGAAATGTTATTCGTGTTTTCACGAATATGCTCACTTAGCTGGATATCTTCTGCTCCTTTGAGTGTATCAAAAAAACTATTCAAACCTAGAACCTGTGTGATGCTGGATTGATCTTCACCAAAAATGAACTTGTAGTCCGGTGTACTTTGTAAAAGCAGCGAGCCGTCTGACTCTATGGAAGCCTGTAACAATCCCGGATCGTTGATGGTTTGATTCAGGCGTTGGACAATATCGGGTAAGGAATCTTTCCCAGCCTGTATCTCAATTTCATAAGTTTCCAGAATTTCATTATGAGGATCAACTAAATGAAGCTGAAATATTCCATCTTTCAGGAAAGGCAGGGGTTGATTAAGTGCATCCGGATTTAAGCCGAAAGTACTCTTCATCATTTCTGCGGCAGAATTTATTCCAGTACCTGTTGCGTGAATCCTGTTAACTTTTCCTGCAAGACTGAAGGCAATTTCGTCGAGATTATGCTGGTAGCTCACAATTGTTTCATCGCGCATTCTTAACATTTCACTCATTTCTCCTTCTCGAAAAGTGCGGGTTAAATCACGGCGATTGTCATTTGTCGAAACTCCATCGACTCTGAGCATACCCAATTCACCGCCCTTCATTGTACCTTCAAGCTGATAGCGGTTATTTCCTTCTACCAGAGTCCAGTCACGGCCGATGATAACTGTAGTTCTTCCGTTGGGATCTTCAAAAGAGTTAATATCCACCAGGTCTGACAACTCCTCAATTGCCTGATTGCGGGCATCCCTCATATCGTTGGCATTCCGCTGGCCGCCGCCCTCGTACAAGTTAATCTGTCTATTCAGCTCGGCTACTTTCTGGCCCAACTCATTTACTTTATTTATATTTGCATTCAGACGGCCGTTAATTTCTTTACGCAGCCCGTCAAGTTGAGAGTGCATGTTGCGAAAGCGGCGTGCCAGTACATCACTATGCACCTTTACCTGCATTCTGGCTGATTCAGATTCCGGCTGATTCGAAAGCTGGCTCCATGAGTTCCAAAACTCGTTTAGAGCCTGGTGTAAGCCGTTTCCCTCTGTTTCACTAAAAATAATTTCAATTTTTTGCAGGAATTCTCCTCGAGACTTAAACATGCCTGAACGCGGATTTTCCTGGAGGATTTTGCGCTGCACGAATTTATCATAAACCCGTGTAGTCGGCTGGGCGTCGGCACCTCCTCCTACTCCAGTGGGATCTGGTGCAGACGTGCCTGAGCGTACTTGCTGGCGGGAGAAACCTTCAGTCTCTTGATTGGCAATGTTATGCCCAACTGTTTGCATTGCACGCTGATTGATACTCAGGGCGCGCTGTCCCAGATTTAGGGAACTATTGAGCGAAGACATGTGACAATGCTGAAATGGTTAGGGTTCCTAAACGATTTTAGTGACTTATAAAGTCAGGCTTCGGTACGGGACATGGTGCTGGTACCATTTTGCAGTTTCCCCGCATCTGAATAAGTCGGAGGACCGTTCTGGAGCTGACTCATGAACCGAATAGAGGATTCAACAGATTTTAAGCGACCTGATGCCTGGAGAGCGTTTTCATCCGCAATTTTGCGTATTTCGGCAACCAGGCTTTTCAACCGTTCAAAACATTGCTGAAGTGGTTTTGAGAATTCATCCTCAGTCCTGTCAATAATAACGCTTAAAGTCAGTTCCTTTGATTTAGTGTTCCAGGAATCTGCAAGCTTTTCCACGAACTGAATCCGCTCCCTCTCGAGTCTGGCAGTTGCACGTACACAACGAGACTTTTCGCCTTGAAGTTTAAGCAACTCTGAACCGCGTAAACGCCCAAATCCCTCGGATTCTTTTTGCAACTGTGAAATCAACTGCTCATGCAGTTCCACTTCCTGTCGCATAATATTCAATAATTCTTGCATCTTAAAAGGACACCATCTAACGGACTTAGTTAGGCCGCCGTGTTATTTTTCAGCACTTAAGATTCAGCTTATATCTTCCTGAAGAGCATCCTCCAGCATCGTTTTGGCAAGACGTTGCGCATCAACCTGATATTCACCATTTTTTATTTTATCTTTAAGTTCTGCAACCCGGTCTGCACGTACTTCCGGCTCAGTTGAAATCCTATCTTTTATTTTATTCATCACAAATGTCGAAGTCTTAACTGGAGGTTCTGATGTTCCGGATGTCAATCCTGAACGGTCTGCAGTTTTCTGACTGTCTTTAGCAGTCCCTCCCTTGACACCATGAAACTCGGGGGGCTGTTGACCTGTTATTTTCATAATTCACCTGTCAATGTTAAATAGTTTAGATCCCTATCTCTGCGGGAATGTCCGGTGTAAGCCGACAAGCATACCCGCAGACTCTGACGAGCACAACTAAAAATGTGCAGTTCGCTAGCCTGAGAAGGCCCATAGGGCGTGTAAACTAACATGATTCAAGAAGCGTTTGCTTCCGAAAATGCGTATACAGACACTTCAGTCTTGGGCCTCAGGTCAGATGTTACCGGGTCTGGAAAGGCCATATATTTGCTTTCCTGACAAGTCACAGAAACACCTTATTGCATGTATCGGCCAATCAATCACAAAACTTTAGCGTTTTTTTATTATTTGTCTAAATTCGATTTCAACTGCTGATAAATCATCTCTCCCAGGCCCAGACTTCCGGACTTTGCAGAAAGTTTCGCATATTGTTCATCCAGTAGAGATTGGAATAATTTTTCACCTTCTGACTTAGGAAGCAGATCAGACTCAAAAGATGATTCCCGCATTGTTTTCAACATCTGCTGGATAAAAATCGCCTCAAACTCACTGGCAGTTTCACGGAGTTTTGCATCGTCGGTGACTCCTTTTATTTCAGGAGCCGCCTTAAATCGATCCGCACCTAAGGTCAGTACAGATAAAGGTAACGGCATTGATACTTTCATTTTCGTTTATCGAATGACAAGTTCTGCATGAAGAGCGCCGGCAGTTTTTACAGCCTTGAGCACCTCAATTAAATCTTTGCTGGAGGCGCCTATTTTATTAAAGCCATCCACAATTTCCTTCAAGTCAGTACCTCCTTTAAGCATAAAAACACTGGAAGCAAGTATTCTTCCTTCAGTCAGCTCACCCTGGGTTCCTTCTACATTTAGAGTTGGAAGTTTAACTTGAATATTCAAACCGTTTTGAGAAATTGCAATTGGCGAAATCCTGACATTGCCTCCCATCACTACAGTTCCAGACCGTTCGTCAAGAACAACTATAGCAGTATGATCTGGAGTAATTTCCAAATTTTCAATGAAGGAAACCAACTCCACCGTATTGCCCAAGTAACTATCCGGAACTGAGACTTCGACGGTGCCGGCATCCTGGGCACGGGCACTCCGGATACCTAAATTCTGATTAATCAGCTTTGACAAACGGAATGCTGTAGTAAAGTCCGGAGAATGCAGGTTCATATACAGTCGGGCCCTGCTGTTAAGATTTAAACTAATCTCACGTTCTACAATCGCTCCTCCGTGAACGTGCCCAACTGAGGCCACCATCCGTGATCCTATCGACAAATTAGCCAATTCTTCTGCAGGCAGTGCATCGGCTCTGCTGACTCCTTTCGGTATTCCCGCAATGGGACCCTGCCCGAGGGCATAAACAAGTCTATTCGGTCCCCGTAACGGAGCCATTATCAAAACTCCTCCGCGAAGTGAAACCGCATCACCAATTGTTGCGGCAGTAATGTCTAAACGTTGTCCTGATTTTGCGAAAGGTGGTAAAGTCGCTGTCAGCCACACTGCAGCAATACTTCGTCCTAAAATATCCTGGCTCTTTAAGCTAATCCCAATCCTTTCCAAGGCATTCACAATCGGCTTTCTGGTTAGTAAACTCTCCTGTGAATCGCCTGTGCCGTCCAAACCAACTACAATACCAAAGCCGATAAGTTCGTTGTCACGTGCACCCCGCAATGCTGCAATATCCTTTACGCGCACACCCCAGGCTGGTGTTGTCAAAACGGCCAACAGGAAGAAATACAGCAATGCAGTACCCAATCGTAAAAAAGGCAGTTGGTTTTTCATGGTTATAAAAAATGAATGTTCTTCAAGATTTTGGTGTCCAGTTTGTAATACAAGTTCAATGCCAGATTAATGCAGTTCTGCTATTCAGTTTGCGCTCATTAACTGCATCAATCACATGAGTATAATTCCGGTTAAAACCGCCTTGAATTGTGCATTGAAGAAAAATATTCAGCTTCATAAAATGTCGTCGTTTAAAAACAATGGGAACATATTTGAGGAAATGCTGATTGACATCAGCTATTTTTTCTATCAATTTTGATGAATCTGCAAAAAGTCCTAAAACCGTGTCATTCCGAGCACAGCGAGAAATCTCTCATAAACTACTTCACTAATATCACAAAGATTTCAGACTTTTTGCGAAGCCATTAATTTTTTGCTGGTCTGTTTTCTGCATTGTCTCCGGGAGAAGAAATTTGAGCTAGTTGAATCTATGAAATTGCACAGCACTTGGTCCGAATCGGAATCTAAGGAATTTGAGATAAAATTAGAACGGACTTTTGAACCCTGTAAAACTAGTAAAAACCAGCAAATGAGGTTACTATGGAAATGATTTTATTGTTTTTTTGCCTGACTTCAGTGGTGATCACTTCGGTGATTGTCGCATTAGAGTTAAGAGGAGACAAAACTCTGTCGAAGCAGTCTTATAAAGGTGAGATAAACACTATTAATTTTCATGGTCAGCAAATTCTCGCAAAAGATAAAAACACCAATGAGCAGTTACGTAACAGGGTGTTTGAAACCTTGGATCGACAACTGAATCAATTGGGTTATGTTGCCAAAGAACCTCAGCTTCAGTTCATAAACAGAACCCTGAACAGTGAACATACTGAACTTGAAGAACTTACTCCCAATGAACTGCAAACTGCATTTACCGCAATTCTCCGGGCTCGGGAATCCAACGAAATTGCAGCCTGATTCAGAATTCCAACTCAGGAAACCACTACCTCTCACCAATATTTTGTTCAAGGTATCGTATCGTGCGCTTTACATAAATTTGCGACATACCTCTGATATTCTCTAAAATGCTTTCTTCATAAGTTTTACGCACTTTTGCAGGAGAACCTGCAATCATTGAAAATGGAGGAACCTCCGTTCCTTCCAGCACAACTGCACCTGCCCCGACTATACTGCCCCGGCCAATTTTTACTCCATTCATCAAAATCGCACCCATTCCAATCAGGCAATCATCTTCAACTTCGCAGCCGTGCATTACGCAGTGATGTCCTACCGTCACCCGATTTCCAATAATCAGCGGAAATCCGGGATCGGAGTGTCCCATGCTTAAATCCTGAAAACTGGTTTCGTCGCCAATGCTGATGTGTTCCATATCTCCGCGGAGAACTGAGTTAAACCAAACTGAAGAAAATGCACCAATCCGTACTCTTCCTATAAGACTGGCATCTGGTGCAATGAAAGTCATTTCTGTAAATTCTGGAGTGGCTTCATCAAGTGTATATAAAGACATGGTACTTCCTAATAATGTGTTAAATGGCTGTCAACATGGATAAGTTAAGTTTTTCTCTCCTCACTCTCAAAACTGTTTAGCATCAAACTCCAATTGCCAAGCGGCTGCTTTGTCCACCCTGGATACGAGCCAACTGGTGAACAAGATTCCTGAGACTGTTGAGATTGTGGGCCGAAGCAAAAATATCAATATGAGGCAAAGCCGCCTGCATTCCTCGGGTAGCAGGTTGGTATCCTGGGCTACCTTTGAGTGGATTGAGCCATATCACATTACGGGCATGTTTATGTAAAAAGTGCATACTGTCTTCCAGCAAA
>Ga0208570_1000247_pt1 | contig 23327 bp, 20 predicted proteins | sample DeeseametaMP1202_FD_184192 | JGI IMG/M metagenome (GOLD analysis project Ga0208570, IMG submission 184192) | Marine microbial communities from the Deep Indian Ocean - MP1202 (SPAdes) | ecosystem: Environmental > Aquatic > Marine > Oceanic | place: South Indian Ocean | collected 2011-03-08
CTAAAAAAGCTGATCTGCCAAAAACTAAAGCACAAGCTGCAGTTGAAGCAATTTTCGACAGCATCAAAATGACACTTAAAAAAGGCGGCGAAGTACGTCTGGTTGGTTTCGGTACATTCACAGTTGCTAAGCGTGCAGCTACAACAGGCCGCAACCCACGCACTGGCGAAAAAATCAACATTCCTGCTTCTAAACAGCCTAAATTCAAAGCTGGTAAAGAACTGAAGGAAGCTGTTAACAAGTAATAAGTTCTTGTAACACAGAATTCATAGTTTCGGCCTTGCAGATTAGCAGGGCCGAAATTTTTTTATCTAGATTCTAAATGCGAACGGATCAGCTGGGCGTGCCTCGCTAGTGAAGGAAGGGAGATTTCTTGCTTCTTCGGGGCTAAGCGGTTGTTCTGAAATAATGCATCTCAGATACCCTTGGGTAGTTCTTCGATTCTGAAAAATTGGTATGTCACATTGTTCCTTCGTTTGTTCCGGTAAGGCCGAAACAAAGTTTGTGTCTGCTTTATTCTTAGTAGTTTGAGTGGGTTCATTTTCAACTAAAAGCAGGCTTCCCAGAAACGCTCCGCAGGCTAACGCGCTTAAATTTATTTTTGTTATAGCTTTCATTGTCATAATCTATGTTATTTTTTATGCTTAGTGCAAGTTTTTTGCTTGTAATGCGTTTCGTTTTTTGGTTTATATACAGCCTACCTTGTAGGGGCGGTTAGCTCAGTTGGGAGAGCATCTCGTTTACACCGAGAGGGTCGGCGGTTCGAGCCCGTCACCGCCCACCATTTAAGTAGCTTTCAAGGTATATTATCAGAGCACGTTTTACGCGCTCTTTTTTTGTCTCTAATTCCTAAATATGCAGGTTGTTATAATGTCCGTTAACTTAGCATGCGGCATAGATTTCGGTACTTCCAACTCCACATGTGCACTAGCACGCGACGGTCATGTGGTGCTGGTGGATCTGGAGGAGGGCAAAGATACAATTCCAAGTGCAATCTTTTTTGCTGAAAATCAGTCTGTTGAATTTGGACGCGCAGCAATTGCTACTTACATTGATGGAGAAGATGGGCGCCTAATGCGCAGCCTGAAAATGGTGCTCGGCAGTTCTCTTATTAATGAGAAGACCCGCATTGGCAAGCGCTCCTTAGAGTTTGTTGATATTATCGGTACGTTTCTTCAGCATATTAAAAGTCGCTGTGAAATTGCCGCTGGCCAAACCGTTGACCATGTGATTATGGGGCGTCCTGTATACTTCTATGAACAGGATGCAGCGGCTGACTTGCAAGCACAGAATGCACTTGAGAGCATTGCAAAATCTGTCGGCTTTAAATCTGTACAGTTTCAGTATGAACCTATTGCTGCGGCCTTTTCGCATGAAAAACGACTCAGTAAGGAAATGCTCTCACTCGTAGTTGATTTGGGTGGCGGCACATCTGACTTTACTGTTATTAGGCTTCGCCCTGACGTGACTATCAATTCTGATCGTAGCGATGATATTCTCTCTACCTCCGGTGTCAGAGTAGGCGGGACCCATTTTGATGAGCGTCTTAGTATGAACTCGTTCATGCCACCTCTTGGCTTAGGCAGTCAAGTTCGTGATACATTTGATGCGGATAAAATAATGGACATGCCTATGTCTGTCTATGGCCAGCTTTCTAGTTGGCCGTGGGTACATTTGGCACAAACACAAAAAGCCATTTCAGAGACCAAACAACTAATAACGTTGTCTTTGTCACCAGAGAGGCTTGAGAGGCTTCTTATGGTCCAGGAGCATCAATTGGGCCATGCTTACTTGCAAGCTGTGGAGGGGGCTAAAATAGCTCTTACAGATCATGATATGCATATATGTCAGGTGGAGTCTCCATGCATTGACGTTGAGACCTACAGGACTGAGTTTGAACGTTCAATCAGTGCTGAGTTAGCACGTATATCAGGCGCAATTGATGCATGCCTTACTAATGCTCAAGTAAAAGCTCGAGATATTGATCTTATTATTATGACAGGTGGCTCTACAGAAATTCCTGCCGTAAACCAACTTATTGCCAATCGTTTTCCTGATGCAGAGATTTCCGAACTTGATAAGTTTGGTAGTGTGGGGCTAGGTCTTGGCTATCACGCATCCTCTGTTTATCTCTAGCCTATAGCCCTTAACAAAGGCCTCCCATAATGCTATAAACTTATGGCGTAAATTATAAATATAACAAATATGAATAGGGAGATAAGTAATGTCAGATGATATTCTTAAAGCACTTTTAGCCAATGCCAAAAAACAGGATCTTATGCAGCAGCTTGAAGGGGGCAACATTTCTGTTGCGCAGCTGGGTGAGCTGATTACTACGTTTGCACCGATGATTTTATCTGAAATCGAGTCTTTTGAGAAAATGGGCGGCCGTCAAATTTTGGCCGACATCGCCGAAGAAGGTCATTCGAGTGCCGTTGACTTCATAAATACAGAATTGCCAATGGCAGCCTTCATGTTACGTCAGTCACCTAAAGAAAATGTTCTGCCGATTATTTCGCTTGTTCAGGCTCAATATACGACTGAAAAAGTAATGGAGCAGGTTAAGCAGCAAAAGCAGCAGGTCAATGTATTGTCTGAAGATGAGCATATTGAAATGCAAAAGATGTTCTACGATGCGCTGCCAAATAAAATGCGTGAATTCTGGATGACTGTCTATGACATCAGTGATGAGAGTGAAATTCCTGAACTGGTGCGTAAGCAGCGTGCATATATTGCAAATGCTTCCGAAGAAAAGCTTGCAGCAGACATGGTTGAAATTCTGAACTCAATGACGCCAGAGCAGCTTTACGATGTTGGTATGGATCTGGCTGCACATTTCTCCGCTGATGGCGCTCAGAAGCTCACTGATGCGTTTAATGCGCATGTGAAGCCATCTGATATCGCGGATGTAATGAATGCGGGCCTGGACCTTGTAAAAGAGTTTGCGCAGGCATCGGCTGATACAGGTAAGGTGCCTGAGTTTTCACAGCTTTCTGCAATTTCACCTTTTGCGAAAGCATTTAAGTCTGTGTTGCAAGGTGTTGAGGATGCAATTATTGATGGCGATGCTGTGCCGCAGGCGCTTAAGACATGGGCGGCTGGTGCACGCGGTGCGTTTTTGCCTAAGCCATAATAATTCTAATATAGAAGAACATAAAAAAGAGGCGCCGTTTGGTGCCTCTTTTGTATTGTCCCTTTGGCCGTAAAGCCGGAATTAGCGACGAATGTTCAGACGCTTAATCAAGTCTTGGTAACGACCTTCGTCTTTTGACTTCAGGTAGTCCAGAAGTTTACGACGTTTTGCAACCATGGCCAAAAGACCACGACGGCTGTGCACGTCTTTTTTGTTGATTTGCATGTGGCTTGACAGGTTGTTGATACGCTCTGTCAAGATAGCAACCTGAACTTCCGGTGAACCGGTGTCGCCTTTTTTAGTTTCGTATTCGCCAATAAGCTCTTGCTTACGTTCAGCTGTAATCGACATCGTTTTCTCCTTCTAATTAGAGGTTAAAAACACGTGAGGGAGAAATGTCCGCACCGTCAACGGTTACCATCGCAATGGCTTTGTCGTTATAAACGGCGAGGGCGATTGAGCTATGATCCAGATCAAATCCGGCTTGATGAAGTCTGTCAACATCATGCCGTGAGATGAAACTGAGCCTTTGCCCGTTTTTCAGCCTCACAGCCTCCTGTTCGCTAATGGCCAGTACCGAGATGTCGTCCAGTACGGTCTCGACAGGAAGCAGAACATCACCCATGATGTCCTCAGGGGTTGCACTATCAAGGATTTCCTCGAGTTTTGCAAGAGAAATCGCGTTGTCAGTGGCCATCGGGCCGACGGATGTGCGGCGTAGCTCCGAGATATAGCCGCAGGTGCCTAATTCTTCGGCCATATCTCGTCCGAGAGAGCGAATATAGGTGCCTTTGCCGCACTTACACGTGAAATCAGCGTAATCGGTCTCTACGGCCTTTATTTCGAGTTTTTCGACATAAACTTCGCGCGGTTTGATTTCAACGTCTTTGCCTTCGCGTGCCAGATCATAGGCGCGTTGGCCGTTTATCTTTATAGCAGAGAATTTGGGTGGCGTTTGAATGATGTCGCCAACATAGTTACTCAGTATGGCTTCGATCGCGTCTTTGGTCGGGCGGATATCGGATGTCGCAATCACATCGCCTTCGGCATCGTCTGTGTCACGGGCTTCGCCCCAGTTTACGCGGAAATCATATGTTTTCAGTTGATCCTGACAATACGGGATCATCTTTGTGGCTTCGCCTAGTGCGATTGGAAGGATGCCAGTTGCCAGTGGGTCTAGTGTGCCGCCGTGGCCTGCTTTTTGGGCATTTAAAAGGCGTCTGACGCGGTTAACGGCGTCTGTTGACCCGAAGTCGTAGGGCTTGTCCAGATTGATCCATCCGTTGACGATATTGCCTTTTTTGCGTCTAGCCATAGGGGAGAATTAGTCTTCGTCTTTTTGGACGTCGTCCTGAATTTTATCAAGCAGCTGTTCGATGCGCTGAGCTTCGTCAAAGCTGTCGTCATATCTGAAATTGATACGCGGTGTGAATTTCAGGTTAGAGCTATGATTGATCTCTTTTTGAAAGTAGTAGGCGGCCTCGTTAAGGGCAGGCAGGACAATGTCCATATCCTTGCCGCCCAATGTAATAACGTAAGCGGTCGCATTTTTTAGATCAGGGCTGATACGCACCTCTGATACTGTCACGCTACTGGCGTGATCCATAAGAACTTCATCCTGAAAATGCCCACGCTGAAGCGTTTCAACAATCATATGCCGAATTTGCTCGCCTACACGGAGCTGTCTCTGTGATGGGCCTTTGCTACGTTGCATGATGAACCTTACTCGACGCTACGTTCTTCTTCGACAACCTCGAAACACTCGATAATGTCGCCTTCTTTGATGTCTTCGTAGTTTTCGAAGGCCATACCACATTCCATGCCCTCTTTAACTTCTTTGACTTCGTCCTGGTGACGTTTGAGTGTTTTCAGCGTGCCGTTGTCATGGATAACCACATCATCACGTAGCAAGCGGACTTTGGCGCCACGCTTAACCATGCCAAGTGTAACCATACAACCAGCAACCTTGCCGACTTTTGTGATCTTGAAGACCTGACGGATTTCTGCCTGACCCAGATATTCTTCGCGAACAGATGGAGCAAGAAGACCGCTAAGGATTTTCTTTGCATCGTCAATGACATCATAAATGATGTTGTAGTAACGAATATCTACGCCTTCTTTTTCGGCCAGCTGTCGTGCCTGTGCGTTTGCACGAACGTTAAAGCCGATAATTGTACCGCCTGTAGCATGTGCCAGGCTGACGTCTGATTCTGTGATACCACCCACACCGGAGTGCAGGATACGGATGTTCACATCTTCATTTTCGTCTTTAATCTTGTTCAGAGAACCGATGATTGCTTCTACAGAACCATGAACGTCACCTTTGATAACAAGCTCAAGGTGCTGTTTGCTCTCTTGCTCTCTATGAGCCAGCATTTCTTCGAATGTCGTGTCAGCAGATTTAACGTTAAGTTTCTCACGCTGTTTACGAGCGCGGTATTCCGCAACATCACGCGCTTTGGCTTCATCGCCAACCACAACAAGATGGTCACCAGATTCCGGCGTGCCATTCAGACCGAGAATTTCTACTGGCAGGCCAGGGATCGCTTCTTTGATCTGTTTGCCTTGGTCATTGATCAGGGCGCGTACACGGCCCCATTGTGCGCCAACAACAAAGATATCGCCAATTTTCAGTGTACCGCGTTGAATAAGAACTGTAGCAACACTACCGCGGCCTTGCTCCATTTTGGCTTCAACTACAGTACCGACACCGGAACGTTTCGGATTTGCTTTCAGCTCAAGTAGTTCAGCTTGCAGCAGAATGGCTTCTTCTAGGCCGTCCAGATTGATTTTTTTCTTTGCTGATACTTCAACAACCTGTGTGTCACCACCCATACCTTCGACAAGCACTTCGTGTTGCAGTAGGTCGGTTTTGACTTTTTGTGGGTCCGCGTCAGGCAAATCAACTTTGTTGATTGCTACGATGATTGGAACACCAGCTGCTTTTGCGTGTGAAATAGCTTCGATTGTTTGTGGCATGATGCTGTCATTTGCTGCCACAACCAGAACCACAATATCTGTTACGTTTGCACCGCGTGCACGCATTTCAGTAAAGGCCGCGTGACCAGGTGTATCAAGGAAAGTGATTTTCTGACCATTTGGGCGGGTAATTTGGTACGCACCAATATGCTGCGTAATTCCGCCAGCTTCACCGTCTACAACGTTTGTTGCGCGTAAGACGTCGAGTAGGGACGTTTTACCGTGGTCGACGTGACCCATAATTGTAACGACTGGCGGACGTGCTTCCATATCTTCCGGTGCATCTTCCGGACCTTCTAGATCCATTTCGACGTCAGCATCAGTTACACGTTTGATTTTGTGGCCAAATTCGTCGATGACCAGCTCAGCTGTATCAGCATCAATGTTTTCATTGATTGTCGCCATTACGCCCATTTTCATCAGTGACTTGATAACATCACCGCTTTGCTCGCCCATACGTTTAGCCAGCTCTTGGACTGTAATAGTTTCAGGAACAACCACGTCACGTGACACTTTCTTGTGCTCTTGATCACCGCTTTGTGCTGCCATACGTGCTTTTTCGCGAGCGCGACGCTGCGCAGCCAATGATGGTCCGCGTTCCTTTTCATAGTCCTCGTTCAGTACCTGTGTAACCGTTAGCTTACCGCCACGACGTTTGTCAGGTCCTGTGTTACGAGAAGGACGACGCTCTGCCTGGCGCTTCATGCGCGCACGGTAGCTTTCTTCTTCTTCCGCGTCTGCACGAGCGACATCTTTTGTGAATTTGTTAGGGTTGGGTTGCTTTGTTGCAGCCTGTGCTTCCGCTTGCTTACGGTTTGCTTCGGCTTTCTGCTTCTCTTCATCTTCAATGCGCTTCAGCTCTTCAAGCTCTGCTTGGCGGGCTTTCTCAGCGGCATCTTCTTTTTCTTCTTGTTCAGTCTTTTTAGCTTCGTATTCTTCCCGCTCTTTAGCATCCTGAGCACGCTGCTCTTTTTTCTGCTTGGCGTATTCTTCCGCTTTCTTCAAAGCTTCAATACGGGCTTCGCGCTCTTCTGCTGTCAGTTGGCGCAGATCATCTGATTCTCCGCTTTGCTGATCCTGAGTAGGGGCTTGTGTAGGTGCTGTGCGCTTACGACGAACTTCCACCGCTACACCCGAGCCTCTTGTGGAGCCGCCTGCTGTAGGCTTAGCACCGCCTTTAAGGCTCAGGGTACCACCAAGACTAAGTGTCTTGGTTTTTTTTGTAGTGTCGTCTTGTTGTTTGTCTTTAGTCTCGCTCATGGCAATCCTTTTACACGTTTCTGTCTTTTATTTCCAGAGTCGTGCGACAAATAAAGAGGCACGACCGTTCTAATTTATGCGGCTAACCATTGCTGGCCAAAGCCTCAGCAGGTTCTTCTGTTGTTGTTTCTTCTTCGGTAAACCAGCCCAACTTCTCACGAGCGCCCATAATAAGCTTCTCGGAGTCGCTGTTTGTCATTGAATCTTCGCCGAGAATTTCTACCAGCTCATCGGTGGCCAAATCAGCAAAGTCATCCAGAGATTTGATTTCGTTTTCACCCAGTTTAATAATCATATCGGGTGTAAGGCCTTCAAATTCAACCAGATCGTCTTTAATGGACAATTCTTTCTGCTTTGCTTTCAGCTCCTCCAGCTTTCCTTCCAGCCAAACATTGGCACGGTTTTGTAGCTCGGTAGAAATTTCTTCTTCGAAACCTTCGATCTGGTTTAGTTCATCGATCGGTGTTTCGGCAATTTCCTCGATGCTTGTAAAGCCTTCAGCAACCAACAAGTGTGCGATCACTTCGTCAACGTCCAGCGCTGCAATGAACAGAGTAGAGCGTTTTGTGAATTCTTCCGCACGACGGTTTGATTCTTCTTCTTCAGTCAGGATGTCGATATCCCAGCCTGTCAACATAGATGCCAAACGAACGTTCTGACCGCGACGGCCAATCGCCAAGCTCAGCTGCTCATCAGGGACGACAACTTCCATGCGCTTATTGACTTCATCCAGCACCACTTTAGCAACTTCGGCAGGAGCCAAAGCGCTAACAGTAAAGCTCGCGATGTCTTCAGTGTAAGGGATGATGTCGATTTTCTCGCCTTGTAGCTCGTTCACAACCGCTTGAACACGGCTACCGCGCATACCAACACAAGCGCCGACAGGGTCGATAGAACCGTCACGGCTTTGTACTGTGATTTTCGCACGTGAACCCGGGTCACGGGCAACACCTTTGATTTCAATGACACCGTCATAAATCTCAGGAACTTCCTGTGTGAACAGTTTTTCCATGAATTCAGGGCGTGTACGTGACAAGAAAATTTGCGGACCACGAACTTCTTGGCGGACGTCATAGATATATGCACGCACACGGTCACCGTTTTTCAGGTGTTCGCGAGGCAGGCACTCGTCACGGCGCAACATGGCTTCCGCACGGCCGCCGATATCGATTGTCGCGTTACCGTATTCAACACGCTTGATTACACCGCTGATCATTTCACCAACGCGATCTTTAAATTCGTCAAACTGCTTCTCACGCTCGGCTTCACGTACTTTTTGTACGATAACCTGTTTTGCTGTCATAGCGGCGATGCGACCGAAATCCAGAGGAGGGAGATCGTCGATCAGGAATTCACCAACAGCAACATCTTTCTTGTAGCGCTTCGCTTCATCCAAAGTCAGCTGCTTAGCTTCATCTTCAATTTCTTCAACGACTTCGCGGTAGCGTTTCAGGTCAATATTGCCGTTTTTGCGGTCAATGTGCGCGCGGATGTCGTGGTCATGTCCATATTTGGAGCGACCAGCCTTTTGAATGGCTTCTTCCAGAGCTTCAATCACGATTTCGCGATTGATATTCTTCTCTCTGGCAACTGCGTCTGCAACTTGTAAAATCTCGTTCATTTTTTCCTCTTGCGGTTTTACATTAACAGTTAAAATTAACTTGCTGTTTTCTTAATTAGATCGTCGGTTAAGACCAACTTGGCCTTAGCGATAGTGGATAGGGGAATGTGAACATCGCCCGTATCGGTTTTAAGAACAACAGAGTCGTCTTCAATTCTTTCAATGAAGCCGCGAAATCTTTTTTGTCCGTCATGTGGCGGTAAGATTTCTACTTTTGCTTCAAATCCTTGGTAGGCCTCAAAGTCATCTGCGGATTTAAGCGGTCGGTCAATACCTGGAGAGCTTACTTCTAAGCGGTAGGCTCCTTTAATCGGATCTTCGACATCCAGTAATGCAGATACTTCACGGCTTAGCTTGGCACAGTCATCAACGCCCAGATTTTTCGTCTCGGGGTTTTCTGCCAGAATCTGCAATATACCGCCTTTTAATGTTACTTCCACTATGCGGAAGCCCATGTCTTCTGCGACAGGGGTGATAATCTCTGTAACTTTAACTTCGATGGCACTGCTCATATTAGCTAGTCCGTTTTGCTCCATAAAAAAGGCATTAAAAAAGGCGGGCTTTCTTGCGGCCCACCCTTATCAATTCCGGGTTTTTATAGTTTTATAAGGATTACAGCCTTGTTTGGCAAGTTATTTTTTGCACTTAAACAGCATATAAACCATTTTATCAGCGCCTTTTGCCTTCTTTTCTTCATAGCGCGTTGTGATCCAATCCTCAGGCTTTTTGTCCCAATCTTCCTTCGTGCTGCCTGTCCATTCGAATGACTTGTGCACCATAGCGTGCGTAAACATCCACTCAGCAAGGTCAGGGACATCCGTAGACATTATTAAATCGGCCCCTGGCTTTAGAATACGTGCAAAGCATTCCAGGTTTTCCTGATTTATTATACGGCGCTTATGGTGGCGTTTCTTATGCCACGGGTCGGGATTTAGAACGTAAATACCATCCAAAGTATCTTCAGCAAGAGAGTTAGCGATCATCATGGCGTCATCCATTAGAACGCGTATTTTGTCGTGTGGATCGTTTTCTATATCTTTTAAAAACGCGGACATTCCATTGATAAATGGTTCGGCGCCCATAAAGCCCCAGTCAGGGTGACGTCGCATTAGGCCTGATAGATGTTCTCCATTGCCAAAGCCGATTTCCAGCCATGTCTGCTTTGTTAATTTACCAATGATGTCGGCGGCACTGCGATTACCTTCTTCAGTCAGAAGATCTTTGGTGATTTCTATTTCAGGAAAAACAGTGTCCATAACCTCAAGCCGCCCTTGATTAAGAGGGCGGCCTGTACGGCGTCCATAAACTCTTTTTTCTTTATCGTTAGCCAATGATTTTGCGCAACTTATCTACAAGGTCTAGTTTTTCCCAGCTAAAGCCGCCATCGGCTTCGGCTTGACGGCCGAAGTGGCCATAGCTTGCTGTGCGGGCATATATCGGTCGGCGCAGCTGTAGGTGCTCGATAATGCCGCGTGGGCTAAGATCGATTGCATTCTGTACTGCTTTTACCAGAACCATTTCAGGGACAGTGCCCGTTCCATGTGTGTTCACATAGACTGATAGAGGTTTGCTTACGCCAATAGCGTAAGAGAGCTGAATTGTACAGCGTTCCGCATAACCAGCGGCAACAATGTTCTTAGCTACATAGCGCGCTGCGTATGCTGCCGAGCGGTCCACTTTTGTTGGATCCTTACCAGAGAATGCGCCACCGCCGTGAGGGCAGGCACCGCCATATGTATCAACGATAATCTTACGACCTGTTAAGCCCGCATCACCCACTGGGCCACCAATTACAAAGCGACCAGTTGGGTTGATGTATAGTTCATCTTCCGGACACATCCAGCCTTCAGGAAGAACGTCTGTAATGTGAGGCATAACCATATCGCGCACTTCTTGCTGCGAAACGCCCTCGCTATGCTGTGTAGAGAGTACAATTGACGTTGCACGCACAGGCATGCCATTTCTGTATTCCAAAGAGATTTGCGACTTTGAATCTGGTTGTATTTTTGGCAAGGCTCCTGAATGACGTGCTTCTGCTAAGGATCTTAGAATTTCATGAGAAAAATGGATTGCTGCAGGCATCAAAGCATCTGTTTCACGGCACGCATAACCAAACATAATGCCTTGGTCGCCGGCGCCTTCGTCTTTATTCTCGCCAGCATCTACGCCCATCGCAATATCTGCGGATTGTTTATGAATTTTGACGTCTACATTAATTTTATCCCAGTGAAAGTCATCTTGGTCATAACCAATATCTTTTATTTTCTGTCTGGCAATCGCCTCGATATCATCTTTTGTAATACTGTCTGGCCCACGCACTTCACCAAAAATACCTAGGTAATTTGTAGTAGTAACACACTCAACGGCTGTGCGGCAGTTGCTATCCAGCGTCATGAAGTGGTCAAGAATAGCGTCAGAAACCTGATCACAAATTTTATCGGGGTGCCCCTCAGAAACAGACTCGCTAGTGAAGATGTATTCCTTCAGTTCTGCTTTTCTGTTGGTCTCATTGGCTGCATTTGTCATAGGTTGTTTTTCTGATGTTGCTAATGTCATTGTGTCTAAACCTGTCTTTAAAGCGTTGAAGTGCGAATGCTGGCTAACAGGCTAGCATATAGGGTAGATCGTTCAAGCTTTAATGATATTAGCGTTTTAAGATTTTTTGAGACTATCTGCCATGCTTTTAATCATTTTGAAAAAATCGGCACGAAGTTTCGGATCCGGGATTGAATAATATTCTCTAAGAAGCTTTATAGTCTCTTTCTTTTCAAAGATATCTTCGTCAACCTCTGTGTCGAATCCTTCTTGATCATTATCCGAAAGTCCGAAAGCAGGTGCCGCACTAGAATCGCTGAAACCCTCATAGAAAAAACTTACCGGTACTTCTAAAATTTGAGAGAACTGATAAAGACGGCTAGCGCTAACTCTGTTGGCGCCGCGTTCATATTTTTGTACCTGTTGAAATGTAAGCCCTACAGCGTCAGCAAGCTTTTCCTGACTTATTCCCATCAGGCTTCTTCTTTTTTTAAGCCGCGATCCTACATAAACATCTACAGGATGTGGCCCATTATCTTTTACAGTCATATATTTACTCGACCCTTGAGTGCGCAAATCTGCGCATAGTTAATCCAGTTTATTTAATCTAATATTACTTATGCATTCTTTTTTTGCCCTTTGGCAACTAACCGAAAGTATAAGAACGACTTTACTTTATATCTTTCTACGATTTACCACCGTTTCTGGATCTTTAAAAAGCACTGCCAGAAGCATTAAAACGACTAGAAAATAAGGTAGTTCCTTATACCTGTCGTATATGGTTCTTTCTGTCAAAGAATGTGGAAGAGGGGCCGTAACTGCACTTTGCTGCATTAGCGGTATTTGATTTATTACACGACCAAGAGGGTCAATCACACCTGATATGCCTGTGTTGGCAACTCTTATAACCGGTAGCCCTCTTTCAATCGCACGATACTGCGCCATTGCAAAATGCTGTCTGGGCCCGCTACTATCACCATACCAAGCATCGTTAGTAGCATTTATTATCGCCGAAGATTTTGTCAAATTTGTGGCCGTTATCATCTCCGACGGAAACAGAATTTCGTAGCAGATGAGGGGATTGTAGTAAAACGTCTCTGTTATTTGTGTTGGCTTTGACCCTTCGCCAGCAGTAAAGCCACTATAAAAAGCGAAAGGCTTAAAAGGAATTAAGTCTTTAAAAGGAATGTACTCCCCAAACGGTACTAAATGTGTTTTATCAAAGCGCGAGATTTCTCTTAAAGTGCGGTCCAATGTGACCATACTGTTAAAGTATTGTTGCTCTTCAGGATAACTATGCAAAATGCCTGCTGTTAAAAATACATCGTATTCATATGATGCCAGCGTTTCTTTTAACGCGTTTTGTACAGATTCTGCTTTTAGCGCACTGCTACTTATGGCGGTTTCAGGCCAAACTATAATAGTCACCGGAGACTTATTGTTCTTATCAGCTGACAGTGAGATCAATGTGCGCAGGTTTTCTGAAAGCTTATTCGGATCCCACTTGTCTGCTTGCGAGATATTTGGCTGCACGATCCTCACATATATTTGATCATTAAATACTGTCGCGTGCTTTTGAAGTCTTATAAAACCGTATGTTAGGCTGGAGGCGATAGTAAATACGATTAATAAAGAAACTGAAAACTTTATTTTTTTGGGTGTGCTCCTATCAAATAATAACCCAGGAAAGGCCGCCCATGTAATCGTAAGACATGATAAAAAGTATATGCCTCCAATCGAGGCCGTCTGCATGATGGTGTTTATATCAGTCCAAGCGTAGCCAAAAAGATTCCACGGGAACCCTGTGAATATGTGGCCGCGTGTCCATTCCGTTAAGGATAGTATTGTAACAAAAAGCAGCCATTTTAGTCGTTCGCCGCGTAATATAAAATATATGACAGATGACAGCCCATAAAAGAGTGACAACAGAATGGGTAATCCAAGTATCGCCAGTGGCCAGACCCATTTGAAATCATTTCCCTCCACCAGAAGCGCGTTTCCAATCCAAGCCAGCCCTGGTAAAAAATATCCCATAGCGAATAACCAGCCACAGGCAAAGGCTTGCTTTTTAGTTTCAGCTTTATTCAGAAGCAGGTAGAAGCCGCTAAGGCCTATGAACATTGCAGGCCATAGCCCCCAAGGGGGCATAGCTAATAAAGATAACCAGCCTGCAATAAAGCACAAAGCAGGGTGCTTGAATTTGTAAATACTCATGGCTAAGGCTTTAGCGCCGACAGCTTAGTCTGACAAGGGGATATTTTTGATACGCAGGCGATTTACACGTCTTGGATCGGCGTCCATAATCTCAAAAACTGTTCCTGAGTCTTCGTGAGAGATGATCTCGCCCCGCACAGGCACACGCCCTGCAATAGAAGAAACAAGTCCGCCTAATGTGTCGACATCTTCACGCTCTTCCTCTGTCAGAAGCTCTCCGTATTTTTCTTCGAAGTCTTCAATATCATAGCGTGCGTCGATCAGGATTGAACCGTCTTTGCATTCAACAATTTCAGGTTCGTTTTCTTCGTCGTATTCATCGTCAATTTCGCCAACGATTTCTTCTATAACGTCGCCAATAGCAATCAAACCATCAATACCGCCAAATTCGTCGACAACTAGAGCCATATGTTTGCGCATTTGACGCATCATCAGGATCAGGTCAAGTACAGCCATAGAAGGTGAAACAATAGGAACATCACGAACCATTTCAGAGATATTGAACTTACGGCCTTCTGCAAGGCACTGCAGGATATCTTTAATGTGGATGGTGCCGACCACATCATCCAGCGAGTCGCGGTACACGGGCAGACGACTGTGTTGTTTTTCGGACAGCATCGTCAGCAGGTCTTTTTTAGTTGTATTTATATCGATCGCAATAATATCAGCACGCGGGATCATAACATCTACGACTTTTAGATCGCGTAAGCGCAGGATATTTGAAAGCAAATGCTTTTCATGGATGGATTCAACACTCTCGTTAATATCGGATTCTGAATCCTGCTCTTCGATATATTCTTCAATTGCTTCGCGTAGCGAAGTGTCGTTTTTGCTTCTAAACATGGTCTTAAAAATTTTGAATAGGCCGCCGTTATCGGCCGCTTTGCCGTTATGGCTGTTTCCGTTTTTGCCACCGTTTGCATTTTCTCTTAATGCAACGGGGGCGGCCGTACTTGGAGGCTCGTCAGTTTCGTGTCTTGTATCGTTCATTCTGTACATTTCCAGTTTTCCATTATGCCATAATTTCTGTTTCTGAATAGGGATTTTTAATACCCATTAAGGATAAAATTTCCACCTCAAGGCTTTCCATTTCTTCAGCCTCATCATTATCAATATGATCATAACCTAGCAAGTGCAGCATACCGTGCACACACATATGTTTGAAGTGATCTTCTAATGTCTTTTCCTGATCTTCTGCTTCATACGCTATGGTGTCATAGCTGACAATTATATCGCCTAAGCTACTCTCCATGGCCATGTCAGGCGAAGAGGGGTCCATAACGCCATCAGCAAGCTGAGGAAATGATAAAACGTTGGTAGCCTTATCCTTGCCTCTGTATTCTTTATTTAGCCGTTGTATGAATGCGTCGTCACAAAGCACTACGCTTAGCTCGGTGGCATATTCAGGAATTTCAATGATATTGTATATATGGCCTGCGACAAGATTCAGTGCGGTATTCACATCGAAACCGCAGCTTTGCCAGCGTTCATCTTTAATCGTAATGTCAATATCCATGGATTACTCTTCGGGCGTAGCCTTGTGCGCTTTGTGCCTGTCATAGGCATTGATAATTTTAGTAACCAGCCTATGGCGTACAACATCCTTAGACGTGAAGTGTATGAAAGACATCTCTGATTCATTACGCAAAATACGCTCGGCCTGAACGAGGCCGGAGTTTACATTGGATGGCAAGTCAATCTGGCTAGGGTCGCCTGTAACTACCATATGAGAGCGTTCGCCCATACGAGTCAGGAACATCAGCATTTGCTGCTCTGTCGTGTTTTGCGCTTCGTCCAGAATGATGAATGAATTACTGAGTGTACGACCGCGCATAAAGGCGAGGGGAGCAATCTCGATCTCTTCTGTTGCCATCATTTTCTGTACTTTTTCGACGGCCATAGTGTCATGAAGAGCGTCATAAAGTGGGCGCATGTAAGGGTCCATTTTTTCCTTCATTTCGCCAGGCAAGAAGCCAAGTCTTTCACCGGCTTCCACAGCAGGGCGCGTTAGAAGGATACGCTCAATACGGCCTTCTTCCAGCATTTGAACGGCCATGGCTACAGCAAGATATGTTTTACCCGTACCTGCAGGCCCGATACCAAACACGAGATTATTATCGTGCATAGCCTTTATATATCCTGCTTGAAGCGGGGAGCGCGGCTGAATTTTCTTTTTCTTGGTTTTGATCTGTACCTGCGTTTCGGTGAAATTATGCAGGCCACCATTCTCATCTGGGTGCAAGGTGTCTGTGTTCCTATTCTGTAAAAAACGAATGGCTGAATCGACGGTCTGGGCGTCCACCTCTTGGCCTTGCTGTAATTTATGCCACAAAGCCTCAAGAATTTGCGCAGCCTGGTGTTTTGCATTTTCCTGTCCGGAAATAAGCAATTCATTACCACGGCTACTGATCTCTACGTCCAGTGCCTCTTCAATTTTACGAAGATTTTGATTTTGTTCGCCGTAAAGGCTTGGGACAAGGCGATTGTCCTCAAAAACTATAGTGCGATGTTCAGGTTTGCTACTTATCTTAAAACCCCTTTGTTTCAGATACTTATATTATCTCAAATTTTGGGGTTTCAAGCAATTTTTACCGAAATTTTTCATTTTTACTTTCGGTGGATTTGTGTAGCGGTCTGCCGGGTGACCTTGCTTTACAACATGGTCTTTACCTTCAGGCTTTTGTGAGGCGCCAAACATCTCGTCATATACGTCGTTTACCATTGTTACATAGGCTGTATATGGTGAGCGGCGGATATCTTCAATGCCGAAACGAATAGTTGTTACAGCCTTGGCTTCAATCTCAACACCCATTTTACGTAGACGCTTGATTGCTTCTTTAGTAACTTCAGGGTTACTGAACATATTGAATGCTCGAGCAAAACCAGACAACTCACCAAGGTCGTTCTGACGTTTGTGGTCACCAACCATAACAACTTTCGCAGTATCTTTAGGGCGTGTTGTTAAGTGGAATACTTCTTCGTCGTCTTTTTGCTGAACTTCATCAGCAAGCAAAAATGCGCCGTCAAGGTTATCACCACGGCGATACATTTGTTCGTAACGTTTGATCATTCCTACATTGCTAAGATTGTGAAACAATTCATACCCTTTATCAACGTTACCCATGCCTAAGTGCTTGGCAATTTCATCTTCCAGTACGGCCGAGAAAATACCTGTATCACCGCCTTTGCGGTAAGGGTTATACTGACGTGTACCGACCACTGCTGTGGCACGTTCATACAAGAACTGTTTGTAAACACCTTGCTGCAGCATCTCCAAACCTACACGTGTTGCCCAGTATGTTTTACCTGAACCTGTTTCACCATGTAGCAGGATTGTACGCACATCACCGCTTCGCAGTGCTTCGATGTATTTCATCTGGTTTGCTGTCGGGTAGCGTTTCTGCGGAACGCCCATGGCATCGTTTTCTTCAATATACAGGCCATTTTCATCTTCCTTCCATGGAGCAAGATCAAAGTGGACAGCAGGTTTAAAGTTGCCGCTTGAAGCGTGTACCGCACTGGCAATGTTAAGTGTGCTAGTCAGGGACTTACCTGTTTCAGGTTTGCTTTCCGCTGTTGCTTCATCATCAACTTCAACATCGTCATCTTTTTTCCCCTCGGGCTTTTTATAAGAAAGTGACAATCTTTCCTGCGCAGCCATAGATGCAAAAATAAGGGATATTTTGTCACCTGGCTTTTTGTCCGTGTACTGCATTTTCAATTCATCGAACGTAACTTCGAGGAATTCACGGACAAAGTCTTTGTTGATGTTGCGACCATTGTCATGCTGCATACGTAGTTTTGCTAACAGGAACTGGGCGAGGGTGATATCGTTCATATCAATTTCGCCATTACGCTTATCAAATATAATCTCGAAATGGCACGGTGTCTCTTTTTCACCGACGATACGGATCTCAAAGTTAATATCAGGATTTTCGCCAAATGCTACAAAAGCGTTGCGGCGGTTTTTACCAACCATGTATTCGGCAAAATCTTGTACGGATTTACCATTTAACGCTTTGATAGGGACATTAACTTTAAAGCTTAGTGCTTCGCGCCCTCGTTTAATCAAGCTAGCTTGTGTGGCTTCAGCTTCTTGGCGATCGGAAATTTCAGCATCAATGTAGCCCTTCATTTGAGCCTTTGTCAGTCCACGCTGGCCTTTAGCAAGGTCATTACAGGCGCGTTTCAAAACAGAGCGCACTAGTTCTAGGCGTCCATCACCGCTAGCGCCGTTTGGCAAGACAGGAACCTTGGCTTTCAGCCCCTTCGTGTTACCTCTGGTATCTTCAAGCATTTCTACACTTAGGCCTATGCGGGCATCTTCTTCAAAAATATTTAGAATAGATGCACGATTGCGCTCGCTTAGAACTGTAAGCAAACGATCAAAAGCTGTGTGTTCAATTGTTGTGATGTTACGTTCTTCTGTACGGTTTACGGCAACATTGGATGTGGTGCGCGCTGCTGGCTTTTTGGGTTCAGGTTTTTTCACCTCTTTTTTAGGCTTCAGAGATGTGACGTGTTCACGTAGTTGTTTTGCTGTGATGTCCTGAGGGCCCTTATTCTTCATATATTCCGTCAGAGTTTTAAAGGCGATATCTTCAAAAGATTCTTCTTTGGCACTATCAGAAGGTTTCAGAGTGATTTTCTGGCCTTCGGTTATAATTGTTACCTTACAAGCACTTTCAAGGGCTTTTATTTTACTACGGCTGAGAGAGCCAAGCTGCACAGGTTCGGAGACCTTGCCATTAGAGGTTTCTACAATAAATTCACCTTGTGCGAGTTCAGTCATAAGTTGCTACCCTTAATCTATAGGTTTGAGATCCGTAGTTTACGTAATTGCGGATTTATAAACCTATTTTCATATAATTGCAACTTTTCCTTCTAGGGAGTTAGCGCGTGCCTCTGTTACCTCTACTTCTACCACCTGTCCACGTAGACGCTCATTACCTTCAGCATGAATTGCTTGGTTATAAGGGGTGCGGCCATGAAGCTGTCCGTTCTTTGATCCTTTGCGATCAAACAGGACGGGCATAGTCTTGCCGATTTGCGCTTTGTTGAAGTCAAGCTGCTGTTCATTCAGCAAGGCTTGCAGGCGTTGAATACGTTCTGATTTAACAGCCTTATGGATTTGCATACCCATATTCGCCGCAGGTGTGCCTGGACGTTGGCTAAAGATGAAAGAGTACGCAAAGGCGTAGGTCACTTCTTTTACGACTTTCAGTGTCTCTTCAAAGTCTTCTTCTGTTTCGCCAGGGAAACCAACAATAAAGTCTGATGACATCGCAATATCAGGGCGCGCCTTTTTGACCTCGTTTACAATATCAACATAGGATTCAACAGTGTGAGAGCGGTTCATCGCCTTTAAAATTTTGTTTGAGCCTGCTTGGACGGGTAAGTGCAGGAACGGCATAAGTTTTGGAATATCTTTATGCGCATCAATCAAGTCTTGTTTCATGTCATTAGGGTGTGACGTTGTGTAACGGATACGCTCCAGCCCATCAACATCATCGGCCAAACCAGCGATCAAATCCCCTAGGCCTATCGTGCGGCCTTTAAGGTCTTTACCGTGCCAGCCATTAACGTTCTGACCGAGGAGGGTGATTTCGCGGGCACCAGCTTCAATCAGCTTCTTTGCTTCGTCACGAATACCTTCATAATTACGGGAGAATTCCGCACCGCGTGTATAAGGTACAACACAATATGTACAGAATTTGTCACAGCCTTCTTGTATGGCAAGAAATGCGGTTACGCCTTGGTTCTTATTCTCTTCCGGAAGCTGGTCGAATTTAGCCTCGGTCGGCATCTCTGTGTTAACAACACGCTGACCTGTGGCTTTCATAACCATTTGTGGCAATTCATGATATGTTTGCGGGCCAAATACCATGTCTACATAAGGGGCGCGCTCCATAATGAAGTCGCCTTCAGCTTGCGCTACACAGCCTGCAACGGCCATCAGCATTTTCCCACCTTTGGCTTTCTTGTCTTCTTGATGTTTGCGTAGACGCCCAAGTTCAGAAAAAACCTTATCCGTTGCTTTTTCACGGATATGGCATGTATTCAGAATTACCATGTCGGCATCTTCCGGTGCTTCGACCGGTTTGTAACCTAGTGGTGCCAGCACATCAGCCATGCGGTTACTGTCATAGACGTTCATCTGACAGCCCCATGTCTTAATGTATAATTTTTTTTCCTGCGCATTCATCATGATAGGTGGTTATAAACCATATTTTCGGTTTCGCACGCAAGAATTACTGTGCATCTGCGTAAAATTTTTGTTATAGGGGGATTATGCGGTATTTTTTGAAAACAGCAGCTCTGGCTGCCTATGTGTGTCTAGTATCTGCCGGTAGTGCAGTTGCGGCGTCTAAATGTTATACACCTGAAGAGGCGGCAGCCGAGCAGGGGTTACGTATTCACAGTGAGTTAATGGTTATAGGCCTTAACTGTCAGGCTATGAAGTTCAAAGACGGTACAAATCTGTATCTGGAATACCGTAAGTTTACTAATGAGCACAGTGATCTGTTTTCTGGCTACGAAGCAACGATGATGGATTACTATAAGCGTCAGGGCATATCTGATCCTGAAGCTAAGTTAAATACGTTACGTACACAGCTTGCCAATAAGATTTCCGATAGTGCCGTGCGCATGAAGCCTGACCGTTTTTGTAACAGCTATGCAGGGCGTATCTTCCAGGCGGCCTCTATGGATCGCGGCACGCTGGCAACATGGGCTTCTACGATTTACCCGTCACACCCTGTATCACAACCGATCTGTGAACAATAATCTTTAATCTATTGAGGTCATCAGACGGCAGTTCTATCCTTGCCTATTAAACAAGGTAAGGGAGTTACACCGTGAGCATTGATGCAGCCATTAACGGCACATTTGAAAAAATGGCCGATATCGCAGAGAAAATCGTTTTTCATGAAGTCAGCCTCGGCGGGCTTACAAACGCGAATGGCGACCCTGTTATGATGCCGCTTATTCTGGCATGGCTTGCGACAGCATCAATCTTCTTCACATTCTATTTCGGATTTATCAACCTTCGTTACTTCAAGCATTCCGTTGCTGTTGCCTTTAACAGACTTCCCGAGCCTGAGGCTGACGGACAGATTAGCTCTTTCCAAGCACTTGCAACCTCTCTATCCGGGACGGTTGGACTTGGCAATATTGCCGGTGTAGCGGTTGCCATTACAATTGGTGGTCCCGGGGCTGCATTCTGGATGGCCATAATGGGTATGTTCAGTATGTCCACCAAGTTTATCGAGGTGACATTGGGCGTTAAGTATCGTCATCATAATGATCCGTCACATAAAGAGCAGATTTCTGGTGGTCCTATGTACTATCTGCGCGATGCTATTAACAATCGCGGTATTCCTTACCTTGGTGGCATTCTAGCTGGTATATTTGCGATTGCGTGTATTGGCGGCGCTATTGGTGGCGGTAACATGTTTCAGGCAAACCAAGCCTACGCACAGCTTGTTAATGTGACTGGTGGTGACACTAGTTGGCTTGCTGATAAAGGCTGGCTGTTTGGACTGGGTCTAGCCGTTCTTGTGGGCTTAGTCATTATTGGTGGTATTAAGTCTATTGCCCGTGCGGCATCTGCGATTGTGCCACTTATGGCCGCTATATACCTTCTGGCAGGATGCGTAATTATGCTGATGAATATAGCCGAAGTCCCTGCCGCTTTTATCACGATTGTATCTAGCGCCTTTTCTATGGAAGCAGGGGTTGGCGGTCTGGTAGGCGCCATTCTTGTAGGGGTTCAACGTGCTTCATTTTCTAACGAAGCTGGCTTGGGTTCATCGGCAATTGTTCACGCTACTGCACAAACAAATATTCCTGCGAAGCAGGGTATTGCTGGTATGATGGGGTCATTTGTTGACACCGTTGTCATCTGTATGTTCACCGCCTTAATCATTGTTATCTCTGGTGTTTATAAAGATAGCACCGGTATTGATGGCGTCGAACTGACCTCTGCTGCTATGGGCGCTAGCGTGTCATGGTTCCCTTATGTGCTAGCCATGTGCGTCTTCTTGTTTGCTTATTCAACGCTGATCACTTGGTATTACTATGGTGAGAAGAGTTTAGCGTTTCTTGTTGGCGAGAAACCAATCGTAGCATTGTTATTCAAATTGATCTTTTGTGCATTCGTTGTGATTGGTGCAGCTGCGGATCTTAAGAATGTCATCAGGTTTTCGGATGCCATGATTTTATCATTAGCCATTCCTAATATTATTGGGCTTTATATTCTGGCACCAGAAGTAAAGCGTGATTTGAAGGAATATCTACAAACCCTTAAAGAATCTAAATAATTCGGGCTTATTTGTGTGGATGACGAAAGTTATCCACATTCATCCACAGCTTTGAATGCATTTCTGTTTTTTAGTGTGATTCGCCTTGCGCGCCACTTTGCCGCGACTCGCTGTGTTTTTGCCATTTTTAAGCACTGGACAGCGCTTTTGATTTCCATTTATATGAGCCTCTTTCGACATCAGCGTAATTTTTTCGTGCGGGGAGCAACGATATGACATCATCTGTAGAAAAACAGAATAATGAAGGCCGTGAGAACACAGCCGAGGACACATCTACAACTACGCCAGAAGCTAAAAAAGGTTTGCAAAGCAAATCACGTATTCCTGAAGTGAGCGCACAAAAGCTTGATGGCCTGCGCGATAAGTCGCTTCTCAAGAGCTTGCGCATTTCTGCTGATACAGAAACAGAAATCGACAACGATAATCCGAAGCTACAGAGCCTGAATATTTCCGCACGCAAGGCCGAAGAAGCCGGTATCGAGGTTGAAGCAGATGAGGAAGAAGCTGTTCTGATGCTGAAGCCCGAGAATAAATTGGGCGTTGTTCGTCCTGCGGCCTCAAAGATTATGGGCCGTATGGCTACAATTATTACAGGTTTGTGGCTGCTTTATGCCGCTGTTTATGTTGCTGGCAATATGAGCTTAGGGGAACTAGCCGCTATGGCACCTCAACAACTGGGCGGCCTAATTGCCGGTATCCTGGCGCCTGTTGCCTTACTATGGTTTGTGATTGGCCAAATGCAGCGCACGAATGATATTGAGCAGTATGCAAATGCGCTCCGCCATGAGTTGCAGTCAATTATTTTCCCGTCAGAAGAACGTGCAGAGCGCGTGAGCAAAGATATCGAGCGTCTGGTTCGTCAGGCGGCTGAACTTTCTACTTCTTCTAAATCTGTTATCAAAGCAATCTCGCGCGCTCGTCAGGGTTTGCGCTCTGAGGTTCGTGACTTTGTGGGCATCTCTAAAAAGACCGAATTCCATATTGATCGCCTTGCAGATTCTTTGCATGACCGCGCCCAAAAGCTGGTTGTTTTGACGGAAGAAATTGAAGCACGCACAGCGAATATTGATGAAAAGACGCAAGCAGGCGCTGATGCCTGGGATGAAGCGACACTTCATGTATTAGAGCGTTCTGCCGAAATGGAGAAGGCAATGGGTCGCGGCACAGACAAGCTTCTGGATGCTGCGACTGAAGTACAGACCAAAACGAAGTCAATTGAGGAGCATTTGAGCTCCAGCTATGAAAGCATGAACGAAGCTGTTGA
>Ga0208570_1000252_pt1 | contig 22905 bp, 19 predicted proteins | sample DeeseametaMP1202_FD_184192 | JGI IMG/M metagenome (GOLD analysis project Ga0208570, IMG submission 184192) | Marine microbial communities from the Deep Indian Ocean - MP1202 (SPAdes) | ecosystem: Environmental > Aquatic > Marine > Oceanic | place: South Indian Ocean | collected 2011-03-08
CGCGTCCGCTGCAAACGGAGGCGGTACAAAAACGATGCTGGCTTCTGCGCCTGTAGCCTTGACCGCAGCTTTGACTGTATCAAATACAGGTCTTCCCAGATGAGTTATTCCGCCTTTTCCAGGTGTGATTCCACCCACAACGTTGGTTCCGTATTCAATCATTTCCTGTGCGTGAAATGAACCGATTTTACCTGTGAAACCTTGAACGATCACGCGGGTTTTTTCATTAACTACAATAGTCATGAGGATGCTCCTTTTGCTGCTTCTACGGATTTCGTTGCGGCTTCCGCCAACGTGTTTGCTGTGATGAGGGATACATTACTATCTGAGATAATCTTCCGGCCTTCCTCAACGTTTGTTCCAGATAAACGAACAATCACCGGAACTTTTATTTCGAGCTTTTCCATGGCCAGTACAACTCCTTCGGCAACCCAGTCACAACGATTTATACCTGCAAATATATTGACCAAAATGGCATCAATGTTTTCATCCGACAAAACCAGATTAAAGGCTTTGGCAACTCGATCTGGAGATGCACCACCACCAATGTCTAAAAAGTTGGCAGGTTCACCTCCAGCATGTTTAATCATGTCCATGGTGGCCATTGCCAAACCTGCACCGTTGATGATACAACCTATATTTCCGTCCAATCCAACGTAACTCAAGCCACGGTCTGCGGCTCTCATTTCACGTGGGTCTTCCTGTGATTTGTCGCGCAACTCTGAAATTTGCTGCCGGCGAAACATGGCATTATCGTCAAATGCCATCTTTGCGTCCACTGCGAGCAAACGTCCGTCTTCGGTGACAACCAATGGATTTATCTCAACCATAGTTGCATCCAATTCACGGAATGCCTTGTAACATGCTTCAATCACGGTAACGGCCTGACTTATTTGTTTTGCTTCAAGTCCCAATGCAAACGCAATTTCACGAGCTTGAAATTTTTGAATACCAACTGCAGGTTCAACACTGGTACGTACAATTGAATCAGGATCGTTTTTGGCAACTTCTTCAATGTCCATTCCTCCGGAAGCAGAAGCAACAATCATGATCCGTTCTGAACTTCTGTCTAGCACAAGACTCAGATAAATCTCTCGTGCGATGGAAGTAGCTTCTTCGACATAAAGGCGATAAACTCCTTTTCCACGTGGACCTGTTTGATGAGTAACAAGCCGTTTGCCAAGCAAATCATCGGCAGCATCCCACACTTCATGTTCATCAGAGCAAACTTTTATACCACCGGCTTTTCCTCTTGCTCCAGAGTGGATTTGTGCTTTGACAACCCATTTATCACCGCCTATTTCTTTGGTGCGGTATACGGCTTGTTCAGGACTGTAAGCCAGTCCTCCCAGTGGAATGGGTAATCCATATTCGGCTAAGACTGCCTTGGCTTGATATTCATGAATATCCATTGTCAATCCTTTCCTTATTTCAATTTTGCCTGAATTATCTCATCTTGTTTAACTACATTTTCCGCCATCCTTGCAGAAGCCGCATCAATCAAACGTCCGTCGAGTGAAGCTGCACCTTTTCCTTCCGCCGCCGCTTCTTCCAGGGCAATCAAGATACGTTTGGCACGATCAACTTCTGAGGGAGGAGGTGAAAATACGGTGTTTGCCAATTCAATTTGCGAGGGATGAATTGCCCATTTACCTTCATAACCTAAAGCAGCCGCACGTTTTGCTCCAAGTATGTAACCATCCGGATCATTGAAATCTCCGAAAGGACCGTCGATGGGGCGTAGTCCGTAAGCACGGCAAGCAACCAACATTCGGGAGAGTGCGTCGTGCCACTGGTCACCAGGGTAATCCGGATTCAAACCACCGATATTGACGGTTCTTGCTCTGCAACTTGCCGCATAATCCGCAACACCAAAGTGCATGGCTTCCAAGCGTTTACTGGAAGTAGCAATTGCTTCAACATTTGCCATGCCGAGTGTAGTTTCTATTAAGGCTTCAATGCCGATGGGGTTTGTAATTCCCATGGCTTCTTCAATTTGCGTGACCATTGCGTCTACCATGTAAACATCTCCGGGCGTTCCCACTTTGGGAATTAAGATGGTGTCCAAACGATGGCCTGCTTGTTCTAAAATATCCACGACATCACGGTACATATAATGAGTGTCAATTCCGTTGATCCGGATCGAAATCGTTTTTCCGAGTCCTCGCCAGTCGATGTCGTTAAGTGCCTCTATTATATTTTTTCTTGCTTGTACTTTATCTCCAGGTGCGACTGCATCTTCCAAATCAAGGAAAACATAATCGACATCGCTGTTGGCGGCTTTTTCAAACATCCCAGGATTCGAGCCGGGAACGGCCAGTTCACTGCGTTGGAGGCGTTGTCGTGCGGGTTCGTAACGTGTATGGCTCATGGTTCAAATTTCCGTTAATGGTGAGTGCTTGTGTAAACAAGTGTGTCTAAAATTTGTTCAAGATACAATAATATTTAATTTAGAATAATTAAAGCTTTTTATTTTGTTTATTTTTTGGTACTTATTTTCAGCTGCAATAATGCAGGAAAAGAGAAATATCTCTAAATATGAACGATTTTTCATGAATTGATCACCCGAAACTTTAGAAAACCCAATGGAATATCCGCCTCTTGTAATTCCCCAAACCCTTGCAGCCGGACCTGGGCCAGGTAATACTGATCCTCGTGTACTTGAACGGTTGTATCAAACTGGAGTCGCCGATCACATGCAAAAGGATGTGGTACGCGGTATGGTGGAAGCGAAAATGATGCTTCGTAAAGTTTTTGGGACAAAGAACGTACACACTTTTGGAGTTGCAGGCACAGGTTTCAGTGGTTTGGACTGTATGCTCAGTTTGATTCATCCAGGTGATAAAGTAGTTGCTTTTGTGAATGGAACCTTCAGTGGTATTGATGGACTGACCATCCGCATGAAAGCCGCAACTCAGGAAGAACTTGCTGCCGATTCCCTTAATCCGCAAACAGCGAATGTTATCATCGTTGATATACCACATGGACAGTCCGTTACAGGTAACATTGTGGATGAGGCACTTGCGGAACACAAACCTATGTGGGCTTTTATGGCACATTGGGAAACAGGAAGCGGAAGAATCAACGACATTCAAGGTTTCAACAACGCTTGCGGAAAGCATGGAGCACTTGGGATGGTTGATGCAGTTTCAAGTCTTGGAATTGAAGATTTTGACATTGATGACTATCCAGCAGTTGTGGCTTGGGCTTCGTGCCCACAGAAAGGGATTCTCTGCTTACCGCTAACTTATGCACCAGTGAGTTTCCGTGATGAGGCGATTGAAATAGTGAAACAACGAGGATGCAGAACCTACTGTCATCATCCAATTCAAGAAGCTAGACACTGGGGAATCATCAACGGTGAAGACGGTGCACCAACGTATCATCGTACCCATTCTTGTTATTCTGTTGCTGCATTTCATGAAGCATTGCGGATTTTATTGGATTATGGCCGAACAGAAAAAGCTATTGAATATACTTACCATGAAAAAGCCTTGTGTCAAGCAGTTGAAGCGATGGGTTGCGAAGTAACTTCCAACATGACTAGTCTGGTGGTGCTGAATCTTCCGGGGAAACTGGCAGGTTCTGAAAAAGATTTGGTTGCGGCTTGCCGAGAAGAAAATTTTGGCATTTGGCCTACGCTATCTTCACCCGTACAAGTGCGAATCGGTATTCTAAATCAACTGAATCAAGAAGCCATTACGGATATTGTTGGACGTTTTGCGGACGCAATGTTGAAAATGGGTGCAGGTTTCAACAAGGAAAAAGTAATGCAGGGCCTGGCCGAGTATTATTCTGCTAACTGAATGGAATAAATACATAACAATAAAAATTAACCTCAAATCGATAAAAGGAAAAAGAAGATGGCAACCACGGATGAAATGCAAAAACAAAGAGAAGCATCCTTAAAAGTCACTGCGGGTGGACCTCCTGGACGAACCGTCAATCCGTTTTTTGGGGTTGGCCCGATTACCAATATGACTGCGGATGAGGTGGACCGTCGTTTGACTCGCTTTGAGTTTGAAACGTGGCTGGAAAACAATTATCAAAAACTTGATGACAGAGGTCAAAAAATCGGCCCAGTTACTACTGGGGAACTTGACAGATGCGTGCACAGGGGATATCCGGCAGACAAAGTTGTGTTGGATATGATGCGGGAAATTCATCGCTATTTTGAGTTCCCAAAACAAAATAAAATGGCAGTTGGTCTGGGAGGTGGTCACAGTGGATTTACTGTCGCGGTATTGCATTTGATGAACACCGGCAGTGACTTTCATGTGTTTGTTGATACACCCAAGCCAGAAACTGAGGCAGCAAAACAAGGCGGTGCGTTCCGTCAATCCTGGGGTGTTCAGTTGATCGAGCTGCAGAAATATTCGCAAAACGGTGACGAAAGCCGTATTCATTTCAGTAGTGTAGAAGGAAACATCCCGTCTGCGGATGAACTGAAAAATCTTGGAATTAAACTCTTTGTTGGAGTGGGACACGAAACCACCGGAGCTACTACCTATGCTGAACAGGATGTCCGGAATCTTTTGGAATGGATCGACAGTGATCCAGAAAACCATCATGCGGTGATTGACGCGACCTCCACATTGGGCGCCATGCCCTGGCCGGAGGATTTGGTTCGGCAAGTGGTCAGCAAATGCTGTCTTTTCATGCCTTTCCAAAAAGCAATCGGCGGAACTGCGGGATATTTTATTGTGTCATTTACTCCGCAAGCCCTGGCATTGGTCGAAACAAACGTTAACAATCCAGCGTGGGCTATTCCTCGTCAACTCAAACTCACACTGTCTGAAGATGGAAAACTACCGGTTTCAGGTAAAAAGAGTTTAGCAGCCGGACCATTTTATGATCCTGAGCAAGATAAAATGATCGGAGGAATTATCAACACGTTCAGTACCATCGCCTTCGCGGAAACTACGTTTGGTTTGCTGCGCTCAGAAAAACAGATCGGATCGGTTAGTGAACTCAACAAGCGTTCGGTTTCGAATCGTGCCGAGGTAGATAATTGGGTCTCAGCACATCCTTTATTTGAAATGGGAGTTCAGGACGCGTCACGTCGTGGAGCAGCGGTGACACTGCTGAAGGTAAATGATTCCGACACTACGGAAGCCAATCAACAGGCACAGCTCATTGCCAAAACCAAACAGCTTTTGGGATTTGAAGGCTTGACGCATCCGAATGGCGACTACGAACGCGGATTGGATGTGGCACGCTACGTCAATACTTTTCCGGGAACTGCCGGAGATTTCCGTTTGTGGATTGGTGGATCACGTCCTGTTTCGGACATCACGGCGGTTTTAGACAATTTGGAATATGCTTACCACCGTGCAAAAATTGTGGTGCTAGAAGAAGAACTTGCTAAAACAGGGGTGACGTTTGGGGCTTCTGCCGCAGCGGATTCCAGTGTTGGAAAAGAAGATACGAATCGAACCTACAAAGTTCTAATTGCGGATTTGGTTGGATTGAAATTTGACTCAAACGGAAATCCGGATTTCAGTGAAGTTCAGGCATACATTGAAGAAAAAGGCGGAGTTTTCCATGAAGGTCCAAGTTCAGCTGAAAGCAATTTGGAAAAAGGAAAAATCCATTTTTTCTATCAACCGAATTTAAGTCGTGCTGAGGAAATCCTGCCCCAAACCGATCAGGGGCAATATGACGCACTGATTGCCGCAGCGACGTTTTTTCCAAAAGAATCCGTCTTTAATTCAGGCGGAGTCCGTATTGGAGCCGGAACTGGAAACATGGGCAGCGCCTCCTGGGGCGGCGGAAACGGAGCCGGTGGAATCGCGCCTTTGATGAACACACCGAGCTTCAACAGCCGAGCCACCGCGCACATGACTTTTAAAGCCTTGCTGAAAACTTCTCCTGATTTGGATGTGGCAACTTTGCATCAACGTGTAATTGATAAAAATTTTGATACCGGCAAGCAACTTAAAGACTTTCCTACAGAAAAAATTGAAGGAAAACGCATCGGCATTGTCGGCATAGGCAACATTGGCCGCGAAGTCGCAAAAATCGCCCAAGCCTTCAGAATGGAAGTAGTCGTTCACGCACGTCCGCGGCATCAAAAATGGATCGAGTCTGAAGGTTTTATTTATGCTCCTACCATTGAAGACGCGGCCAAAGGTGCGGATTTCATCAGCTTTCACATCGGATTAGGCGCCCCAAATCCGGATACAGGAAAATTTGCCAACGAAGGGTTGATCGGCGAAAGTGTGCTGAATGGTTTGAACGATGGCGCCGTACTCATAAATTATGATCGGGGCGAAGTTGTGGATGTCCTGGCGTTGGATAAGGCGTTGGCCAGCGGAAAAATTCGTTATGCCGCGATTGACGCGGATATTTTTAAAAACCCGTCCACCGGAGAAATCACCGGACCAATGGCACCTTACCTTGATTTAGAGAAAAAACATTCAGGGAAAATGGAACTCTTACCACATGCTGCTGCAGACACTGAACATGTTTCCCGTGTTGAAGGTGCCAAACAAGCAGTTGATCAAATTTTCTCTGCAATTCAGTTCAAAACTACGATCAACCTCAAAGGAGATTTGCCGGAGGGCTACACCGACGGCGGAGCGACCACGGTTTCCGGAGTGGGAAAAGTCACCCAGAAACGTTTGAGTGAGTCTATAGACGATGATGAATTCTTGGCGAAAATGCGACAGACTGCGGAAGAGGTTACCGCAATTTGGGGCGCGTTGGCATCAACTCCGAATCCGGAAAGACGTGCGGAACTGATTGAGCGTTACGGTTCAAAGTTGATTTTGGCCTCTAATACCTATGCCTCTTTGATCGAAGGAGCCGGTTTAAAAGGACCATACGCGGAATAAACTAAGGAGATTAACATCGCACGCCATCCTCAACTTGAAGAAAGTAAATTTGCGCTTTTGCGGCAGATTTTTGCCGCAGCGTATCCGTACGGAAATTCCGGAACAGTCGTCGATTTTTCGTCAAATAATACTCAATTCCATGCCCTCAATTCCGGCCGTTTAAGTTTTGTTTTTCTTGCAAAACAAAATGGAAACCAGGTTTTTCTCAAAATAGTAAAACCCGGATTTGTCCGTGACAACATCGCATTTTCGGTGCTTTGTACGGAGGAGTGCCGTCTGCACAGTTCCATCCCCACCTTTCAAACATATCGCGGCGCAAATGGGCAATTACACCAGACTGTACCGGAAAATCTGGAAGGAGAATCCGGAGACTTGAGTTTGTTTTCAGGACAAACAATGACCTTGACTGAAGCGGCATCCGACGGGATTGACGAAATTCCGGAAGCCTTGAATGAGATTCCGGGAGGTCGCGAAGGACAACTCGCCTTGATGGAAAAGCTTGGCGGTTACATCGTAAAAGTCAGCCGCATTTCCAGCGTTGTCACTGAAAATTTGCCAAAGGAAATAGACACGACTGATCCTACCGGATTTTTCTCAGGGCGTAAAATTGCCAGAGACGATTTTGGTATCAGTGAGGAATTGACACATTTGCGCAATCTGGAAGATCGGAAGAAAATACGAGATCAAATTAAAAGTCTGCTGCCGAATTTAGGAAGTTCTCCGGAAGCCAACTCATTTCGGGAAGGCTTGCAGCGCGGTGATTTAGAAGTAATTCTGGATTGTTTTAATCTGTTGGAAAAAAACATACAGGCAAGTTTGGTCAGCGATCCCGCACCCAATGTGCCGATTCATAATGAAGTTAAACCGGCTAATGTCGGCGCGGTTTACGGTGTTGCGGAAAATCGCTGGAAAATAACCCAAAGTTTTGATTTTGACAACATGGGATTTGGGACGCCGGAAAATGGAGATCAAACTCCACTCGAAAAAGATTTGGGACGCACCTTGTCTTTTTTCGCGTTTGATCCGGTTTCAGGAGAATTTTATCCCGATAATGCCAAAGCAACGATTAAAGGCTATTTGGAACGTCTTCCTGAAAAAATGAATGTGGCAGAAATCAAACGTTTACAGGATTACATTCAACTTGGTGTTGTCACCAGTTATTTGTGGCGATCGAGTTATCTTTCCGAAGAATTGCTGGGGCACCCAACCGAAATTCAACTCGCTCGTCCTGACCCAGGAGTGCATGTCAGGCAAATCCGGTCGCTTGACGACTGGCTCAAAACAAATCCATTTGCCGAGATTGTAGAAGAATTGCAAAACGCACCGCAAATGAAACACCACCGAGACATTGAACAGGAAGTTGCTCTGTTCCGGAAAAGTACGGAATATTTTTCCAAACGTACGGAAGGGAAGTTGCGCAAATATGACACCGAGCTTGATGCCGCACACGACCAAATCAATTCTTCTCCAACATAATCTTGCTGAACTCACAGATAATTCCTGCTTAGCTTCTATTACGTTTAGCAGGGCCTGCGGAAAATTACAATTTTTGTAAAGAGGAAAAATATCTTTCAGCGGAAGCGTTGACGAACATCTTCCATTTCTTCTCCCATTCCAGGAATCCGTGAACCAGTCCATTGCTTAAACAAGGTACTTCCTCCTTCAATAAGTTTTTCCAGACGATTTTGTTCTGTTTCAGTTTTTATTTCTATTATTTCACACTCATCAAGTTTGCTGCATAAATAGTCGTCACTGGTCATAATTTCGTCAACAAGCCCCTTCTCTTTTGCATCTGAAGCTAACCAATATTCACCAGTCGCAATTGCCTCGATGTCAACATCAGGACGCCCATCTTTAATCAGTTTTTTAAATGCTTCATGAATGGCTGTTAAGTCATCCTGCAGTTTTTGTTTTCCTTCTTCAGTAACTTCCGTAAAAGGAGTGACAGTACGTTTGTATTTTCCTGCGGTAAAAAGGTGATAGTCCACCTCATTTTTTTTCAAAATCCGGTGAAAATTTGGAATACCCGCGACCACACCAATTGATCCGATAATTGCAAATGGAGCGGCAATTATTTTATCCGCAACAGCAGCCATCATATATCCACCGCTGGCAGCTACCGTATCCACGCAGACTACACAGCGTAACCCCGCACGTTTCAGACGCTCAATTTGTGAACTCGCTAATCCATAGTGAGGAACGGCTCCTCCTGGACTGGTCAGTCGTACCACTATTTCGTCTGCAGGTTGAGCAATTTGCAGGAGAAATGAAATTTGATCACGTAGTTGTTCCACTTCAGCGGCCATTACGCTGCCGATAAATGTGAGAACATAAACACAGTTAGAATGATGTTTAAGAACTTCCTCTGTGTTTATTCCGCGTCGTAGTTTGTCACGGATTGTGGTAACTGTTTTTTCATCCTTTGCTTTTAGATTTTGCTTTTCTTCTTTTTCTTCTTTTTTTCTTGCTTTTTTTAATAACTTAGTTGCTTCTTTCGGTAAAAAGCTGGCTGCGTGCATTTCTTTTTCGAGGTGCTCAAAATCATTTTCAAAGCGATAATTCCAATGTTTAAAGGTGAGATGCGGTTCCTTTTTACGGCGTTTACGTTTAAAAAAAATTAGCCTGATTACAAGGGCTATTCCCGCAAAAAGAAAGATAGTCACACCTGCATTGTAAAATGACCAGTATTGCTGCATAAATTCGTCCATGTAGTTTTTTATTTGAAATGTTAGACGTCCCCAGCTTGGATGAAAGCTGGAATTATGTTAGAATTAAGTTTCGTTAATTGTAACATATTTTAGATAATTTAAGCATGCCAAATTCAGATTCAAACTTTTTAAGAACCATTTTGCTTTTGAGTGTTTGTTTCGCGTTTTCAGGAACAACGAGCAGTCTAACGGTTTCAGCATCTTCGCTAGTTGGTTTTGAAATCGCGAGCAATAAAGCACTTGCGACCTTACCACTTTCATTTCATTTATTAGGTACCATGCTGACAGGAATTCCAGCGTCACTCTTAATGAAACGTGTTGGCAGAAGGTACGGTTTCATGATTGGTACAGGAATTGGCGCAAGTGGTGCTGCCGCCGCCGCGGTTTCAATTATTTACAGCAATTTCGCATTATTTTGTCTCAGTATATTCTGCCTGGGAATTTTGAGTGGTTTCACACAACTTTATCGGTTTACCGCGGCTGATATGGTCACTAAGGAATTTCGGACAAAAGCTGTTTCTTTAGTCATGGTTGGTGGAATACTTGCCGGCTTTATCGGACCGTCTGTTGCCTCAAAGGCAAAAGATTTAATTGCGGATGCTCCTTTTGCCGGAAGCTATCTGTTTGTCATTTTGTTTCATGTTTTGATTGTGGCGATTCTGTTCATGATCCGACTTCCTCAGCCAAGTGTTGAAGAACAAACAGGTGAAACCCGTCCCTTAAAAGTTATTTTCAGTCAGCCAAAATTTATTGTAGCTGTGCTGACTTCAATGATAGGCTACGGCGTAATGGCAATGATTATGACCGCGACTCCACTGGCCATGACTGAAGGCAGCGGTCATCAGTTCAGCGATGCGGCGTTTGTTATACAGTGGCATGTAGTGGGAATGTTTGCGCCATCTTTTTTTACAGGTTCACTCATCCATCGATTTGGGGCAGTTCCAATAATTATTACAGGGATATTGCTTAATCTTCTGTGCATAGGAATCAATTTTGCGGGAACAGATGTTTATAACTACTGGTTTGCTTTGCTCTTTTTGGGAATGGGCTGGAATTTCATGTTTGTAGCCGGAACAACGATGGTTACAGAAACCTATCGTCCTGCGGAAAAAGCCATTGTACAGGGAGTAAACGATTTCTTTGTTTTTGGCGCAGCCGCCTTTTCATCTCTATTGTCCGGAGTTGTGCAAACCACGCTGGGCTGGGAAGCAGTTAATTTAAGTACAATCCCCTTACTTGGACTTGCGGTAATAGCTCTTCTTTGGTATTACTACGGTTTTTCGAATCCAAAAAAACTCTCAATGGTTGAAGTGGAAAGTTCTTCTCGCACTCAAAAATAGATTCCAAAAGTAACAACAAATCCTGTAGGCGAGTTAAGAATGTCAGCCCATTTGTCTGACCTCTTTTGGATATTTTCATCCAGTGCCTCCCTGCTTCCGGAAATTTCACTCCATGTTTCCCAATACTCAACCACTTCAACGGAATGATTCTTCATCATATTTAAACGTATAATATCTATCGCTAAAAATCCTATTTCATTGAAACGCAACAGACCTGCTCCCAGGCTGGCCAAAGTTGTTTCAAAGAACATATCAAACTTTGCTTTTCCGCTAATTCGGTTAAATGTCCGGCTCCATAATTTTACGATACGGTGTTCCCTGGCGGCTACCAGATAGAAGTTATCTCCAAAAAACCATTTCACAAACATTGTTTCACCACTGAACTCGGATGTACCAAAGTTTTCGCGACGTTCCTTTTCCCAAATTCCGAGTTGTTCAGAATCACTGATTTCCACCCCAAAAACCAGCGGGTCCCAATACATACCGAGACTTACCGCAGGCGCAAGGATAACGATCGGATTCAAACCGTAGCTGATACCAAACATATAGGTTCGCTCTGATTCAGCACGATTGGACGGCTGAAGCATCGCACTTGCTGCCTGCGGATCAAGATATGGATCATCGTCGAATTGCTCCGCTTCTTGTGCGGAAACTGCTGCAGAAAGAAGCAGAAAGCAAAACACAAAAATCCCCTGGAAATGAAATGGAGAAAACTTGAACTGAGAAAAGTGTGGAAGGTGCAACTTTTGAAAAAGAGAGCTAAATGAATACAGAGATAAATGCAGAGACTTAAAGTTAAATTTTACCGCAGACTTAGTTTTGCCCTGTATTCCTTTTTGCCAAATCAATGGCCATGCCAAGATTGGCACAGGTGTTTATCTGAAATAGGAAGGATGGGGACCTTTCCAAGAAATGTGAGATAGCTGAGAAAAAATATGCCGATGAAGCCGAGTGTGATCAGCAGTTCATGCAGTCCCATGTCTACGTGATAATGTCCAAATTCCTGCAGAGAAGGCACCACCATTAAATAAATCACAAACCATTGAGAAATTACCACCCAAATTCCCATTACCCGAATGAAATTTGGCATACGACAAAAAGTCTTTGGAAGCAAAGCAAGGAAGGGAATTGCGAAAACTGCAATGATTAATAACAAAAACATGGTGGCCCAAGGCTGTTCCATTGAGCGTATTACTAAAAATGGTGTCTCTTCAGGCAAATCTGCATACCAGATGACAATATATTGTGAGTAGCCCATATAGGCCCAGAGCAGTGAAAAGGCAAAAACCATTTTTGCCAAATCATGCAGACGGTTAATGGTTATGTAGTCTTCTACCCCGAACTTGTTTCTAACGGTAACACTAATGACCAGCAGCAAACCGAGAAATGTGTGCATGTTGCCGATAATGAAAAAGACTCCAAACAACGTACTAAACCATTCCTGATCCAGGGTCATTATAAAATCCCATGCCAAAAATGATCCTCCGAAGGTGTAGAGCAAAGCCAACACAGGAGCAAGTTTGCGAGATAATTTTTCCAGTCGTATTACCTCATTTTCATGCTCTCCGTAACCATTCAGCATCTTGTCCGCAAAAGCTCCGCCCCAGTCTGAACCCAATAATCTACGTGCAAGAGCAATGTCCGGTTTTATCGACGTTTTCACAAACCACCATGAAACCGCATAAATCAAAAGAAGCCAGACTATATTCCGGCTAACGAAAAATGGCATGTTCAGCCAACCACCTTTGACTGCAATTCCATTATGCATAAAAGGACTGTGCGTCCATTCATACAGCACATTACTGCCGAAGAAAACGATGACAAACATCAGGAATGAATAAGGAAGAAATCCGGCACACGCCTCAGCAAGACGCTTGAACGGGCGACCCCATTTAGCATCAGTCAGTTGCCAAATGACACTGAAAAAAATTCCGGCATGAGCAATGCCGGCCCAAAAAACTGTGTTGATTAAAAAGGCCTGCCATGTACGCAGTACACTATTTTCGCCTCCTGTCAGCAAGCCCGCAATGAACATGCCTACTCCTAAAACAACGAAAACCCAAAGCATGCGTTTGATATTTTCTGGAATTTCAAAAAGAGATTTTTCTGCTATTTCTTTCATTGACTAGATCCTTTGCCGAACGTATCACTCATCATATAGTTGACCATGTCCCAGCGGTCCCTTACCGAGGTTTGTGCTCCGTATGAGGGCATAAATCCGCGAGGCTCCTGGAAAAAACTACCGTATTTAATTTTGTTGTAAAGATGTGGGGCAGCAGTCGGCATTTGAAAAAATGCTGTAATAGGCGGAGCCGGAACTCCCTTTTCCACTACCACCGTTTGTGATTGTCCATCCTCACCATGACAAGCAGCACAGTAAGTGTTAAAAAGTGCTTGTCCCCGTTTCAGCGAAGAACTTGTGGACTGAGTAGGGTTTTTTGGATTAAATTCCCGTGGATTTCCTTTTGCCCCGGCACCATCTCCGGCAACAGCAGGAATGAACTGATCATAAATACTGACAACTTTGCCTAAGATAACTCTCACAGGAACCGATTTTTCCGGAAAACTCTGATAACTTCCTTCTTCCTGCGGCTTAAGGCTTTTACCGTCGTACATTTCTTGAAAGAACGGATAATCTTTGCCATCAAACCAGGGACTCGCATCATTTTCGATCCCATAACCTTGTTGAGGATCATTATATGGAGATTGCTCCATTGCCTCGACAATTGTGACTGACAACAATAAAAACGCCAGGAGACTTCCGAAAAGGCCCTTGATTGAGGTGGTTTTAGCCTTTTTCAACATGCACCTCCTCTGCACCGTTTTTTTTCATAATTGCTTCAAACTCATCCAGCTTGTCTGCATCACAACGCACTACCACACCAAAACGATCGCGCTGAAAACGTGGATATTTCTTGGCTGCATTCGGAATCGGAAAACGGAATGAATCGATAATTCCTAAAATTGCCAATCCCGCCAATGTATAAATTGCAGTAAACAGAACTGTCATTTCAAAACCGATAATTGTGAATGGAGGAATAGCAAGAATTGGTTTTCCGCTTACAGGTAAAACCCAATCAGAAGCTGTCCAGGCCGGTAAACTGTAACCAATGAAACAACCAAGTGCTCCAAAAGCGAGCGCGATCCAGGGCACAATTGAACTTGGATTTCCCAATGCATGGTCTATTTCGTGCCGGGGACAAGGAGTGATTACTGTGGGCTGAACGCCCTTTTTACGAACTTGCTCAATGGTTTCCGTGGTTTCGTCCAGATATTCAAAGATCGCCCACACTCCAGTGAATTTACTCATCAGTGTCCTTTTTTGCAGCGTTTCTCATAGGTGGATTAGTGCCTTCCTTCAACTCCATGATTGCCATTGGTGGTAAACTCTTGGCAAAAAGAGTAAATAGCGTAAAAAAGAATCCAAAACTGCCAATTGTGATACCTACTTCAACAACGGTCGGCCAGTATTCACCCCAGGCTGAAGGATCGTATTCGTGTTGTAATGAACTGCCGATAATATTGAAACGCTCAAACCACATTCCAACATTTACCAAAGCGGCAATAATCCAGACAGCTAAAGGGTTGTTCCTGATTTTCCAGCGCCATAAGGGAATGGGCACAATCACGTTACAGAAAACCATCAGCCAGAATGCAATCTGCGGGAAGTTAATTTCATTGTCTCCCAGTAAAGTCCAGCTTGCCATTTCGCCAAAGGGTCGGTAGTAAAAAATTGCTCGTTCAAAAGGACTGCCGCTGTAATAACCAATGAAAAATTCTGCACCATAAGCATAACCGACTATTACTGAAGTAAAAATAATCATCTTCGCTACACTTTGGATTACATGGTTTGTTATGTAATCCTGTAAACCAAAAACCGCACGCATGGGAATCAAAACGGTCAAGACCATTGATAATCCCGAAAAAATTGCTCCAGCCACAAAATAAGGGGCAAAAATGGTGGTATGCCAACCTGGTACTGAAGACATCGCAAAGTCCCAGGAAACGATGGAGTGTACGGAAAAAACGAGTGGAGTTGCTAGGGCCGCAAAAATCATATAACCACGCATGTAATGCACCCATTGATGATTAGTGCCGCGCCAGGCTAAAGCCAACGGAGCGTAAACCAACGCTTTCAGTTTTTTTCCTTTACGGACTGCTTCATCACGCAAGATTGCCAAGTCCGGAATTAAACCCAGCATGAAGAACATGATCGAAACGGACATGTATGTTGTAACCGCGAAAACATCCCAAAGAAGCGGGGACTTGAAATTGACCCAGAGCATCCTTTCATTCGGATAAGGAATCAGCCAGAAAGCAAGCCAGGGTCGTCCGATGTGTACCAAAGGAAAAAGTCCAGCTGTAAACACGGCAAAGACAGTCATGGCCTCCGCACTTCGGTAAATAGCAGTGCGCCATGGAGCGCGAGTCAGATAAAATACAGCCGAAATCAAAGTACCGGCGTGACCAATCCCAATCCAAAAAACGAAGTTGGTAATATAAAATCCCCAGCCGATTGGATGACTAATACCACTGTAGCCAATACCAACATCAACCTGAATAGCCAAGCTCAATGCACCTAAGCCTAATGCCATCAAGAAACCAAGTAGCAAGAGATAGTATGAGGGACGCGGCTTATCAAGCATTGCCAGCATCTCATCATTGATTTGTCCGTAACTCAAGGTTGTCGACTTGATTCCCGGATGCCCCTGATGTTCGTCAATGATGACTCGACCGGCGGTTGCGTCATATTGCGCAGTTGTTCCCATTTATTCTCCGTATTCTGCTTGCGTCATCGTTTATCCGTGAGTTTCTTCCTGTTCCTGTGAATCGTGCCTGTCAGATTCATGTCCAAGAACCACTCTGGTATTAACCTTTTTCAGGTAAGTAATGGCAGGTTTATAATTCAATTCAGCCAGCACTTCATATTGGCGGTCTCTTTTTTCTGTTTCATCACGTAAAGCGTTCTTGGAAACTTTGCTTTCAGTATCCATCAAGTTTCCAAAAGTGATAGCTTTTGTTGGACAAGTTTGTTGACACGCTGTTACGACCTCGCCATCTTCTAAATCTCGTCCCAGATTTTTTGCATCATATTTTGCAGTTTGGATTCGCTGCACACAGAAAGTACATTTTTCCATCACACCGACTTCGCGGGTCGTGATTGTGGAATTCAACTGCTGATCCAGCGGTGAAGGAAATTCATAATCAAACCAGTTAAATCTTCTTACCTTATACGCGCAGTTGTTTGAACAGTAACGGGTTCCAACACAACGGTTGTAGATCATGGCGTTCAGGCCTTCCGGATTGTGGTAAGTCGCATAAACCGGACAGACAGTTTCGCAACCGGCATTGCCGCAATGCTGACAAAGCATCGGCGAAAAACGAGTTTCGAAATCGTCTCCATAACCTTCAATGTAGCGTTCCATACGAATCCAGGACATTTCGCGACCAAGCGCGGTACGAACTTTACCAACAACAGGAATATTGTTTTCAGCGTAACAGGCTACCACGCAGGCGGAACAGCCGTTGCAGCGATCCAAATCAATCGTCATTCCCCAACGGTACGGTTTGTAATAACCTGCCGTTTCAGAGCGATCCGGATAAAACTCGACGGGTCGTTTATGTCCTCCATGCTTTTCACCGCCGCTGTTCAACTCTTCAACGGTTGTTGCGGCAGCAATGTCTCGTCCCAACTGCCTTGCGTTACCGTCTGTGTTGACCGTGTAAGATTTTTCATTGACCATCTTCAGCGTGGCTTGAGTATCGACGAGGGCAAAATTTCCTGCATTATCCATTCTGCCGGAAAGCAGATTCATGACATTGATTCCGAATCCGTCCGCAACATCTCCGGAATTTTGATGTCCCTGACCCATTGGAATTGCAATGGCATTACGGTGAATTCCGAAATGGTAGTATGCAGTCGCATTAACAGAACCATGTGGAGTAGTAACCTCAATTATCGCCCGGTCATTGATTCCCAGTTTTTGAGCAGTATCCGGATTAATTTCCACCCATGAATCCCAGACAATCTGACTCATTGGATGAGGTACTTCCTGCAACCACGGTTTGTTTGCACCGCTGCCGTCACCAATCAGGAGTGAGGTTGTTGGGAGCAATGTAAGACCGTCCTTGCCGATTAAACCTGGATCGTTGACTTTGACAGAAGTCACTTTTCTGCTTAAAGTAACACGCTTGTACTTTGAATTTTCAAAAAAGCCGCCGTTTTCAAGCACACTTATCCAGAAGCTGTCAAATTTTCTCTTATCTCCAACCTCTCTTTGAATTCTCTTCCAAATATTTTGCAGGTAATCCAGATAGCTGGAATTTCCAGGAAAGGCTTTTTTGTTTACATTTTGAGCAACACTCAACAAAACATCTTCGCGTGCTTTTGCGTCAAAGGTGTTCACCGTTGACATTACTGGTTGCTGAATGCTTCGCACACCTGAACGTGGAAATGCGTCTCCCCAACTTTCGTAAGCAGTTAGTGCAGGCAAAACCAAATTAGCCAAATGAGATGTTTCACTTTTCTGCGATGCCATGCTGACAACAAAAGCATTTTTCAGGGCTTGTTTAAAGCCCATCGAAGGCGGAAGAGCATAAACTGGATTAGAATCATCGATGATGAGCAGTTTTATTTTGCCTGCTTCGAGGTCGCTGATTAACTGCGTCAAATCCTGATGAGATGAACTTTCCGGAATAGCTTGGTTGAAAAAACGGATTGTTTTATCGAGGGCGCCGGAAACAGAATTAAGAATGTTGACCGCAACCAAAGTTTCCACGCTTTGGTCAGTTGCGGAAACATTGCCTCCTCCCAGTGCCAGCACCGGACCGTGCTCCATTGCGTCATTGGCAAGTTCACGCATAACTTCTACGGAAACTCCGGTAGCTTCTGTAACTTTTTCAGGAGTGTATGCCGCAAGGTAGTTTTTTAGGAATTTGTGACTTCCATTCTTTTCTCGCATAACAGCTGCAATCGCCAATGCGACCAAACCCTCGGTTCCAGGATTGATTACAATCCAGCGATCAGCCTTTGCTCCTGTCAAGGAAACATGCGGAGAGATATGAATAAATCTGTTTTTCTTGCCGTTTTTATAGACGTGCATATCCGTAAAACGCCGTGCGTTTTCAACACTGTTTCCCCAAGTTTCCAGAAAATCAGCACTAAAATTAAGAATAATCCCTGCTTTTTCAAAAGCATATTCAGGAATATCCGCACGGTTAAAAGCAATTTTATTTGCCGCAGTTTGGCTATTTTGAGTCAGGAGATTGAATTTTACACGTTGACCTCCTCCGGCGGCTTTTAACCATTCATCTACAAAACGACCTTCACTGCCTGACGCGGGTTTGCCAAGATAAGCGATTGCGCCAGAAGCTGCTTTAATAATTGCGGAAAATTGTTGTATTCCTTCCTCCCATGGAATCTGCTTACCATCTGCAAGTGGAAAAGCATGCCGATTTGGATTGTAAAGAGATTGCAGTGAGGCTTGACCTCGCGCACAGAGAGTGCCTTGATTAAGTGGGTGGTTGGGATTACCTTCAGCTTTTTGAGCACGATGTTCACGGGTTGTAATCATCATTCCACAAGCCGCGTCGCACTCCCGGCAGGTAGTCATATACTGATAGGCAGTCTGCGGAGTGTATTCATAATCCGTAGGCGGAACCAACATGGGGATCAATTTTTCCGGCTTTTTTTCACAACCGGCAATAACTGCGGTTGCGCCACCGACTCCCATGTATTTGAATAAATTTCTTCGGCTGAGTCCCTTCTTCATTTGGATCTCCTCATCATTTTCATTCTACTATTTTTAATAGTGACAGGTGTAGCAGTCTAGCATGTTTGGGTTGTGATAACCTTTTTCATTTATAAGCCCTATTGCAACTTCACGTTTAGCATCCATTTCTTTTGCATGATACCAACCGTCAAGTGTGTTGCTGGCACGTTTGCGTTCCTTTGCCCCTTTAACTTGTAGATGACATTCCATGCACCAGCCCATTCTACCAAAATTTTCATCCACTTGTTTGACAACATCCATTTGTCGTAAATCACCGTGACAGGCAAGGCAACGTTCATCGCCTCCTGTACGGAACTGTGCCAGTATACATTCCAAACTTCGGGGTGCGTTTTCAATATCACATCCTGCGCCGGCATCATTCACCAAACGGTTGCTGTCCGCATTGATATGTTCTTTGTGTGGGAAACGGACAAAATCTGGAATGTCATGTATTTTGACCCAGGGAATAGGCTTACCGCTGGCCCAGTAATCTCGCATTTTGTTGACCTCGACGCTTTCAGGCTTAACAAGTTTTTGTTCTTGTGGACCATGGCATCCAATACAAGTGCTGACCGGTGGAACTCCGGAAGAAAACGAGCGGCGGGCGTAAAGGTGACAGTATTGACAGGGAATTCCGTTCTGAACAGTGTGGAGTTTGTGACTGAAGGCGATCGGTTGTTCTTCCGCATATGCCTGCTGTGTACTCAAGGCAACAAAAAGCGCGGAAACAATCAAACCAATCAGAAATAAATGCCTGTAAATCATAAAACAATTACGAAATATGTACACACTATATTTGGGATGCGGATTTCATTAATTTAAATTCTGTGAAACATAAAATCATGTAGCCTAAAAAAATGCAACCCTTTTTTTATGTTTTTTGATTTTATGTTCAATATGAGAGCCTTTTTTGCGTCAATACACAAGTCATCCTAAAAAAACTGAAAGCACTTGATTGAAAAAAGTGATTGGCTTGCTTTTGCGGAAATGACAAACGTGAGTGAAAAAATGAATTATTACACTTCCGTATGGGGCAAGCTATTTGAATGTCACCGAACTAAGACGAACAATGCCCTTGACCATTCAAAGATTGAATCTAACCTATATAGTGTAGAAATTCTACTAAAAAACGGTATACGTCTGGTGCTCCCACCGTGACTCTAACACGGAGCTAGGGTTTAGGAAACCTGAAAAATAGAATTATTTAGACTACTATATTCTATTATTGAATGTTATTATTAGTAACAATATCAATCTATTGTATTGTTTGTAGTGTTACCAAGCTCTATTTAGTGTTACGGCTTATAGACACCTATATGGACACCTTTTTCGGAATGATGGACACCTATATGGACACCTAAATTAATTGTACCTAGAGAATTCTCCCACCACAATCATTATCCTTCATCTTTATTCCATTTACTTCAGACAACAATTTCCACACTTTTCATTTCCAAGTTTCAAAGAATACCAGTCAAGTTTGAAACTTCGTACTTATTATGATTTAATATATATAATATAAATAGAGTTTCATAAATCATTTTATGAAGGATTTAATATGGCTCAACTTCAATTATCAGACAGACAGAGCAGTTTCATTTTTTACCTCGTACAGCATGGCAAAAATCGTACAGAGGCTGCCCGTCTTGCAGGGTTTGCCGCACCTAAGCAAAGTGCCTATACTTTGACCAGTACACCAAGGATTATTGCTAAAATTCGGCAAGAGAGAAACAAGGTCTATCAAACTGAACTTGCAACCACATCAGTACAGACTTTAAAAGATGTGATGGAAGATACTGAGGCTCCAGCTAGTGCTAGGGTTGCTGCAGCTAGGACTTCTCTTGAGCTTGCAGGGGACATTGGGAAGCACTCAGAGACAGAACGGAATTATGAGCAAAGTCTAGCTGAAATGACACCGGAAGAACTTGCAATTATCATTGACAGATGGGAAGGTGAAAGAATGGCATTTGCAAGGGATATTACACCAGTTTGATAAAGGTATATGTTCGATTTTTACGGTTATCGTACATATAAAACAGAGCATTTTTCAGACTGTTTTGAGTGATCATACCACCCCCCTGCCATACCCAAAACAGTGTCAACTATTTTGATTATGGACTGCAACACAAATTCGTCAAAAAACCAATCTTCAGACTAAAAAGAGAAGCCGATGCCAAAAGACAAACCGAAATCCCCATTGTCACCGATGGAACTGATGCTGAAGGCAGTGGAGAAGGCATCACAGGAGGAAGACAATCCAGAGGAATTCCTGAAAGTGGCTTTTTTTGGGTCTGCTGTAAATGCAGCAGACAGAAGCAAACCAATCGTTACTCCGATACACAACTGGTCAAGCCAAGTTGTTATGGCTTATGTGATCGGTGGGATTTTTGAATTAAATAATATTTTTTTTTAAAAAAATAACATGAATTTGAAAAATAAAATCTGGAATTTGATGGAATACCATGATGATGATCAAGGATTAAGTAAATTCGTTGATTATTTTTTTATGGCGTTGATTATAATAACTTTAATTACATTAATTCTAGAAACTGAAAAAAATATAAGAGATAATTATTATAATGTTTTATATTTAATAGAAACTACGATAGTAATAGTTTTTTCAATTGAATATATATTAAGATTGTTTACCAGTACTTCATCAAAAAGGTTTAGTGGTAAATACGGAAGAATAAAATTCATATTTTCTCCTATGGGTTTAATTGATTTAATAGCTATTCTCCCGTTTTACTTAACTTTCATGTCAAATAATTTACTTTTTCTAAGAATTCTCAGGATAATAAGGATATTAAGATTATTTAAAAGTTTTCAATATTCTAAATCATTAGATAAGATTTTAATGATTTTTGAAAAAAGAAAAGATGATATGTTCGCTTCATTAATGATACTAATCTCTTTATTAACAATTACATCTGTGGGGATATATTATGCAGAAAACGAAGCACAACCAGAAAAATTTAGTAGTATTTTGTCTTCAATGTGGTGGTCAGTAGCTACACTTACAACCGTAGGATATGGAGATCTTTATCCAATCACGACATTAGGTAAATTTTTTGGTTCTTTATCAGCCATCTTTGGTGTAGGTTTGTTTGCAATACCAACAGCGATTTTAGCATCAGGTTTTTCTGAACATGAAAGTTCTGAGATTATAAAATGTAAAAATTGTGGACATATAATTGAAAAATAATTTCATAATTTATATATTTAAAAATTAAAAAATAATATTTGGATATATAAATTTCATAATATCATTTTCTTTTATAGAATATATTTAATACTTCGTTAGATTATTACAAAAAATAATAAAGTGAGATTGATGGTCTAGGAGGTTTAGAATATGATTATATCACAATACATCTCTCATAAATTCCTAAAATGAAGGATCTTTATTTTAAATTGTTTACAAAAGATTGGTTTATAGAAGTTTTTATATTATTTTTAATTATTTCTTGTTCATTAAGTAGTCCTAAATTAAATTCATCAAAAGATTATGACGAATTACAACAATAAATTCTGGAAAAATAGCTAACCCCTTTTTACACGAATAAAAAATAGTAGTTTCTATAAGAACCAAAGGCTCATTTTTAAAAAAATATACCGGTGTATCTAAAATGCCTGCAAATTCTTTAATTGCTGCAATTTTGAAATTTTGCCACTTTTTTTGGTTAATATCTGGGGAAACAAAAAGATCATGTGCCATGGCACGTTCTTTTTTAAATTCAAAAGCTGATTCAATTTCTTTCATAATTTTCGTAAATTCCTCATTTTGCTCTCCTTCAGAAGGTACTTTGTCAATTAGTACCATTTGATATCCTCATGTTTTGTTGTTTACAATGTTTTACAATTTGTATAATTTGTTTTAGATGAAAAAGTTTAGTTACAGAATCGTCACAAGATATTGACTAACTAATCCCGTATAGTTTGCGAACAGTAGTCCTTAAATTGCAGTTTGTCAATTGTTTTTCTTGATGTTGTGGTGGATTTTACAAGAATGTGAAGATTTTACTTGGAGGGTGTCTGACTGTGAAGAGTTAGTGGGGGTTACTTACAGGAGATGATGGGGGTTTTTCTTATTAGGTAACTCTATCTTCTTCTCCACATAAGTCGGTTTCAGAAATGTTTAATGTAGTTCGAAAAATATAAAATTATCAGTTTTATTTGTGATTTAGAGGCAAATTGCATTTAAACCATGGTCTACTCAGCCAAGCTTCCCATGTTTCCTTCTTGAAAA